>Ga0233444_10002588_pt1 | contig 18897 bp, 9 predicted proteins | sample SI_124_October20_6_FD_182792 | JGI IMG/M metagenome (GOLD analysis project Ga0233444, IMG submission 182792) | Seawater microbial communities from Saanich Inlet, British Columbia, Canada - SI_124_October2016_10_MG | ecosystem: Environmental > Aquatic > Marine > Inlet | place: Canada: British... | reverse complement strand
CGTTTACATCGTTAAGAATAAGGCTAAACTATTGGCTTACAAATAAAGTGTCTACCTTTGTTGATATTCGAAACCTTACAAATCATTCTGATATTTCAAGATCGATAACTGAGCCAGCCTTAGGCAGACAAATGATTGTAGGTGTTGATTTTGAGTTATGACTTTAAATATATAGAAAATATAAAAAATTAAAGTAACTAGATAATAATTCTTAATATATAATGAAATAATGATAAAGAGTTAATTATTTAAGTATCTTAATTGTAAGAGAGTATCTTTTTAATTTTTTTTTCATTAATTTTGAATTAAATCTTGTAATTAATTGTACATACAAATTATATTAATTCATTGAAAATTTTAGATTATTTGCACTAGCGAGTTTTTAAATGCTTCACTTTGCATCTTAATTATTTTCAATTAATAACAACAACAAGGAGTACTAATATGAGAAGAATGTTAACGCTTTTTCTTTCAGTTTTTATGGTATCAGCAATGATGGCTGATGAATATGAGGCTGGAGTCGATTTTAGAATTGACAATAAGTTAATGTTTCATGGTGATGCTAACTTTTCAGATTTTTCTGTTCTAGGTGCACAAAGTGTAATGGCTGGAATGGATTTTGATGCTGATGGCAAAGCTGAAATTCTATTTACGATGGATGAGACACTGCCTCCAGGTGGTCCAGATCCAGGTAATGTAGGAGTCTTTTTATATGAGTCTGATGGTGCTGGTGGATACACATATGTATGGCACTTTGTATCTCCTGAGCCAGGTAATAGTTTACCAGCAATGACACACGGTGACATTGATAAAGATGGTAAACATGAAATTTATTTTGGTGTTCCCCCTGCTTCTTCAAATGATGCTACTTGGGGTACATATATTTTTGAACAGGGTGCAGATGGAACGTTTCCAACTACAGCTACACTCCTTCACCGTTATGGTTTTGAAACAGCTCAAAACTTTCGTCCAGCTGGTTACGCCTTAGGCGATATCGATGGGGATGGTAAAGTTGAGCTAGTAACAACAGACCGTGGTGAAAAGCGTATGTCTATTGATGCATTGACTGGCAATAGCCTAGATAATTTAGCTTCATTGACAAATGAGCATTTAGATACTGAAAATCTTCTAGGTGGCGGTGTTTATGATGTAGATATTGCTGATACAGATAGAGATGGTAAGCATGAAGTATGGGTTAATACATGGGATAATTTTAGTATGGCTATATATGAGGCAACAGGTCCAGATACTTATGTACTTGCAGCAGACTTAAATGGCATTTTCCCTGCAGACAACGACCCGGGTTCATTTAACCGCACAGGATTTGCATTCATGGATGTTGATAGAGATGATGATCATGATGCTTGGTTTCCAATGACGAATGGTAAACTTTATTATTTTGATAACCCCGCTTTGGATAGTATAGGTCCGAATACTCTTACCCAGGGTAATGTTGATGGTGGTACTACTGATTGGGTTCTTAGTGATAGTGTTGCTGTCGTTATGACTGGTGATACGCTTTATTATCAGACAACAATTACTACATTAACTGCAGTTGACGGATCGGATTCTTTAGCTTATGATACTTCTTTAGTTACATTTGCAGCTTCAGATTTAGATAAAGCCCTTCAAGTTTGGGGCGGTTCTGCTCACTTTAGTGTTACCTCTCCTGCAGCTGGAAGTCAGTTTTATGCTTCTGTGCATGTTTTGCCTGGTGATGCTGATTACACCTATGCAGATGGCGGTAGCGCTGTCTTTTTTGCAAACTTTAAAGATGCGTCAGGTACAATGATTGACGTTATGCACAATACTGACACCCTTGCAGTTGCTTCAACTGCTGGTGCTTCCAATACATGGACGCCATTAAATCTTTTTCTTACTGTTCCAGCGAATGCTGCAACCGTAGAAATCGGTGTTAAGCATATGCATGCTACTACCACAGCTACTACTCTAGCTGATGGAAGTATCTTTGTTGATGTAATGGAAATGAGTCCTGTAGTTGGTAATGGAGTTGCTGATATTACAGCTGCTGATTTTACTGAAGTTCTAGAGTTTGGTGGAAATTCAAGTAGAGGTGGTGGAATGGGCGATATAGATGGCGACAGTAAGCCAGATATCATTGTCGGAACTGGAACAAATGAAACCGTACTATGGTTAGAGTACATTGGATCGAATCCTAAGGATGCAATGTCTTACACCACAACGACGATTCTTTCAAGCAAAGGTGCTCCATTAGATCGTTATTATCCTCTGTCCATATCACAAACTGATTTGGATGGCGATGGCCACCACGAGGTAGTCGTCTCAAACCTTTACGCAACAGAAGCTACTCAAGCTCAACTTTTAGTTATTGAGCATGCTCCATATACATGGAGTAACGAAGGTGGTAATGAGACGTTACAAGCTTCAACTGGTTGGTCTGTTATTGGTCATGGAACCGCAGCTATGGGTGATTCTGGATTGGTTGCAACAAATACTGCAAAAAACAACACAAGAACTGTTGTTGGAGGTATGGACATGGACCAAGATGGAATGCATGAAGTTGTTGCTCAAAGTTATGACGGGCGAGTTATTGTCTATGAAATGAATACAGCAGCTAATGCGTTTGATGTCGTGTGGATGTCTCCGCAACCAGATACGCTTGGTTATTCTTATGGAACAAGAACTGTAAACGTTGGTGACCTTGATGGTGACGGTAAACATGAAATTGTTTTTCCATCGAGTGATACACAGGCTTATGGTTACCACATTTATGAGTGGGATGGTGTTGTAGGTAGTGATAACTATGGTACTACATACTCTTCTGTTTGCAACCTGGAAGTAGATATATGTTGTGCTGGAGCTGTGTTTAGAGGTCGTCATGAAATATTCGAAATGTCTGATGTTGATGGTGATGGACAGCAAGAACTTATCTCAGCAATCAGAGATGGTAGCACCAGGGGAACGTTGATAGCAAGCTTAGCAGCTGGCGATGATATTGTTCACAATTCTGGCGGTAGTTTCGAAACATGGAGTCAAGAGTTCTTGACAAATAACAATGATTATGGTGGGGGAAGTCCTTACCATGCGCTTCCAGTTGATTTAAACGGTGATGGCAAACATGAAATTGTAAATCATCATTGGAACAACTTCAACTTCTACACAATCTCAGCAACAGGTCCTGATGCCTATGCTGTGGCAGATGTTGGTAGCGAAGGTAGCTTTTATCAAGCGACACCTGGAAAAGATCATTGGTCTATTTGGGGTGGAAGAAAGTCTGATATTGATGGCGATGGAAATGAAGAAGCCTTCTTTGCAACCTATGGAACAGGCTTTGGATATGCTGTTGACCCAGGACATCTTTATGTTGTGGATTATGATGCAGATGAAGATGTGACTAAGATTGGTCCTGAACAAGTTAAAAGAGTTGGAATAGGTGGTAACATGATTGGTGGCATTGGTAATGGCTATGATGGTAATGATAACCCTCATATTTTTACAGCTTCCACTAGCAGTAAAGTTACTAACGTGATTGCTCATGAGTACATTGGGCCAGATGCGTCTTCAAGTGGAAGTTATTTACAGAAAGCTGTCTATCATGGTGAGCTTGATGTAGCTGAAAGAACAACTACAACTGATGTAGCCGGTACAGTAACTACTACTTACAAAAGAAAATGGGGATTCCCTTCAAAGGTCCAGACAAATTGGGGCTATGATCTTTTAGATTTTGATGGTGATGGCAAAAAAGAGATACTGATGTCTTTCCAAAGCAATCCTGATTCTTTAACTCATAAGGATGTTACTTGGGATGCAACTGGTGACTCAAATATCGTCGTAGAAACAAAAGTTGTTAATCCGAAAAACTGGGAGTTCGTCCTTCTAGAAAATGGTTCAGAGCAGCTTGCTACAGATGATCCAATTACCTTTATTTCTCCTGAAGAATATCGTTTAGAACAGAACTACCCTAATCCGTTCAACCCTAATACGACTATTCAATACACGTTACCTATCAATCGTAAAGTATCTATTAAGATCTATAACGTTAATGGCCAGTTGGTAAATACACTGGTTAACAACAAATTAGTTTCTGCAGGTACTCACAAGGTTATGTGGAATGGAAAAAACACAAATGGTCTTCAAGTCTCAACTGGAATGTATTTCTACAGTCTAGAGTGGGCAGGCATGAAGAAGGTCAAAAGTATGACCTTGCTTAAGTAATAAGCTTCATTTAATTACTTTATCAAATCAAACAAGGGAGAACAATTTCGTTCTCCCTTGTTTTTTGTTTAAAAATGAAAAAATTAATAACACTAATACTATTCACAGGTTTCTTATTTAGTTCAAACGGTAAGCTAACTGGCACAATAACTCAAAAGTCTGATAATGCACCTGCTGTCGGCGTCAATATAATGATTACGGATACATATTTGGGTGCGGCTTCGGGACAAGATGGGAGATTCGTAATCTTAAATATTCCCCCAGGAACGTATTCTGTTCGAGTTGATGCTATCGGGTTTGCTCCAGTTGTTCTTCAAAATGTCAGAATTACGACATCTCAAACCACTGAAATCAATATTAAACTCGATGAATCAGTTGTGGAAGGTCAAGAGGTCACTGTTGTTGCTGAAAGACCTTTAATTCAGAAAGATTTAACTGCTTCACAAAGAGTTACGACGGCTAAGGAAATTGCAGATATGCCAGTAGAATCCTTCCTTGGAGTCTTATCAACTCATGCAGGTGTGAATAAAAGTGCTGATGGAGCTTTGCATGTTAGGGGTGGTAGGAGTAATGAAGTAGGTTATTACATCGGCGGTGTTTCTATGTCAAACCCGTTTTTCACAAACTCACTAGCAGTTGGTTTAAGTAATAAAGCTCTAGAAGAAATGAAACTTGTTAGTGGCGCTTTCAATGCAGAATATGGTAATGCGATGAGTGGAGTTGTAAATGTAAAAGTAAAAGATGGTGGAAAAGATTATCAAGGTAGTCTTTCTTATTATGCTGGTGATTATAATTCGAATGCTGAGGATATTTTCCCTAATATTTCCGATCAGTCTTTTACCGCAAATACAACCTTAGATGCATTTGTGTCTGGACCCGTGATTCCAGGTTTAGGTGATAAATTAACGTTTAATATTTCTGTAAGGAGAAACCAAAGTGAAGGTTATCTTAATGGTATAAGAGAACATTCTCCTGGTGATTTTGCTTATTTCCCACCAAGCGGGAATTGGTATATCCAAATGTCTGGTGACAGTAGTTATGTGCCAATGAACCCTAGCGAGAGCAATAATTTTCTTTCAAAATTTACTTGGAGACTTTCACCAAGAATAAAAATATCAACTCAATCAATTATGTCTCAATCTCAAAGTAAGAGCTATTCACATGCTTATAAATATAATCCTGATGGCATAGCCACTGGCTACACACAAAATAATAACCATTCATTGCAAATCAATCATTCACTTTCTGCAAAAAGTTTTTATGAGGGAAATGTTTTTTTTAGTGACACTGACTACAAGAATTATTTGTATTCAGATACATTAGATCAGCGGTACGTAAATACAGACTATATTAATACTGAGCCAACATCTGCTACTTTTTTATTTGGTGGTACGCAGATGGGACATACATATAGAAACTCAAAATCTGTTGGCGGCAAGTTCGACTTCACGAGCCAAATAAGCTCTAACCATGAAATAAAAACTGGTTTCAGTTTTAGAAATGATAACTTAGTTGAAAGAAATCTGACAGTACTATATGATCAAAATTTTGATGAGCCAACTGTGTTATCTGAGAATAAATCTCCTTATCACATTTTCTATGATAAAGATGCTGTACAGTACTCGGCCTATATTCAAGATAAAATGGAATATAGCTCCATGATAATGAACCTTGGTATTCGTTATGATGCCTTTGTCCCCAATGATTCAACTATTGCTAATTTGCTTTATCCCGAGGCAGACCAAAAAGAAGCGAAGACAAAGACAATGGTCTCTCCCCGAATTGGTGTCTCTTTACCGATAACGGATAAAGGTATTTTCCACTTTTCTTATGGGCATTTTTACCAAATGCCAACTTTAAGGAATCTATATAGAGAAAGTTATTTTGGTGCAGGATTGGCCCCAACTGTTGGAAATCCTGATCTTAAACCAGAAAAGACTGTCTTGTATGAATTTGGTTTCCAACAACAGTTCGGTAATCTAATTGGAATGGACTTTAATGTGTTTCATAAAGACATTCGAGAGCTTTTAGCTTTACAGAGTATTCGATATAATAGTCCGAACTATGGTCCTTCAAATTATTCAATATATTTAAACAAAGATTATGGAAGCGCAAGGGGCTTAACATTATCTATCACTAAAAGGTATGACCCGGTGTCAAGAACGAGCTTATGGGTAGATTATACCTACCAGAAATCCGAAGGAAATTCTGTTAACTCTGGATCTTTTTACTTTAGTGCGCTTAGTGGTACGGAAGAAGAGAAGCTTATTGTACCTTTATCATGGGATCAGTCTCATTTACTTAACACAACTTTGATTGTCGGGGACCCATCAAAAACGACACTTGGTATCATTGGGAAAATCTCAACTGGTTGGCCTTACACGCCATCCATTCCAAATGCAAACTTCATTCCTAAACCAAATAGTGGTAGGAAACCTGTTCAAAGAAATGTTGATGCAAAGTTAGAAACAAGAGTGTCAGTAAAAGGATATAGGGTCGCATTATTTGTCAGGGTATATAATTTATTTGATCTTCGTAATGAACGATATGTATTTGATGATACTGGAACAGCAAAGTACACATATGAATATCGTAGTAATCAAGAGTCCGAGCAATTGATTGAAAATTATGGAATGCCGGGTCTTCATACATGGGAAGATTATGTCACAAGGCCAAATTATTATTCTGCTCCAAGGTCTTTTAAAGTAGGATTAAGTCTGGACTTATAAAATAGTATGATGAGAAAAATAATAATAATTACTTTTTGTATTGGATCTTTACTCTCAAGCTTATATGGGCAATGGCCTTTTGGAAAAGATATCGATTGGTATATTGATGGGCCAAAGAAAAATTGGACGAAGCGTGATCATGATCGTTATTACAGATGGCGGGATAGGCTTTCAGCATCTAGGAAAGCTGAAACGACTGATGAGCAAATTTTGCCAAGACAAAAAGCAATTTTAAACGGTAATAAAATAACAACTGAAATATGGAACTACGGTTCAATTAGTAGTCCGGGTAATAGAGTCACAGACATTGTCTGGGAGACACTAGGCTACGGATATGAGTTTGGACCATTTATTTGTGCAAAAGTTCCCTTATTATCTGATGGTCATCAAGATGCTTTTTATGAAGTATCAAATGGTGATACTTCATGGTATGCTAGAATGATTAGTGATGGATTAACTTCTTTAGGCGGAGAAGTATCTCCTGATGGTTTGGAGTTTTATGGTTGGGAGCCATTGGCTTTTAATGACGACTTAACGGTTCCTTATGGCGACCCAACTAGTGAGAATATTCCAACTAGTAATGATTTAGATAGAGATGGTGATGGAAAACCTGATAGTTGGCCGTTTGGTTGGTATAATCCTAATTTGAAAGATTATGTTTGGCCGGGCGCTCTTAGGCAAGGTGCTTCAAACTCTGATTTGGAGTCCTTCTTTGTGGTGGACGATAGAACGAATAAAGAATTTGACTATTATCCTTTTACTAGCGATTCCTCAAAGCGCGGTCTGGGGATTGAAATAGAATCAAGGTATTACCAATGGGCGAATCCGTTAGCTGAAGATATAATTTTTCTAATTTATAAAGTGACGAATAAAAGTGATAAAGACCTTGACGAGGTTACTTTTGGAATGTGGGGTGATCCCCACGTTGGCGGTCCTTCTAATTGGCAAGACGATTTATCTTATTTTGATCGTGATCTTAATATGGTTTACTGTTGGGATGCAGATGGGATTTCTGATGTCTCAGGAAAAGAACCCGGTTACTTTGGATATAAGTTTTTAGAGAGTCCTGGGCAGCCTTACGATGGTATTGACAATGACAATGATGGTCTGCTCGATGAGAGACAGGACAACGGTATAGACGAAGATGGTGATTGGAATGTTGAAAAGCATGATGTCGGTATTGATGGCATACCAAATACAGGAGATGAAGGTGAAGATGATGGCCTGCCTACTCCAGGAGACCAATTTGATTTAAGAAAGCCAGGAGAGCCGAACATAGATTGGACAGATTTAGATGAGTCTGATATGGTGGGTTTGACTGGATTTTCTTCGCCACCATTTACAAGTCAAAACAGAATATCAAATGATCAATTTATTTTTGAAAATTATTTAACACCTGGTGTTTTTGATTCTGCTAATTCTGTTCAAGCTGGAGACTATATTTTTATTTATAGCTCAGGCCCGATTAGCTTACCAAAGAATGAATCAAGAAGATTTAGCATCGCATTGATTGTTGGCCAAGACTATGATGATTTGACATTGAATGCGACTACTGCACAAGATATTTACGAAAAAAATTATCAATTTGCGAAACCACCGGAAAAACCAAATGTTACTGCGGTCCCTGGTGATCAAAAAGTAACGTTGTATTGGGATGATGTTGCAGAGTCTAGCTTTGATCCGATTACAGAAACATATGACTTTGAGGGATATGTAATTTATCGTTCAACAAATCCATCTTTCTTAGACCAGCAGACAATAACGGATGCAAATGGTTCTAAATTTCTGTTTGAACCTTTGAAGACTATGGATGGAGCATCGGCTAAATTTGATTTGGTGAATGATTACACAGGCCTTAGTCAAATACCTTATTCTGGAAGAGGTGTTAGTTATAACTTAGGAAACAATACGGGCCTACGTCATGTATTCGTAGATTCTAATAACGTCGTCAATGGGCAAAAATATTACTATGCTGTAGTTTCATATGATCATGGAGATGCTGCATTAGAAGTTGCTCCTGTAGAATGCTCAAAAACAATTACGGTGAATCCTGAAACCGGGGAGATTTTATTAGATGTAAACACGGTAGCTGTAGTTCCTAGAACAATGACAGCAGGTTATGTCGCTTCATCAATAACAAATAATGAACCAAATCAAGTTCAAGGTAATGGTACCGGATTAATTAATCTTGAAATCATTGATCCTTCTTCGATACAAGATCAAAACAGTTTTCAGATTGTTTTTAATGAAGACGATGGGCTTAGTTATAGCGTTTTAGATGAAAAAGAAGTATCAGATACATTGACAGCGCGTTTGGGTAATTATCACAAATTATCGTACAAAAACATAGATAGTTTAAGTTTCAAACTTATCAGTTCTAATGGAACATTGCTTAGCAGTGGTGTTGATTATGATTTGTTGGATAAGGATGGTCAAATTTTAATTTATGCTGATGGCTCAATAGTCGAATCTGAAGAAATAACCGCAAAGTTTATTTATTATCCTATTGTGAATAGTAAAAAGTTAAGTTCAGAGGAAGGGAATCCAATTTTTGATGGTATGACTTTGTCTGTTCAAAATCAGAGTTTGGCTTTAGATGAACAAAAAATAGGTTGGAATGCTAGTAGTTCAACTAACTGGGAGCCGGTTGTCAAACCATTTAACAATCTAGGGGGTAATAAATATCCAGCTGACTACGAGCTTCGTTGGTTTAGTGATACGGTTAGTAGTAATTATCGTCCTGGGTATGAATATGTCAAAGCAAATTTTGAAATATGGGAAACAACAAGAGGTTACGAGCAAAAGCAATTACCTTTTGTTCTAATTGAAAGTGCTCCTTTTGATAGCCTTTGGAATCCTGGTGAGCGTATTGTAATTCTTCAAGACTCTACAATGAATTCATTTTCTTGGGAGCTAACATTTGATACAACAGATGCTCCAGTTTCACCTTCTTCAGGAGATGTTTTTTCTATATTTACTACAAGGTCTTTTTCAGATGATCAATTTACATTCACCACTTCCTCTGCAAGGCAAGATAATGTGGTTGAAAAGGATAATATGGATGATATTTATGTAGTGCCGAATCCTTATGTTGTCTCGAGTAATATTGAACCTCTAGACCTTCAAAACCCATTAGATAGGGGACCTCGAAGAGTTTATTTTGCAAATATCCCAGCAAATTGTACTATTGATATCTATACAATGTCTGGTGAAATAGTAAAGTCTTTAAAACATGACAGTGCAATTGAAGATGGTATAAAATATTGGGATCTTACAACTTCAGATAATTTTCCTGTTTCATTTGGTATGTATATATACCATGTTAAAAGTGAAGATGGAAATGAATCGACAGGAAGGTTTGCAATCATTAAATAATGAAATTTTATAAAAATATAGTATCCTTCTTTATAATTGCTTCTACTCTTAGTTTAGCTCAGCTAGAGAATAGCCAAGATATTTCTAAGGTCGGAACAACCGCTGCTCAATTTTTAAAAATTAGTGCTGGTTCTAGAGGCTTGGCAATGGGAAATGCAAATGTTGCAATCGCAAATGATTTATCCAGCGGTTTTTGGAACCCCGCTGGCCTAGCTCACTTAAAAGGCATTCAAGTATACTTTGAAAATAATGGTTGGTTAGCTGGTACCGATTATAATTTTGGTTCATTTGGTTTTGAATGGCCAAGAGTAGGTGTCTTTTCATTATCACTTACAATGCTGACGACACCAGATGATTTAGTTAGAACTGTCGAAAACCCATCCGGTACGGGTGAAAAATTCAACTCACAAGATATGTCAATAGGCTTGAGTATTGGTAAAAAATTGACAGACGACCTTTCATTAGGCGCGACAATTAAAAATATTAGACAGCGAATATGGCATTCTACTGGTCAAACAGTTGGTGTTGATATTGGCGTCCAGTATAATACACCTATTAGAAACTTAATCCTTGGGGCGAGTATTGCAAACTTTGGTAATGATATCTCATTAACAGGTAGAGATATGAATTTAAGTGTTGATCCTGATCCGACAAATCAAGGCAATATTGAATTCGTAAATGCGCAGTATGAGACCGATGCTTTCCCATTACCGCTACTATTTAGAGTCGGACTAGGTGGCTATCTTGTTAAAAAAGAAAATTTAGATGTGCTCTTAGCCTTTGATGCTGTTCATCCAAATGATAATTATGAATATATAAACATTGGGTTTGAAACGAATATAAATAATATGTTTTCTGTTCGAGCTGGTTATCCTAGTATTGGGAAAAAAGATGCAATTGAAGGCGCCTCTTTTGGTTTTGGTCTTAAATATCCAATCATGAATTCTACGAATAATTTTACAATTGATTATACATCAGCAGACTTTGGCCCTTTAGGGATAGTTCAAAGAGTATCCATCAGTTTTAATTACTAATACATATAGCACCGTTGAACTACTCTATAATGAATAGAGCGTTTTTTTTAGTTTTTCTGGTACTATTTCCTTCATTGATTCTTTCTCAACTTGATGATGTTGGAATTACTCTTCAAGTTGATCCTCCTTTTTCATCTCGTGATAGTTTAAACTTTTTTATTATAGAAGGAGACTCTCCATTATTTGAAAGAGATATCGAAGGTGCCGCACTTAATATTTATGGCGATGAAATCGAGGAAGTTATTTTTCAAATATTTCAAGATAGCGATGCTTCTTCTAAAATTTCTGGTAGGCTATTTAAGCAACCAGATGATGAAAATACGATTGGAACTTTTTTAAAAGAAATAAAAGACTCGTCAGCTTATTTATCATACAAAATAGTAGCAAAAAGTAGAATACAATTAAAATCCATTATCATTTTCCCAATAGATATAGAACTTCCGGGGTTAGCAAAAGGGCTAAGAACTATATCTGGAACAGTTCCAAAACCTACAATAATTAGCAGAGAAGAATGGGGCGCAGAGGACTCAAAATCATCTTATAGCTACCATCCTTATTTTGATAAACTCACTCTTCATCATGCAGCTTGCTGTAGTGCAGATGATATAGAAGAAGGAAAAGATCAGGTCTATTGGATTCAAGATTTTCATCAAAATGGAAGAGGGTGGAATGATATTGGGTACCACTTTCTTGTAGATAGAGTAGGTAATATTTATCAAGGTCGACCAGAGACAGTTATCGGTGCTCATGTTGGTGGCGCAAATACGGGTAATATTGGTGTTTGTCTACTGGGTTGTTACCACCCCCCAGAAGTATCTTGTTTGCAAGAGATAACGACTGAAAGCAGAGAAGCGGTAGTTAAACTTTTTTCTTGGATTTCAGATACATATGGGCAAAACCCTTCACTTTTATTAGGTCATCGTGATTATTTTGGTACAACGGCTTGTCCAGGTGATAATGTATGGATAGATCTTCCGAGGTTTCGAGCTGAAATATTTGATTTCACCCAGTCTTACTTTGAGATACCGCCTATTTCAATCTTTAAATCACCTTACCCAAATCCGTTTTTTAATTCAATTTCTTTTAATTTTGATTTAATAGATCAAATGGATTTCAAAATGAATATTTATGATATTCTAGGAAGAAAAGTCAATATGATTGAGAGGAACAATGCAGCTTCTGGAAGATTGACTCTTTTTTGGGATGGTAAAGATTTTAGTGGTAAAAAATTAGGTTCGGGGATCTATATTGCAAAACCTACTTCATCGAATGATATTGAGCCTTTAAAAGTTATTTTACTAAAAAAATAGAATAAACTCATTATAAAATCAATGTGAATGGCCTAAAAAATTATAGGTTAGATAAATGAACCCAACACTAAGAATTAAGCAACCGCTTAGGACCTCTTGGTTTATATTTATTTTAAGATTGTTGAATTTTTCAATAATTATAGTTTTAGCAAAATTGAAAGTTAATACAACCAGAAATAGTACAAGTGCTATTCCTAGAACGTATATCAATATAAAGCCAATAATAGAAGGTATAGAGGGTGTCATCCCTGTCATCATTACAACGGCAAGGGAAGAAGCGCATGGTAACATGCCGGTTAGTAAGCCAACTGTGATGGGGCTTTCTATTTTTGAATCATCAAAATTTCCATGATTATGACCGCAATCACTCGAATGAACATGTTTCATTTTATATATAGCTCTGCCGAGTATAAAAGAACCAAAGCTGATAATTATTGCAGGAGCAATCCAGTGCGAAAATTCATGTAAATAAGAACTGGCGACTTCTGTCAAAATCATATTAAATATTACAGCAATGACAGTGAGCACTAAAAAATGAGATATTAATAAACTGAGAGTAAGTAAAGTGATTTTTTGAAAATCTAGTTTTCCCCCAACGGTATATGCTAATAAAAAAGTTTTACCATGGCCAGGTTCTAAGGCATGTAAGCACCCTAATAAAAAAATAGAGGTAAAAGTAAGCGAGTCAGCCATAGAGCTAATATTTTAAAATATCGTCGGAAGTTACTCCGCGTTTCAGTTTTTTATATAGGCCATTACCTCCCCATAATCTGTTGAGCCCACTTTCTTTAATCTTTATCTTATCAGGATACATATTATAAATAGAAAATAAGGTTAAAACTCCAACGTCAATGCTTCTGTACTGATTCCGGTCCGTTATCCAGACTTCAATACCACTGCATTTTTTGTTTTTAAATTTTGGGTTCTCAGACTTTCCTTTTATTGTTTGAGGTGTAAATGTTTTTGGAACGAATACAACGCCAGGAAGCTTAAAGTTGTTCAAAGCCTGTGATAGTTTTTTTCCATCAATCCAAGGAGCGCCTATCCATTTAAAAGGATTAGGTGTTCCTCGACCTTCACTAACATTTGTAGCTTCGAATATGCACATTCCCGGATATATTATCGCAGTCTTAAGATCTGGAATATTTGGTGAAGGTGGAATCCACGGTAAGTCTGTTTGATCAAACCAAGCATTTGGCTGCCATCCTTCCATTTTAATTATTTCAAGTTCTGGTAATGAAGCTATCCACTTGTTTTTCAATATTTCAATTGCAAGTTCACCAACAGTACCTCCATATCTAGTAGGAATTGGGTAATGTCCCACAAATGATTTGTATGCAAGATCAAGGATAGGACCTTGAATTATATCTCCGCGAATTGGATTTGGTCTATCAAGAACTAATATAGGAATTCCTAGTTCTGCACCAGTCTCCATCACAAGCCCTAATGTTGAAATATAAGTGTAAAAACGTGCTCCAATATCTTGGATATCATAGATGATAATGTTAACGCCTTCGAGCATTTCAGCACTTGGTTTTCGTGTTCCGCCATATAAACTAATGACTTTAGGTAGTTTTTCAATATCAGTATAATTTATTTTTTCACCAGCTTCAGACTCTCCAAAAAGGCCATGCTCTGGAGAAAAAATAACTTTTAATTCTACGTCATCAATTTCCATTAGTCGCTTATAATTAGGAATGGAGTTTTTATCAACTCCGCTATGGTTGGTTACTAAGGCGATTTTTCTTGATTGAATGAAATGCAGTTTTTTTTCAAGCAGGACATCAATACCATTTAGAACAGTTATTTTTTCACTAATTGGTTTCTTTTTATTTTGAAAATACATTGATTGTGCTTGATGGATTCCTATACTTTTTTTATTCTGTTGGCAATTGATTGGCAATAATATAAAACACAAATAAAAAATTATTTTCAAATATAGAATCATTTTAGCAATGTTATCTTTCTTGTTGAAATCTCATTTGATTGACTGATTGAAATAAAATAATTTCCTGACGGAGCAATAAAACCATTCTGCTGAATGCCATTCCATGTCCATTTTCCATTTATTGATGCTGGCTTAATAGAAGTTTTATAGACCTCTTGGCCTAAGATATTTTTAATGCTTAAATCAACAGTAGTATTTGATGATAATACGGAAAATGAAATAGTAATTGAGCTGTTTGATGGATTTGGATAAATATTTTTTATGTTTACGGTTTTAGGTTGTATGCTATTAGAATCCTCTATTTTTAGTTGTGACTCATAAGACGTTATTATTTTTGACATAATCTCATTTCTTTTTTCTTCAGGGTAGATTGTTTCAAACCCAACAGATAAATAAACGAGGCCCCCTGTAAGGTTACTTAATCCAAAAGGACCAATATATTGAATGCCCATTCCGCCAGAACTATTTTGATCTATTCCAGAAAACGCAGCACAAAATGAGGCGCCGCCAAGTGGTTTTATGCCGTCGGGCCAATCAACATTATAGGTGCCATGACTTCCATCATCGTAATTAATAGTATTTATTCCTTCAAAGATTGATCCACCATTACCATAGCCGCTGTAGACTCCTTCGTGCCCGCCGGCAGCATCTGATATATAATCAGCTTTTAAATAATTTTGATAAAAATCTCTATCCGTAGTACTTCCCTGATCTTCAAGGTCATAACCAATCTCTGATCCTGAAATAAATAGAAATCGGCCTGATTCTAAATAGGTAGTAATTAAATTTTGTTCAGAATAAGAAAATACACTAGTTGAAGTGCCTTCTTCTCCAAGCATCCAATCAACAAATTGATAGTCTAGTATATCAATCTGTTGGCTAACAACTGCTTCATTTGATGCAGCATCAAATGCCTTGCCATGATTATTAAATGCGCTGCCATGTTGGCGGATGAAATCAAATGTATTATTCGTTCCACTAACTCTATCAAATCCATTAACGATAAGAACGTTCACATCATTATTTGAAGGAACTATACCAAGCATTTCTGTTGGCTCGCTATTCCCAAGAGAGTTTTTTGCAACAACACTAAGAAAATAACTTTCACCTTCATTTAAATTGTTTATGATGATAGGTTTTTCAGAGTAAACCCCAATGGTGTCTAATCCTCCGACGACTTCTAGAAATCCTCTTAAAACTATAAACTCCGACGAATTATCGGAACTTTCGAAATCAATTTTGATTGATCCTTGACCTATGTTTTTCATAAAGAGATTAGATGGCTTTATCGGCGGTGCACTTTCTCCAAACTTATTATATAGTAAATCCCAAAGTTCTGGACGACCATCATCATAGCCTAAAGCCCAAATTCCAACTCCCTTTAAGTTGTTAAATAGTGCGAAATCGTATTTTAATGAAAGAGAGAGGCTATCATCATACCATCCTTGATTCCAGCCATTGTTATTATAATTATACCATGGGGTTTGTGAACTGGAATGCCATAACTTTCCATAAGACTGGGCTAATCCTTCAATTTCTGAGTAGAATTTTGCACTACCGGTTCCACTTGTATTTGCTCCAGCCGCATTTGAAGATGATGCCCATTCAAATCCATAATAGGGAACTCCAAGAATTAACTTATCAGCTTGAAAATTCGTTTTATTTAAATAATCTAGCACTGACCATGTAAGTGTGTATCCAGGACCAGACAATGGGGAGTTCGGTCCAGTAGTTGAACTGCCGCTGTAATGATAATTATAACCCATAATAAATAAGCCATCGCTAATAGAAGCTAAGGCATTGTAGTCCCATGCATTACTCCAGTCAATTGGGGGCATTGCTAAGGTTACTTGAGAACCTGGAATTGCAGAATGAAAAGTTTCAGTAAGGTCTGTAATAAAAGTCACCATATTACTCCGCTGCGATGAGGGAAAAGATTCAAAGTCAATATTTACACCATCAGCGTTTCCTGCCTGTACCTGGGCAAGTAAGTTATCAATTAGGTTTTGGCGATTTTCAGCACTACTCAGCAGTGTAGTAATACTAGCGCTACTGAAAAGGGTAGCACATAATACAACTTTTGTTCCATGAGCATGTGCTTCATTAATTAAACTAGCTACGGGCCAACCATGCAGGTTACTAATTCCTCCTGTTGGTGTTATTTCAGCACTGAAATAGGCAAGTGTAGATATTAAATTGAAATTATAGTTTGTCCATGCTGTCCCCATCCAATAAGGATGATATCCAAAAACTTCTTTCGAAGGGACTCGGGATCTTGGTGATATTGAATTTATAACGACAGTGGTATCTGTATTTTTTGGCATAATATAATTGGTGTTATAATATTCTAACTGTTGCTGGTGTATACTTTGATGGTTTTGGGAGAATAGAAAAGAGATGACTGTCAAATAAAAAAATAATGTTCTACACATCGCAACCCCTAAATAAATCTTCTATAGTTTCTCTTTTTCTTATTAGTGATACTTCTTCCCCATCAACTAAAACTTCAGATGGCCGAGGTCTTGTGTTAAAGTTATGAGACATTGAATATCCATATGCACCGCTATCCATAATTGCGCATAGTTCCCCTTCTTTCATCGCTGGCATTTTATAACCCTCAGATATTCGATCAGTATTCTCGCAGATTCTTCCGGTAATGTCATACGTGATAGTATCACCATCATCGTGTCCAATTTTTTGGACTCGATGAAACGCGCCGTAGAGAGCAGGTCTCATTAAGGTTTCCATTCCAGCATCAAGCCCTACAAATTCTTTGTATGAAGATTTGAGGCCAGTCACTCTTGTAAGGATAAAACCAGTATCTGCTACAAGGATTCGTCCTGGCTCAATGCATAATGTCGGGCAGGTTGAATTATCTTCACCATAGAAATCTTCAAAAGTTCTTTTTATATTTTGAAATAACTGTTCTAAATCCAATGATTCTTCTTCATCTCGGTAGGGTATACCAAACCCACTTCCGATACTTATTTTTTCTAATTTTTGGCCTAAACTATCTTCAATTTCTCTAGCAGATTTTAATATTTGTTTGGTTATATCACTGAACGTCTTTGCATCTAGTGTCGAAGAACCAGCATGACATTGAAGCCCAAACTTTTTGACACCTGATGATTTTGCGACATTATATGCTTCAACTATAGTTTCTTTCGGAATACCAAACTTTGAATTTTTACCACCAGTGATAATACCTTTAAACTGCCCGTGTCCTTTGCCTGGATTTAATCTAAAACTAATATAATTGGGTACGCCAATCGTTTCGAGCCTTTTAAAAGAGTTCAAATCATCTAAATTGATTTCAGCGCCTGAATCATATGCAATCTGTAGATCTTCCAATGACTCGTAATTACCAGTGTAAACGCAATCAGATATAATTAGTCCCGCTTTACTTGCCGCAAACAATTCGCCGGGACTAGAACAATCACATCCTAAATCATTAAACTTATTTTTGAGTGTTCTTATAATTTGAATATTACTATTTGCTTTTACCGCATAATAAATTTGATATTTCTTGAAACTCTGACTTATTGCACTGGATAGCCTACTAATATTTTCTTCTAATCTTCTTTTTGAGTAAACATACGTTGGTGTTCCATGTTGTTCAGCGATGTTTTCTAAAAGTTTCGTTTGAGATAGAAGTTCGGATAATGGGTGATTAATCATTTTTGTATGTTTATTTGTTCACGCTTATTTTACTCAAATTATTTTTGAGAGATAAACATTAAATATAATTGCTCTTATACTTATGGTTGTTATTTCTTTATTATTATATACAGTTACTAAAGCATTATAAACTTTAAATCGACGGAGCATAAAAAGTTAAATAATCTGTTCTGGCATAGTATTTTTTAGATTTCATTATTGTTCCTGGTTTCTTAATTCGTAATATATGTCTAACAAAACCACCAAGAATGACTAAAACTATATATAATTTTCATATTCGTCTTGTCTTTATGATTCTGGTTACTTCAAGTTTATTAATTTCACAAAATGAAAACAGTTCACCGTACTCATTTTCAAGCAATCTTGATTTGAAAATTGCGGGGCTTAGCGCCAGCTTGCTATTAGGTTCTGTACTAATGGATTATGCTCCAATGAGCCTGGATAATATATCCAATTTAAATTCTAATAATATTCCAAAATATGATTCGAAGGCAGTAGCTAATTGGAGTCTAAAAAGTATAGCAATGAGTGATGTTTTACTTTTTTCTAGTCTCGCGATACCAGGTGTGTTGATGGCAAATAAAAAAATTCGGAATGATTATCGAAACTTTTCTTTAATATGGGCA
>Ga0233444_10002587_pt1 | contig 18901 bp, 20 predicted proteins | sample SI_124_October20_6_FD_182792 | JGI IMG/M metagenome (GOLD analysis project Ga0233444, IMG submission 182792) | Seawater microbial communities from Saanich Inlet, British Columbia, Canada - SI_124_October2016_10_MG | ecosystem: Environmental > Aquatic > Marine > Inlet | place: Canada: British... | reverse complement strand
TGCAATATTTAAATGGTTAATGAGAGAAAGAAGCATTCCTAATGTGTGTTCTGCTAAGGCATCTCTATTTCCTTCAGGACTTCGAAAAACTTCAATGTTATTTTCTTCACAATATTTTAAATCAATGTTTTCTAATCCAGATCCAGGTCTAGCTATAAATTTTAATTTTTTTGCTAATGTAAGATGCTCCCTATCTAAGGGGAATTTAGATCTAATTATAATTCCTTCTATTTGGCTGGCATTTTTTTTAAAATCTTCTGAAGTCCAATTTTGGCCATTAATAATCTGCCAGTTCCAATTGGAAAGAGTTTGATTTATAACTGTTGAAAAATCATCTAAAACAACAATTCTCATGACTAAAAGTATAGAGCCATTCCTATTAAGAAATAGATGAGTAATCCAATAATATCATTAGTGGTAGTAATGAATGGGCCAGTAGCAAGTGCAGGGTCAATTTTATATTTATTGAGTATTAATGGAACAAATGTTCCAAAAAGACCCGCATAAGTAAATACAGCAACTAAAGAAACTCCAATTGTTAAAGCAAGATAAAAATCACTTCTTGTAATCCAACAGAATATCAAAGCTATAGAAGCGCAAATAAACCCATTGAATAATGCTACAAGAAGTTCTTTGAACAATTTTTTAAAAATGGACTCGTAATTCAAAGTATTGTTAGCCAAGGATTGTACAATAATAGCAGAAGATTGTACACCAACATTGCCTCCCATAGCTAATATTAAAGGAATAAAAGTTGCCATTACAGCATTTTCTTTTAATTGGTATTCAAAAAACCCAATAACATATGCCCCAAGAATTCCTCCAATTAGTCCAATTAATAACCATGGCAATCTAGCTCTACTAATTACAAATAATGAATCTGAAGATTCTACTTTTTCCGAGATTCCACTCGCCATTTGATAATCTTTTTCTGCTTCTTCTTTAATTACATCTACGGCATCGTCTATAGTAATTCTACCAAGCAAATTATTATTTTCATCTACAACCGGAACCACAACTAAATCGTATTTCTCCATTTTTAATGCTACGGATTCAGAGTCTTCATTCGCTAAAACTGAAATAGAATCTTTTTTATAAATATCTTTTATTAAAGTTTCGTCAGATGTATATAGAAACCTTTTAAGAGAAAGTATTCCTTTAAATTTATTGCAAGAATCCACTACGTAAATAGTATAAACTTGATCTACATTTTCTACTTGTTCTCTTAGTTTTTTAAGTGCGTTTTTAACTGTCCAATTCCAATCCGCAGAAACAAAATCTACATCCATTATCCCACCTGCACTATCTTCGTCATAGTTCATTAACATAGAAATATCGGAAGAGTGTTCCTCGTCTTTTATAGCTTCAAGAACTTCTCCTTGGACATCTTCCGGTAAATCTTGAATAACATCAGTTGCATCGTCAGCATCCATTTTTTCTATCGACTCGGCAATTTCTTCTGCAGAAAAAGATGCAAGAAATTGCTCTCTAGTATCCTCTTCAATTTCCACTAAAACTTCAGAAGCCAATTCTTCGTCTAGCAATTGGTATAGATATTGAGCTTGTGGAAGATCAACTATTTCCAATATTTCTGCAATATCTGCAGGATGCAAAGGATTAATAGTTTCTACTATGAAGCTATTTTCTTCACTTTCAATTGCCGAAATGAGATTGTTTATAAATTCTTTGGTTAATTCAAACTGCATGTAAAAAAAGTATGAAATATAATCTACGCGAAAATATGAATTATTAACTGGATTTTAGCTAGTTAATTTTGGATTCTATAATCTTTGTGATTTCTATAAAGTTTTCAATGGAAAGTTCTTCTGGTCTTTTAGTTAATAAAATATGGTCAATTTTTTTATCTCCTAATAAAGATTTTAGTGAATTTCTAGCCATTTTCCTTCGTTGATTAAAAATAGCTTTGACAACTCGAAAAAATAATTTTTCGTCACAATCTAATTCAATTATATTATTTCTAGTTATTTTAATCACACCAGATTTTACTTTTGGTGGTGGATTAAAAACTTCTTCATTTACTGTAAATAAATATTCTACGTCGTAAAATGCTTGAATTAGTACAGATAAAATGCCATACTTCTTAGTCCCTGGTCCCGAGCAAACCCTTTCAGCAACTTCTTTCTGAAACATTCCCACCATTTCATCTATTATTGTTCTGTTTTCATAGATTTTGAAAAGTATTTGAGAAGATATGTTATAAGGGAAATTTCCAGTAACGGAATAGTTTCCTTTAAATATTTTAGTCCAATCAGTTTTTAAAACATCTTCATTGTGAACTATCAAAGTTGGATATGCATTTTTTAAATAGGTTATTGATTCTTCGTCTACCTCGAAGGAAATTAAATCAATATTTTCATGTAAGAGAAACTTTGTCAAAGCACCTGTTCCAGGTCCAATTTCAAGTAAGTTAATTTTTTTAGACTTTGAAATAGCATCAGATATTTGCTCGCTTATTTTTTCATCGGTTAAAAAATGTTGTCCTAAGTATTTTTTTGGTTTTACACCCATCATTCAAAAGATTGCATATCTATAAATTTCTTATAGAAGCTGTTTTTGGCTACCAATTCTTTGTGATTACCTATTTCTACAATTTTTCCACTATCTAAAACAATAATTTTATCGGCATTTTGGATTGTTGATAATCTATGTGCTATAACCAAAGAAGTTCGATTTTTCATTAATCTGTTTAAAGCTTCTTGAACAACTTTTTCAGACTTGGTATCTAATGAAGATGTGGCTTCATCTAAAATAAGTATTTCGGGGTTTTTATAAATTGCTCTGGCTATGCTCAACCTTTGTTTTTCACCACCAGATAATTTGTTGCCGGCATCCCCAATAAACGTCTCGTATTTTTCATCAAGGTTTTGAATAAATTCATCAGCATTGGCCATTTTAGAAGATTCCAAGACTTTAGAATTTTCTATTTCAACTCCAAAAGCAATATTATTTACAACAGTATCATTGAATAGAATAGAATCTTGTGTTACTACTCCCATTAGGTTTCTAAGCTGATTTAGATTGATTTTTTTAATGTTTATGTTATCTATATTTATACTTCCTTCGACAACATCATAAAATCTAATTAATAAATCTGCAATTGTTGATTTACCTGCCCCTGAATGACCTACAATAGCCACTGTTTCACCTTTTTTTATTTTAAATGAAATGTCTTCCAAAACCTGTTCTTGGTTGTATTTAAAGGAAACGTTGTTAAAACTTATTTCTTTTTTGAAACTTATGGGTTGTGGGGTTGCAGGACTATTTACTATTAATTGGTCTTGTAATGTAATTTTTTCAATTCGTTCTAAAGCTGCGATTCCTTGAGATGAGTCATAAACAGCCTTAGAAATAGATTTGAATGGACTTATAAGCTGAGAAAACAAAATAAGATAACCAATAAAAACATCTGGTTGAATAAACTCATTCAGAACTAAGTTTCCTCCGTATAATAAGACTCCAGAAGTTGCTAAAACTCCCAAAAATTCACTTATTGGAGATGCCAAGTAAATTCTTCTATTTATTCCGAGCATTAAGTTATAAAGCGAATTGCTTTTCATCTGATATTTTTTATTTATAAAGGACTGAGCATTAAAACTTTTTATAATTTTTAAGCCAAATAAGGTTTCTTCAGTCAAGGATAATATATCTCCCAAATTCTCTTGTCCCTTTTTAGATCTCTTCTTTAAACCATTACTAATTTTTGAAATAATGAGTCCCGCAATAGGTAAGAACAACACTATAAAAAAAGTCAATTTAAAACTTATAATAAAAAGGGTAAAAAAATAGCCGATAACATAAAATGGATCTTTAAAAATTGCGTTAGTAGTTGCTTTAATTGCAAGTTCAGTCTCTTTTAAATCAGCAGAAAAGGTCGATAATAAATTTCCTTTTCTTTCATCTGAAAAGAAGGACATAGGTAAAACAAGTATTTTTTGATACATTTTTTCCCGCAATTTTTTTACTGAACTTTGAACTAAATCTGAGAGAAAAAATGTGCTTAAGAAAGTAAACATATTTTTTAAAAAAACCATTATTACTAAAAATATACAGATCAATATTAGTGTAGAATATCTTCCTTCACTTATTGCATGCTTGGCTAAGTAATAATTGATAAAGTTTAATAATCCATCTTTAGTCCAGGTGAAATCCCCATGGTAGGAGCTAATTGTTTTTTCAAAAACAGCAGTAGAAGAATTGAATATAATTCTTAATAAAGGGATGATCATAGCAAAAGAAAAGATGGAAAACACCATTCCTAAAATATTAAATCCTAGATTCAAAAAAAGAGTTCTTTTGAATTGCAAGGTTATTTTAGCTATCCTAATTAAGTTTTTCATATTTAATCATCTTTTGCAAAGTTAATATACTTCCTTAATTGTTATTATCAACTATCAATATCTCTAACTATTGTGTTAAAGTGATCTCTTTTTCTAAATTTGCATGCTTAATGAGTGTAAGACAAGAAAAAATAGCTAGTGTAATTAAAAAAGAGTTGGGAATCTATTTCCAGCGAAATGCATCTTCAATTGGTAAAGGGGCAATGGTTACTGTTACAACCGTAAGAATGAGTCCAGATTTATCTATTGCAAAAGTTTATATAAGTATTTTTGGAGGAAAAGATAACGATGACTCATTTGACCATATTTATACTCAATCAAATTCTATAAGATACGAGATAAGTAAATTGGTAAGAAACCAATTGAGAAAAATGCCAGAATTGCATTTTTACAGAGACGATTCGTTGGATTACGCCCTGGAAATTGACAATTTATTGAAATGAAGAAGCTCTACAAATTTCTATTGAATACTCTTCCAAGGCCACTTTTAATAAGGTTAAGTTATTTATTCAAATTATTTGCACCATTGGCTTATTATGGAAATGAAGTACATTGTCCAGTCTGTGAGAGAGATTTCAGAAAATTCCTTTCTTATGGGTCCAATACTGCGCACAGAGAAAATGTTCTATGTCCTTATGATTTGACTTTGGAAAGACATAGATTGATGTGGCTTTATTTAAAACAGAGTTCTTTTTTCAAAAAGGAAATTCAAAAAGTTCTTCACATTGCACCAGAACAATGTTTTTATCCAATTTTTAAAAAACAGAAAAATCTGAACTATACTACTGCAGATATGGAATCTCCAATTGCTGATTTACATTTTGATTTACATAATATTCCCCTTGAAGATGATTTGTATGATGTTATTTTTTGCAACCATGTTTTAGAGCATGTTGAAGACGACCACCAATGTATGAAGGAGTTGCATAGAGTAATGAAACCTGGTGGATGGGGGATTTTTCAGGTTCCAATTGATTACAATAACAAAGTCACCTATGAAGACTCTTCAATTACCGATCCTAAAGAAAGAGAAATTCACTTTTGGCAAAAAGACCATGTTAGACTGTATGGCTTAGATTATCCAAAAAAGCTTGAAAAAGCAGGTTTTAAAGTGGATGTTTTTGACCCCAAAACTTCTCTTGGGGAAGTAGACTATGAAAAATTAAGGTTGAATTCTTCTGAACTAATTTTTATAGCTCGTAAATAATGTCTAATAAGTCCTTTATTATTAATCAACTTTCTGAATTAAATAAAGTTTCTAAAGAAATTATTGAATTAACAAAAACCCATAATTTATTTTTGTTTGAAGGAGAAATGGGAAGTGGAAAAACTACTCTTATTAGTTCAATTGTATCTATTTTAGGAGTTAAAGAAGCTAATTCTCCAACTTTCAGTATTATAAATACCTATTTGGGGGATAGTATGCAAACTATTTACCATGTAGACTGCTATAGAATTGAAAATGAAAATGAGGTAGAAAACATAGGCTTACTAGAAATAATTAACGATAAAAATTTGTGTTTTATAGAGTGGCCACAAAATATTTATAACTTTTTACCATCTAATTGCGTAAGGATAAATATAACAGTAGACAAAGGCCTACGAAAAATTAATATTAAGACATGAGTTTATCTGGAGATGCACTTAAATCATTAGCGCTTCAAGCTTCACTTTCTCCTCAAGAGGAAATGCTAGAAACTAGCCAGAAGAATCAAAATTTATATATTGGAATTCCAAAAGAAACAGAATTACAAGAACAACGAGTTGCTTTAGTCCCTGAGTCTGTAAGTTTATTAGTTGCAAATGGCCACAGAGTTGTAGTTGAAACTGGCGCCGGTGAAAACGCTAATTTTTCGGATTCTGACTACAGTGAATCTGGTGCTGAAATTATATACGATACTAAGGAAATATATAAGGCAGATATAATACTCAAAGTAAGCCCACCTAACGACAACGAGATTGCTTTAATGAAGCACAAGCAGATACTTTTTTCTGCCCTACAGATTACTGCTCAGCCTGAAAATGCATTAAAAAAATTAATGGCTAAAAAAATTACAGCTATAGCTTGGGATTACATTGAAGACCAGAGCGGTTCTTTTCCTTTAGTTAGATCTATGGGAGAAATAGCTGGAACTTCTTCTTTTTTAATTGCAGCAGAGCTTATGAGTAATGCTAATAATGGAAAAGGATTGATGATGGGAGGAGTTGCTGGAATAACCCCACCAGAACTAGTAATAATTGGTGCTGGTACTGTAGGACAGTTTGCTGCTAGTGCAGCTTTATCACTTGGTGTTTCTGTAAAAGTATTTGATAATTCTTTATTTAAACTAAGACGCCTTCAGAACGAAATTGGGCAAAAGGTTTTTACTTCGGTCATTCAACCTAAAGTTTTAGAAAAAGCTTTAATGAGATGTGATGTAGCTATTGGTGCTCTTAGTGCTCCACATGGAAGGACTCCTTGTATTGTGAGTGAAGATGTTATTAAGAAAATGAAATCAGGATCGGTTATAGTAGATGTAAGTATTGACAAAGGAGGTTGTTTTGAAACATCTAAAGTTACTACCCACCAAAACCCTACATTTAAAAAGCATGATGTTATTCATTATTGTGTTCCTAATATTGGTTCTAGAGTTTCAAGAACAGCAAGTTTCAGTTTAAGTAATATTTTTTCTCCATTATTAATTGAAATTTCAGAGAGTGGAGGTTGTGAAAAATTGATTCAATACTCGAAAGGATTTAGGCACGGAGTATATATTTATAATGGAACATTGACCTCTTCAATTTTAGGAAAGGCTTTTAATATACCATATAAAAACTTGGATTTACTTATTTCAGCACTTTAAAAGTGGGCTTTAACTTACGTAAAGACTTGACTTTACAGCATCAACAATTCTCTTAACGCTTGGTAGGGCTTCATCAATTAAGACTTTAGAAAATGCAAAAGGTGTATCGGCTTGCATAACCCTCATTACAGGAGCGTCTAAGTAATCAAAGGCATGTCTTTGAAGGTGGTAAGCAATTTCTCCAGATATTGAAGCAAGTGGCCAGCTTTCTTCTACAACTACACATCTGTTGGTTTTCTTAACAGAATTTACAATTGCTTCATAGTCAATTGGTCTTACTGATCTTAGGTCAATTACTTCGCAAGAAACACCATCCTTAGAAAGTTCATCTGCTGCTTGGTAAGCAACTTTTAAAATTTTACCAAAAGAAACTATTGTTACGTGTTCACCTTTTCTTTTGATGTCTGCTTTTCCTATTGGTACTAAATATTCACCTTCAGGAATTTCTCCTTTATCACCATACATTTTTTCAGATTCCATTATAAGAACTGGGTCATTGTCTCTAATTGCAGATTTTAAAAGACCTTTCGCATCGTATGGATTTGAAGGAGTAACCACTTTAAGTCCAGGGACATGGGCATAAAAAGACTCAAAACTTTGGGAATGAGTTGCAGCTAATTGACCTGCTGGACCATTTCCTCCTCTAAAAACTATTGGACATGAATATTGTCCACCACTCATCTGAAGAATCTTTGCTGCACTATTAATTATTTGATCGGAAGCAAGGAGGGCGAAATTCCAAGTCATAAATTCTACAATTGGTCTAAGACCATTCATTGCAGCTCCAACTGCAATTCCTGCAAATCCAAGTTCAGCAATTGGCGTATCGATAACTCTCTTAGCTCCAAACTCGTCCAACATCCCTTGGGAAACTTTATACGCTCCGTTGTACTCGGCAACTTCTTCACCCATAAGAAACACTGTTTCGTCTTTTCTCATTTCCTCTACCATTGCCTCTCTTAGAGCTTCTCTATATTGAACTGTTCTCATATTGTAAAATTTGGCCAAAAGTAAATCATAAATAAGACATTTTAAATTAAATTAATATTTTTTTAAAAAAATTATTTCAAAAACGCTTGTTTAGACAAATTTTATTGTGATTTAATAATATTATACAGATGATTATAATTGTTCTAGATAGAATTATTTACCTTTATTAAATAAATTTTTTTAAATGAAAATATTAGTATGTATTAGTAAAGTGCCAGATACTACAAGCAAAATAAATTTTGTGGATAATAATACAAAATTTGATGAAAGTGGAGTACAGTATATTGTAAATCCTTACGACGAGTGGTATGCTCTAGTTAGGGCTTTGGAATTAGTTGAGGCTAGTGGCGGAACTGTAACCACAATAACAGTTGGAACATCTTCAGATGATCCAACCATCAGAAAAGCGCTTGCTATTGGAGCAAACGACGCTGTTAGAATTGATGCAGATCCAACAGATTCATTTTTTGTAGCTAAACAAATCTCTGAATATGCAAAAAATGAAAATTATGATATTGTAATGACAGGAAAAGAAACTATCAATTATAATGGAGCTCAAATTGGTGGAATGCTTGCAGAATTACTTGACATGCCTTTTGTCTCTTTGGCAAATAAGCTGGACGTTAATGGTACTAAAGCAACTTTAGAAAGAGATGTACAAGGTGGAATAGAGGTTATTGAAGTTGATTTTCCATTTGTTTTAAGCGCATCTAAGGGAATGGCAGAACAAAGAATTCCCAACATGAGAGGAATAATGGCAGCTCGAACAAAACCTTTAAATGTCATAGCACCTACAGATCATAGAAAATTGACTTCAGTAGTTAAATTTGAATTGCCTGCCCCTAAAACAGGTTGTAAATATTTAGATCCGGAAAGCATGGATGAATTAGTAGAGTTGTTACACAATGAAACAAAAGTTATTTAATTATGTCAGTATTAGTATTTGTTGAAATTAAAAATAAATTAAGTAAGGCTGCCAAGGAAGCCATTACTTACGGAAAGAATTTAGGAGAAGTTAATGTAGTTACCTACGGAAATGCAAGTAACGAAGTTCTTTCGGAAATGGGAGATTATGGTGCTAAGAATATTTTAGTTTACAGAAAAATTAATGAACCCAATGACCAAGTTGTTTCAAAACTTATTTTAAAAGTAGTAGATAAGCTTAATGCAGAATTTATCCTTCTTTCTCAAGATCAAACAGGAAAATCTATTGGACCAAGAGTTGCTGCAAAATTAGAAGCAGGACATATTTCAGGTGCTATTTCTTTACCTGAAGCATCAGATGATTTCACAGTTAAAACCAATGTCTATTCTGGAAAAGCAATTGCATACGTCTGCGTTCATTCTGATAAAAAAGTTATTTCTATACTTCCAAACTCGATTCAACCAGAAGAAAACAAGGTAGAATCATCTATTTCAGAATTTGAGGAAGATTTAGGAAATGGAAGAATTAAAACACTGGATTTAAAACCATTAGGAGACGGTATACCATTACCTGAAGCAGAATTAGTAGTTTCTGCTGGAAGAGGGCTGAAAGGCCCTGAAAACTGGGGAATAGTTGAAGATTTAGCACAATCATTAGGTGCTACCACAGCATGTTCTAGACCGGTTGCAGATATTGGATGGAGACCTCATCATGAACACGTTGGTCAAACAGGGGTTGCTATAAGGCCAAATCTTTACATTGCAGCAGGTATTTCAGGAGCTATTCAACATTTAGCTGGTGTAAATGGAAGTAAGGTCATTGTTGTTATTAATACTGACCCCGAAGCACCATTTTTTAAGGCTGCAGATTACGGTGTAGTTGGTGATGCGTTTGAAGTGTTGCCAAAATTAACTGCTGCAATCAACAATTTTAAAGCTTCACAAAGATAAATCCTTAATATTTGGTTATCTTTATGTTTAACTCAAAAATGTAGGTTTATATTTATGTTACTATGGAGAAAATCAAGTTAGATATTGCTGGATTGTCCTACAGTCAAACTCAGTCTGGAGCTTATGCTTTGGTTCTTTGTGAAGTAATTGGCAAAAGAAGATTACCAATTATTATTGGTGGATTTGAAGCTCAAGCTATTGCAATAGAGTTAGAAAAAATGACACCAAGTAGACCTTTAACTCATGACCTATTTAAAAATTTTTCCGATCATTTTAATATAAACCTAGTTGAAGTAATAATATACAATTTGGTGGAAGGGATTTTTTTTGCAAAACTAATTTGTGAGCAAGAAGGAAAAGAAGTGGAAATTGATTCTAGAACCTCGGATGCTATTGCTTTAGCTGTTAGATTTGAATGTCCTATTTATACTTTTGAATTTGTTTTAAATTCTGCGGGAATTATTTTAGATGATGATGATGTGGAAGATTTGGAGGATATTAATTCTGAGATAAATTTAGAAGAAATCACAAAAAATCCTACGGAAAGAATGAGTCTTAAAGAACTCAAAAAGCATCTAAAAAAATCAATTGATAATGAAGATTACGAAGCAGCTTCAAGATTTAGAGATGAAATTAACAAAAGAAAAGAAAACTAAAATTTTCAAAGCACTAATTTTTTATTTGACTTTAAACCTTATACTAACGGGTTGCTCAAATTCAATAGAAAACAAATTAATAGGATCTTGGGAAATTGATTTTATAGAGTTTAAGGACCAAAAAATCTCTACTGTCCCAGTTGACGAAAAGTACATCATGAAATTGATTAAAAAAAGCAATAAAAGACAATTCTCTATTGATGGTGTTAAAGGGTCTTGGTTACTTGATGATTCTATGTTATTATTTGAAAATATTCCAGAATCTAAAACTTATATTGATTCTATGTTTGTTGTCAATGACATAAATGGAATTTCTTCTATTGTTCTTCAAAATGGAGATCAAAAAATTGCTACTATTAAACAGGGGTTGGTTGTTCCGGAAAAAGTAAAGTATAAAATGAAAATTATTTCTGTTAACTTAGAACAATTAATACTTCAAATTGATGGAGATTTTCATACCTATAAAAAAGTAAATTAATATTTTGGACATTTCTTTTGTTTCTATTTTAAGAGGTATTATTGGCATTGCAGTTGTTATTTCAATAGCCTTTTTATTTAGTGAGAAAAAGTCGAAAATACCCTGGAAAATAGTAGGCATTGGACTTTTATTTCAAATTGTTTTAGCATTTTTAATTTTAAATCCTTTTGGTGTTTCTTTTCTAGAATATTTCAGATTAGGCTTTCAACTTTTAGGAAAGATGTTTGTTGCTATTCTAGATTTTAGTAAAGCTGGAGCTGAGTTTCTTTTTGGATCTTTTTTAGATACAGAAAAACATGGATTTCTCTTTGCGTTTCAAGTATTACCTACCATCATATTCTTTTCAGCTCTAACGAGTTTGTTATTTTATTTGGGAGTAATCCAAAAAATAGTATATTATTTTGCTTTGATAATGACCAAAGTTTTAAATCTTTCAGGTGCTGAAAGTCTATCAGTTGCGGGAAATATTTTCTTAGGACAAACAGAGTCTCCACTAATGATTAAAGCTTATTTGGCAAAAATGTCAAGATCGGAACTGCTTTTGGTAATGACTGGAGGAATGGCCACCCTGGCTGGTGGAGTTCTTGCAGCTTACATTGCATTTTTAGGTGGAGACGATCCTATTGAAAGATTAATATTTGCTAAGCATTTATTGGCAGCCTCTTTCATGGCTGCGCCAGGGGCTGTAATTATTTCTAAAATTCTAATTCCTCAAACCCAAGAAATTAATTCAAATGTTGAAGTTTCTAAAGAGAAAATAGGTAGCAACGTTTTAGATTCTATTTCAAATGGAACTGTGGAAGGACTGAAACTAGCTGTTAATGTTGCTTCCATGCTTTTGGTCTTTATAGCTTTTCTTGCTATGGGTAATTTTATACTATTAAAAATAGGCTCTTTTACAGGACTTAATTCTCTTATTAATGATTTTAGTAACGGGCAATTTTCGGAGCTTTCACTTCAAGTTATTTTAGGCTATATTTTTGCCCCCTTAATGTGGCTTTTGGGGGTGTGTAGTGAGGATATTACGATTGTTGGAAGATTAATAGGCGAAAAATTAATTATGACAGAGTTTATAGGTTATATAAGCCTTGGAGATTTAAAATCCACAGGATCTTTTGCTCAAGAGAAATCCATAACAATGGCTACTTACATGCTATGTGGTTTTGCTAACTTTGCTTCAATTGGTATCCAAATTGGAGGAATTGGTTCTCTTGCTCCTAGTAAAAGAAAACTCCTTTCCGAATTAGGAATGAAGGCTTTATTGGCAGGAACATTGGCCTCTCTTTTATCTGCAACAATCGTTGGGATGACTTATTAACTTTTCGTTGATAAGTTTTTAAATCATTTCTTAATTTTTGAATAAATACATTCTATTTTTAGAGCACAAAATCTTTATGAAACAATACCATAAATTATTATCTCATATTCTTGAAAAAGGTGTTCAAAAAGGAGATAGAACTGGAACAGGAACCTTAAGTACGTTTGGATATCAAATGAGATTTGATCTTTCAGATGGCTTTCCACTACTAACTACAAAAAAACTTCATTTGAAATCTATAATTCACGAATTACTTTGGTTTATAAAAGGAGAAACAAACACCAAGTATTTAAAAGAAAATAATGTTAAAATATGGGACGCTTGGTCTGATGAAAATGGAGATTTAGGCCCGGTTTATGGGCATCAGTGGAGAAACTGGAACTCTGATGGAGTTGATCAAATTAGTATTTTAATTGATCAAATTAAAAATAATCCAAATAGCAGAAGAATGATTGTATCTGCATGGAATCCAAGTGTTCTTCCAGATAATTCTGAGAGTTTCTCTACAAATGTTGCCAATGGGAAGGCTGCTTTGCCTCCTTGTCATGCTTTTTTTCAATTTTATGTTTCTGAAGGAAAATTATCTTGTCAATTGTACCAAAGAAGTGCTGATACTTTTCTTGGGGTTCCATTTAACATAGCATCTTACGCTTTATTTACCATGATGATTGCTCAAGTAACTAATTTAAAGGTTGGAGATTTCATTCACACATTTGGGGATGTTCATTTGTACAATAATCATCTGGAACAAGCAAAAGAGCAATTATCTAGAGATTTTCGTAGTCTTCCTGTTATGAAGATTAATCCGGAAATAACAAATATTAACGACTTTAAATATGAAGATTTTGAGTTAATCAATTATGATCCACATCCACATATAAAAGCAGCTGTTTCCGTATGATTATTTCTATAATAGTGGCTATTAGTAAAAACCAAGTTATTGGAAAAAATAATCAATTAATTTGGCACCTCCCAAAAGACATGAAATTTTTCATGGACACAACTATGGATACTGTGGTGATAATGGGAAGAAAAAATTATGAAAGTATTCCAATAAAATATAGACCATTAAAAAACAGAACAAATGTTATTATTACTAGAAATAAGTCTTATAAGGCAAAGGGTTGTACGGTAGTCAATAGCATTGGTGAAAGTTTAAAAGTTCTCAATAATATTGAAAACAAAGAAGTTTTTGTAATAGGAGGTGGGGAAATTTATAAAAAATTCTTAGAAAAAGGATTGATAGATAGAATGTATATTACCCATATTGACGAATATTTTGATGGGGATACTTTTTTCCCAGAAGTTAATTATGAATCTTGGAAATCTTCCGAAATTCTTGTTCATAACAAAGATGAGGTTAATCCTCATGACTTTAAAATAATGGTTTACGACAAATTAATTTAGGCTACTTTAAGTTTGCTAATTTTTGATTTTGAAAACTGTTTTTCAGCATAGGACAAATCAATAACCAATTTCTTTATTTTTTGATCTGGAGCATTAAACATGGAATCTGTAAGAATTGCTTCGCAGATAGATCTTAGACCTCTAGCACCTAAATTCAAAAGCATTGCTTTTTGAACAATAAAATCTAAAACCTCTTTCTTTATAATTAGATTTATTCCATCCATCTCAAATAATTTGACATACTGTTTGGTAAGCGCATTTTTCGGTTCTGTTAAAATACTCAATAAGGTTTCTTCACTTAACGGATGGAGATAGGTTAGAACAGGAAATCTTCCAATAAGTTCTGGGATTAATCCATATTTTTTTACATCAAGTTGATTGACATTTGATAGTATTTTGTCATCGTTAAAATTTGCATCATATAAGGTATTAAATCCAATAGACTGACTTTTCACCCTTCTTTCAATTATTTTAGCAATTCCATCAAACGCTCCTCCGCATATGAAAAGTATATTTTTGGTGTCAATTTGAATCATTTTTTGTTCGGGATGCTTTCTGCCACCTTGTGGTGGAACATTTACGATCGCACCTTCTAAAAGCTTAAGCATTGCTTGTTGTACACCTTCCCCTGAGACATCTCTTGTAATCGATGGATTGTCACTTTTTCTAGCAACTTTATCAATTTCATCTATAAAAACTATTCCTCTTTCTGCTGCTTCAACATTGTAGTCTGCAGCTTGAAGTAATCTTGAAAGAATACTTTCAACATCTTCACCGACATAGCCAGCTTCAGTAAGAACTGTAGCATCTGCAATACAAAATGGTACCTTTAAAAGGTTAGCAATGGTTTTTGCAAGTAGTGTCTTTCCAGTTCCAGTTTCACCAACCATAATAATATTAGATTTTTCTATCTCAATATGGTCATTGGTTTTATTTTTTTGGGTTAGTCTTTTGTAGTGATTGTAAACAGCAACCGACAATACTTTCTTAGCTTCATCTTGTCCAATTACATGAAGTCCTAAATTCTCTACAATCTCTTTTGGAGTAAGAAGTTTAAGAGTATTTTCAATTTCATTTTTAGATTTTATTCCACCCTCTTCCTTAACTATTAAATGAGCTTGAGTGATACAAGAATCACAAATGTGACCAGTTATTCCGGCAATAAGTACATTTACTTCTTTCTTTTCTCTACCACAAAATGAGCATCTTATACTATCTTCTGAAGTTTTTGACATAGTTTATTTTCTAGTTAATACTTCATCAATCATCCCATAATCTTTAGCTTCTTGAGATGTCATCCAGTAGTCTCTATCACTATCTTTCCAAACTGAATCGTAATCTTTTTTAGTATGGTGAGAAATAATATCGTAAAGTTCTTTCTTTAATTTTTGTATTTCTCTAGCTGTTATTTCTATGTCTGAAGCTTGACCTTGAGCACCACCTAGCGGTTGGTGAATCATCACTCTTGAGTGTTTCAGTCCAGTTCTTTTTCCATCTTCTCCCGCACATAGTAGTACTGCCCCCATGGATGCGGCCATTCCTATACAAATAGTAGATACATCTGGTTTAATGTATTGCATGGTGTCATAGATGCCAAGACCTGCATAAACTGAACCTCCTGGAGAATTAATATATATTTGAATATCTCTTTTAGAATCAATGGACTCTAAAAAAAGCAATTGGGCTGTAATTATATTTGCTACATAATCGTCTATAGCTGTTCCTAGAAAAATAATTCTATCCATCATTAATCTTGAAAAAACATCCATTACCGCAATATTCATTTGTCTTTCTTCAATAATATTTGGAGTCATTCCAACGGGTACGTTAGGTAATATTGAACTATAACTATCCAATGTAGAACTGGATATTCCCATGTGTTTTGTGGCGTATTTTCTAAACTCTTCACTGCTATTGTTCATAATATTTTTTCTTTATATAAAGTTAGGAATTTATTGAGACAGCTCTGCAACCTTTTTAGTAAAATCTTCATGAGAAATAAACTTATCGTTAATTTTCAAAGTGTTTTTTAAGTATTCCATCACTTTTTTATCGTAGATCATATCGTTAATTTTTCTTGCTTCCTCGTTATTTGAAAGCACTTTTTGCGCTGTTTTTTTCAATTCATCTTCTTCGGGAATCATCATTCCATATTGAACGTATTGGTTACCCATTAACTCCATAGTGAAATTTAATAACTCCTCTCCATCTACTTTTAATTCTTGGTCTTTAATAATGAAATTTTCAATTAATTGCCACTTTAGACCTTCAGCATATCTATCATATTCCTTTTCAATATCCTCTTTTTTTGCTTCTTTATTAGAAGAGAGTATCCATTTTTTTAAAAAATTATCAGGTAACTTAATTTTTAGTTTTTTTATAAGGTTTGTAGAGATTTCATTTTTTAAAAGTCTATCTATATCTGCAACAAACATTTTGTTTAAATCTTCATTTACTTTAGCTCTAAACTCTTGTTCATTCATAGCTTCCCCAGCACCATATATTTTATCAAAAAGTACTACATCAATATTTGCAGGCTCTAAAGTTTTAACTTCGTTAACTGTCATTAAAACATCGTTTATATAATGTTTTGCTTTTTCTTTATCAATTCCAAGCATTGCGGCCATGTCTGCCTCTCCTCTAGAAATTTTCTTAGGATCTAATTGAAAAGTGTCTGTAGGTTTGCAACCAATAAGTTTTTTCTTTGTTTTTTTATCTGTAATGAATTCTAACGACACTGTAGAACTTTGATTAAATCCATCAAAAACTACATTTCCACTCTGGTCCAACTCTTTGAAATTTGACATAATCATATCTCTTTCACTAGCTTTTTCTACACTAGTAAGCTTCCCGTATCTTCTTGCAAAGTCATCTATCTGCTTGTCAATTAGTGCCTCATTAATTTTTGGTTGGTATTTTGTATACTTTAATCTTCCAGGCAAATCAGGTGATATTTCTGGTGCTAATCCCAATTCGTATTTAAATTCAAAGTCTGAAGGTTGGTTCCAGTCTATTTTTATTTTTTCGTCTTCAATTGGAAGAGGGTTCCCCAAAATATTAAGCTTATTTTCAGTGATATGATCGTAAATTGACTTATTGAGTATTTTGTCAATTTCCTCTGCTAAAATGGATGGTCCATATTTTTTCTTGATAATGCTTGTAGGAACGTGCCCTTTTCTAAAACCTGGAAGTTGCATTTGTTTCCTATGATTTCTTAATGAAGACTCGTAAGGAGTTTTATAATCTTCGTTCGAAATTTTTACAGTAAGAACAGCATTTAGGGCATCAATTTTCTTTACGCTAACATCCATTTTTTTTATTTAATATAAAAATGGCATAAAGCTATCTCTATGCCATTAGGTTATTTGGTACGGGTGAAGGGAGTCGAACCCCCACGCCTTGCGGCACTAGATCCTAAGTCTAGCGTGTCTACCAATTCCACCACACCCGCATTTTTTTATAATGCTTTTAAAAAGCAGTCCGCAAATTTATTCAATTTTATCAAATAGAAAAGCTCAAAAATAATTTTCTGCTACCTTTATAGTTATATTTTTGCAATAATATGTTATCAATTGACCTTTCAGAAGTTGGAGTTCCAAAAGCTCATCATTATTTATTAAGCGCAGTAGGTCCAAGACCTATTTGTTTTGCAAGTACAATAGATGAAAAAGGAAGACCAAATCTAGCGCCGTTTTCTTTTTTTAATGTATTCAGTTCTAACCCGCCAATTGCTGTTTTTTCACCATCTCGTAGCGGAAGAACAGGTCAACATAAAGATACCTTTAACAATGTGATGAAGGTAAAACAAGTTGTTATTAACTTAGTTAATTATAAAATGGTGGAACAAATGTCTCTAACAAGTTCCCCTTATCCACCAGAAATAGATGAATTTGTTAAAAGTGGCTTAACTCCTTTAAAGTCAGAATTAATTGAACCATTTAGAGTAAAAGAAGCTCCAGTTCAGATGGAATGTGAAGTAATTGAGATAAAAGAATTGGGCCAGAGCGGGGGAGCAGGAAATTTAGTTATTTGCAAAATTTTAAAGATGCATATTGCTGAAGAATTATTAAATGATGAAAAAATGATAGATCAAGAAAAAATTGATCTTGTTGCAAGAATGGGTGGTGATTGGTATTGTAGAACCGATAGTAATTCCATGTTTGAAATTAAAAAACCCATAAGCATTAAGGGTATTGGCTTTGATAAGATGCCCAATGAAGTATTAAATAGTACTATTCTCTCTGGTAATGATTTAGGAAAACTTGGAGGAGTTGAAGCTTTACCAGATGAAACCGATGTTAACGAGTTTAGATTAATTGAGCTTAGTGAAATTTTTTTAGAATTTGAAGACAATGCAAAAGCATTGGAAATTGCATTACACGAAAAAGCCAAATATTTTTTAGGCAAAAATCAATTGGAAGCAGCATGGAAAACGCTACTTTCGTTTAATAATTAAATAAAACAATGGAACTTAAATTAAATGGTAAGGTAAAGTTAATTTTAGATTTACAATCTTGGGATTCAGGCTTTACAAAAAGAGAATTTGTAATTACTACCAATGAACAATATCCTCAAGATGTCAAATTGGAATGTATTAAAGATAAAACAAGTCTTTTGGATGGTTTAGCCGAGGGTGATGAAGTAGAAGTATCTTTTAACGTTAGGGGAAATGAATACAATGGTAAGTATTATGTAAATTTACAGGCCTGGAGACTGAATAAAAGTTCTGAAGAATCTGCAGCCAGTGAACAAGCTTCATCCGAACCCGATTTTGAGCCAGTTGGTGATGATGATGACGATTTACCATTTTAATTAAATCTGTTAAATGTCCCTCATTGAAAAATATATTAAAGGGATAAGGTTTTTATTACCATCTCCATTTTCCATAGCTTTATTATTAACTTTTTTTACAATTTTTTTGGCCTTATTATGGCCCAGCCACAGTTTATCAGAAAATCAAAATTGGTTAGATAAAT
>Ga0233444_10002583_pt1 | contig 18911 bp, 14 predicted proteins | sample SI_124_October20_6_FD_182792 | JGI IMG/M metagenome (GOLD analysis project Ga0233444, IMG submission 182792) | Seawater microbial communities from Saanich Inlet, British Columbia, Canada - SI_124_October2016_10_MG | ecosystem: Environmental > Aquatic > Marine > Inlet | place: Canada: British... | reverse complement strand
AAAGAGCTTGATCCCGAAAAATTAATAGAACTACAAACTAAAATAAATATGGTTGAAGCTTCGCATAGAACTTTGTTCGTTGCTGGTTGGAGACCTTTTATAGGATGGATATGTGGAGTTGCGTTAGCTTATAATTTTGTTATACGTGATTTATTTATTTGGATAACAAAAACAACAGATGCTCCACCCCCATTACAAATGGAACACTTAATGACAGTACTGCTGGGAATGCTCGGGCTTGGCGGACTAAGAACATACGAGAAAATAAAAGATAAAGTAAAATAATTGAATTAAATCAAATGAAAAAAGTAAAAGAAACAAAAAAGATTACCAACGAACAGTTAGAAACAATTAAAGATCACCAAAAAGATTTAAATAAATCTTTAACAAATCTTGGATTTTTAGAAACTCAAAAGCACAGTTTGCTTCATGAGTATGCTGGATTAGTAGAAGATATTGAAAAGTATAAAAAAGAACTTGAAGATATTTATGGCGCTATTAATATAAATATTGAAGACGGTACTTACACTGATATTGAAAAAGAATAAAAGTGGACCATATTATAAGAAAAATAAGTATAGGCTCTGATTATAAAAATGAAGCAATGCATTATGCTATAGGCCAACAAGTTTATGGAGGTCACACAATATCTGCTATATTATTTGAAGATGAAGACGATTCTTATAATATACATATTAAAAAGCAAAATGAAATTTTACCTTGGAAAAAGTTTAATAAAAATATGGCTATTTCTGTAGAGTATGATTTAGAATATTAATGAAAAGCATTCAGCAATTTATAATAAAGCCAATTGGGCAAAGATATAATAATGAATTAGCAATAGGTAATAAAAAGCTTATTGTTAATTCTAGTATATCAAATCATAAGTTTGTCAACAGAGAAGCCGTGGTTGTTTCAGTGCCTTTAGCTTTAAGAACAAATATAAAAGTAGGAGATACAGTATTAGTACACCATAACTTGTTTAGAAGATACTATAACTTAAAAGGCAAATCTGTAAACAGTTCAAAGTATTTTAAAGACGACATGTATTTTGCATCAGTAGATCAAATATATATGTTTAAAAGAAATGATAAATGGAATACTGTATTAGACTATTGCTTTATAAAACCAGTTATTAATAAAGACGAATCTAAGCTGTCTAAATTAAAAAATAATATTGGTATAATAAAATACGACAATAGCTCCTTAAATGCGCTTAAAATAAGCACAGGAGACACCGTGGTGTTTAAAAGTAATCGGGAGTTTGAATTTGTAGTAGATAATGAACTTCTTTATTGTATGCAATCAAATGATATTTTAATTAAATATGAAAATAAAGGAAACGAAACTGAATATAATCCAAGCTGGGCAAAAAGCAGTTGAAGAATTAATAAAGGTAGCTAAAGAAAAGATCGTAGACTCAGAAGATGACATCTCAGCTGACAGACTTAAGAATGCTGCCGCTACTAAAAAATTAGCAATATTTGATGCTTTTGAAATACTAGCTAGAATAAAAGAGGAACAGGATTTATTAGATGATAAGCCTGTAGATAAAAAAGCAAATACTTTTAAAGGTTTTGCTGAAGGAAGATCTAGATAATGTACGAGCAAAGTTTATATAGTATAGTAGAAGACCATATAAAGCCTAAAGTAATAAAAAGATTAAATAGGCTTAATAAATGGGAATACGGTTACAATAAAGAGCATGATATTGTAATTATTAGTAAAACTGGAAAAATAGGTGAAATATATAATATACAGAACCTATTAGTAGCCTTGCCTTTAGCGGAAGATGTTTATAAATGTTCTGATAAAAAAGAAGAGCAGCGATGGAATGTTTTAGATTATCCTAAAGAATTAAACAAAGTAAAGAATGTTTATGAGTGGAATGAAAAGCCTTTATCGTTTAAAGAAAAATATTATGATTACATTAATAAAGAATTTGTTAGACGTGAAGAAGGCTTTTGGTATTACAATAAAGGCATTCCTACTTACATTACTGGTTCTCATTACATGTACTTGCAGTGGACCAAAATTGATGTTGGGCACGCAGACTTTCGGGAATCAAATAGATTATTCTACATATTTTGGGAAGCATGCAAATCTGATAGTAGATCCTACGGAATGTGTTATCTTAAGAACAGACGGTCCGGGTTTAGTTTCATGGCTTCGTCCGACACAGTTAACCAGGCAACAATATCGAGAGATTCTAGGTTTGGAATACTCTCTAAGTCGGGAGCTGACGCTAAGAAGATGTTCACGGATAAGGTTGTACCCATATCAATCAACTACCCATTCTTTTTTAAACCGATACAAGACGGGATGGAACGTCCCAAAACAGAATTATCGTATAAAGTCCCATCTAAACGTCTCACGCGCAACTCGATCAAAGAGACAGACCAAGATATACAAGAGGGATTGGATACGACCATCGACTGGAAGAATACCGGAGACAACTCGTACGACGGAGAGAAACTCAAATTACTCGTCCACGATGAATCGGGTAAATGGGAGAGACCGGACAACATCCTCAACAACTGGAGGGTCACGAAAACAACGTTAAGATTAGGTAGAAGAATTGTCGGTAAATGTATGATGGGCTCTACTTCAAACGCATTAGACAAAGGTGGAGAAAACTTTAAAAAATTATACGAAGCTTCGGACGTCAACAAAAGAAACCGCAATGGTCAGACTAGCTCAGGACTATATAGTTTGTTCGTTCCTATGGAATGGAACTACGAAGGATACATTGATTCTTATGGACTACCTGTATTTGACACTCCAAAAAAACCAATCAAAGGTATTGACGGCGACGAAATTGATATAGGTGTTATATCACATTGGGAAAATGAAGTTGAAGGATTAAAAGACGACCAAGACGGTTTAAACGAATATTATAGACAATTTCCAAGAACCGAAAAGCATGCGTTTCGCGACGAAGCTAAAGAGTCTTTGTTTAATTTAACTAAAATATATGAGCAAATTGATTATAATGAAGACTTGCGTAATACTAATGTAGTTACACAGGGTAGCTTTCAATGGGAAAATGGCGTAAAAGATACAAGAGTATTATTTGTTCCTAATAAAAACGGAAGATTTTTAGTTAGCTGGGTGCCGCCAATTACTTTACAAAATAGATATAATATAAAAAACAATACAAAATATCCTGGTAATGAACACTGTGGGGCTTTTGGATGTGATAGTTATGATATATCTGGTACAGTTGACGGCAAAGGATCTAAGGGTGCTTTACACGGATTAACAAAATTTTCAATGGAAGATGTGCCGCCTAACTTATTCTTTTTAGAGTATATATCAAGACCACAAACAGCTGATATATTTTTTGAAGATGTTTTAATGGCTTTAGTTTTTTATGGAATGCCTATACTAGCTGAAAACAATAAACCTAGACTTTTATATTATTTAAAAAGAAGAGGTTACAGAGGCTATTCAATGAATAGACCAGACAAAGTAATGCATAAATTATCAGTAACAGAAAAAGAAATAGGCGGTATACCTAATTCAAGTGAAGATATAAAACAAGCCCACGCAGCAGCTATTGAGGATTATATAGAAAACCACGTTGGTTTACTTACAGAAGGATATGGTGACACTTATTTTCAAAGAACATTAGAAGATTGGGCTAAATTTAATATTAATAACAGAACGAAGCATGATGCTTCTATAAGTTCTGGCTTAGCTATTATGGCATGTAATAAACACAGGTATACACCTGTAGCGAAAAGAACCATATCAAAAGTTTCTTTAGGATTTAAAAAATATAATAATACAGGAGTGAATTCAAAAATAATATAAATAAATGATCTATACTACTAATAATAGCATCTTTCCAGACCAGGTAGTACCTGAAGAAGAAAAGAAATCATTTGAGTATGGTTTAAAAGTAGGGAATGCTATAGAGCAGGAATGGTTTAGAAACAATAGTGGGCAAAATAGATTCTCTTATAATTTTCAGAATTTTAATAGATTAAGATTGTATGCTAGAGGTGAACAACCCATACAAAAATATAAAGATGAATTATCTACTAACGGTGATTTATCTTATCTTAATTTAGATTGGAAACCTGTGCCTGTTTTATCTAAGTTTGTAGATATAGTTGTAAACGGAATGACAAACAAAGGATATGAAATAAAATCTTTTGCTTCGGATCCTTTTGCAACTCAACAAAGAACAGATTTTGCTTTTAACGCATTACGAGATATTCAGCAAAAAGATAATATAGAGGAGCTAGCTAAGCTTACAGGGCAAAATTTTTATGCTTCAGCAGATCCGGAAAGTTTGCCAAATGATCCGGGAGAACTTGACTTATACATGCAGCTTAATTACAAGCAAAGTGTAGAAATAGCTGAGGAGGAGTTAATAAATAATGTTCTTGATTTTAATAAATACGAAGAAACTAAAAAAAGATTAGCTTACGATTTAACTGTTTTAGGAATAGCAGCTAGTAAAACTAGTTTTAATTTATCTGAAGGTGTAACTGTTGATTATGTAGATCCAGCTAATTTAGTTTATTCAGCAACTGATGATCCTAATTTTGAAGATATTTATTATGTAGGTGAAATAAAAAGTTTAACTCTTTCTGAAATAAAAAGATTATTTCCTTATTTAACAGATAATGAATTAGAAGAAATACAAAAATACCCTGGTAGACAAAACTACGCTAGAAGCAATTGGCAAGTTCAATCTGATCCAGAACAACATCAAGTACTGTTTTTTGAATATAAAACATATCAAGATCAAGTATTTAAAATAAAACAAACAGAGCAAGGTTTAGAAAAAACATTAGAAAAGCCCGATACTTTTAATCCGCCACAAAGCGACAACTTTGAAAGAGCTTCAAGATCAATTGAAGTTTTATATACCGGCGCAAAGATATTAGGTATGGGTGATCGAATACTAGAATGGAAGCTTGCAGAAAATATGACACGACCTAACGGAGATATAACTAGAGTTAATATGAATTACTCTATTAGTGCTCCAAGAATGTATCAAGGGCGCATTGAATCTTTAGTTAGTAGAACAACCGGGTTTGCTGATATGATTCAAATAACTCATTTAAAACTACAACAAGTTTTAGCTAGAGTAGTTCCAGATGGTGTTTATGTAGACGTAGATGGTCTAGCAGAAGTAGATTTAGGTAACGGAACAAACTATAATCCAGCAGAAGCATTAAATATGTATTTTCAGACTGGTACAATAGTTGGTAGATCACTTACTCAAGATGGCGAACTTAATAGAGGTAAAGTGCCTATTCAAGAACTACAGAGCTCTTCAGGCATATCTAAAATACAGGCAATGATACAAACGTATCAATATTATTTACAAATGATACGTGATGTAACTGGATTAAATGAAGCTAGAGACGGAAGCGCGCCTGATAAAAATGCTTTAGTTGGTTTACAAAAACTAGCAGCAGCAAATTCTAATACAGCTACAAGACATATATTGCAATCATTAATGTATTTAACAGTAAAGACTTGCGAAAATATTAGTTTAAGAGTTAGCGATATGCTGCAGTTTCCAATTACAAAACAAGCTTTAGTTAGTAGTATTAATAGTTTTAACACAGCTACATTAACTGAAATAGATGATTTACATATACATGACTTTGGTATATTCTTAGAACTAGAGCCAGAGGAAGAAGAAAAAGCTCAATTAGAAAAAAGTATTCAAATAGCGTTGCAAACAAAAACAATTGATTTAGCCGATGCTATTGATATTAGACAAATACAAAATATTAAATTAGCTAATGAGCTTTTAAAATCTAGACAAAAGAAAAGAGCTGAAGCAGAGCAAGCTGCTAAAATGGCTAATATACAAGCGCAAGCTGAAGCAAACGCTCAAGCGGCAGAAAAAGCAGCTGTAGCAGAAGTTCAAAAGCAGCAAGCATTAGCGCAAACTGAAGTTCAAATACAACAAGCTAAGTCTCAGTTTGAAATACAAAGAATGGAACAAGAGGCTTTAATTAAAAAGCAATTAATGGCTGAAGAGTTTAATTATCAGTTACAATTAGCTCAATTAAGTGCACAAGCACAAAGAGAAAAAGAAGCTTTAATAGAAGATAGAAAAGATAAAAGAGTAAAAATACAAGGTACTCAACAAAGTGAACTTATAGATCAAAGACAAAACGATCTACTGCCTAAAAACTTTGAATCATCGGGTAATGATAACTTAGATGGTTTTGGTTTAGAGCAATTTACCCCACGATAAGGGATTATTAATTTTTATTATATTATATTATGTCAGAAGAAGTAAAACAAGAGGGAGAGTTTAAATTAAAAACTAAAACCCCTAAAATTAAAGGCCAGGGAAATATAGTACCTGAAATTACTAAAATAGATTTAAGTAAAAAACCAGAAGAAGATGCCGTTCAAACACAAGAGACAGATGATAGCAATGTTGTTGTCGAAGAATCAAAAGACAGTGGCAACAGCGAAGGAGTGGTTGAAGAAGTACGGGCCACCGAAGAAGAAGTAGTAGAATCTCCTATAGAACTAGTAGAAGATGAAAGTAATAACGATGAAGAGGTCACAATGGTTGGAGGCACTGAAAGTCCCGACACCTCACAGGAACAAAAAGAAGTATTACCGCAAGCAGAAACACAAGAGTTACCAGAAAACGTAGATAAGTTAGTAACTTTTATGAAAGAAACTGGTGGAACCATTGAAGATTATGCTAGATTAAATGCAGATTATAGTGGTATTGATGGTAAGGCATTGCTAAGAGAGTATTATAAGCAAGCAAAACCTCACTTAGATTCAGAAGAAATTCAATTTATTATTGAAGATTCTTTTAATTATGACGAAGAATTAGACGAACAGCGAGATATTAGAAAGAAAAAACTCGCTTATAAAGAAGAAGTTGCAAAAGCCAAAGGTTATTTGGATTCGCTCAAAGATAAATACTATGCAGAGATCAAGTTGAGACCTGGAGTTAATCAAGAGCAACAAAAAGCTATTGACTTTTTTAACCGATACAATGAAGAGCAAGAGCTCAGTAAAGTTAACCAAAACAAGTTCCATAGCCAAACAGATGAGCTTCTTAACAATGAATTCAAAGGTTTTGATTTTAAAGTTGGAGAGAAAAAATTCAGGTATGGTATAAAAGACCCTGTTAAGGTTGCTGATAACCAAAAAGATATATCCACTTTCATTAAGACGTTCTTAAATGATAAAGGAGAAGTCGTAGATACAAAAGGTTATCATAAAGCTTTATACGCTGCGCGAAATGCAGATACAATTGCTAATCACTTTTATGAGCAGGGTAAAACCGATGCTATTAAAGGTCAATTAGCTAAATCTAAAAACATAAGTACAGAGCCTCGCAAAACACAAGATGGTAATGTATTTATTGATGGGTTTAAAGTAAAAGCAGTTAGTGGTTTAGATTCTTCAAAGCTTAAAATTAAAACAAGAAAATTTAACAATTAAAAACTAAATTATTATGGGAACATTATCCCCTACATTTGGGACTATTATACCGTCTCAATCACAACAATTATTACAGTCTAACTACTTGCAGTTTAATACTGGAACTGGAAAAGACTTTGCACAACAGTATTTACCTGAAATCTACGAACAAGAAGTAGAGCGTTATGGAAACAGAACATTATCTGGATTTTTACGTATGGTTGGAGCTGAAATGCCAATGACATCAGATCAAGTTATTTGGTCAGAACAAAATCGTTTACACGTTGCTTACGACGAATGTACTGGAGATAATGCAGATGGAATACAAATTAAAGCTCAAGCTGGAGTTACTAATGTTATTTCTCCAGGCCAAACTATTGTTGTAATGAACAAAGTAACTGGCGTAGAATTAAAAGCAGTTGTATTGACTTCAAATCCAGGAACTGGAGCTTTAACCGTAGCACCTTACACGGCACAAACTCTTGCTACTCTTGGAAACGTTGCAGATCAATTAAAGATTTTTGTATATGGTTCTGAATTTAACAAAGGATCTCAAACAACTAACTGGGATGGAGCTGCTGGAGCAATTTCAGGAACTACTAACATTAGTATTGATCCTACATTTACTCAGTTTAGCAATTCCCCTATTATTATTCGTAGTCAATACACTATCAATGGGTCTGACATGTCTCAGATTGGATGGGTAGAAGTTGCTACTGAAGACGGAACATCTGGATATTTATGGTATTTAAAAGCTGAATCTGAAACTCGTTTACGTTTTGAAGATTACTTAGAAATGAGTGTAGTTGAAGGAGAATTAGCTACCGCTGCTGGCGCTGGATCTGCTGCAAACGCAGGATTTAAAGGTACACAAGGTTTGTTCGCTGCTGTTGCAGATAGAGGAAACGTTGAGGTTGCTTTTAGTGGAGCTAACCTAGATGACTTTGATGCTATTTTGAAAAACTTAGATACTCAAGGAGCTATTGAAGAAAATATGCTATTCTTAAACCGCGCGACTTCTTTAGAAATTGACGGTATGCTAGCTGGTGTTTCTACTGGTGCTCAAGGTGGTACTGCTTATGGATTATTTGAAAACTCTGAAGAAATGGCATTAAACCTAGGGTTTAGCGGTTTCCGTAGAGGATCTTATGACTTCTATAAGACTGACTGGAAATACTTAAATGACGCTTCTACTCGTGGAGCGATATCAGGTATTTCAGCCATTGAAGGCGTATTAGTTCCTGCTGGAACTTCTACAGTTTACGATCAAATTTTAGGAACTAACATTCGTCGTCCATTCTTACACGTGCGATACAGAGCTTCACAAACTGAAGATCGTCGTATGAAGTCTTGGTTGACTGGATCAGCTGGTGGTGCATTCACTTCTAGTCTTGATGCAATGGAGGTTAACTTCCTATCTGAAAGATGTTTAGTAGTACAAGCTGCTAACAACTTTGTATTATTCAAAGGAGTGTAATTACTCTAGTAGGTTTACCCCTGATGTATTTTCAGGGGTAATACTTACTTTTAACTATTAAATTATATTATATTATGGCTAAAAAACAAGTAGTCCAAGATCCGTCTTGGGAAATTAAAGATAGAACTTATTTAACAACAGGTAATCAAAAACCATTAACATTAAAAATACCGTCTAGACATTCATTACGACACGCTTTGCTTCATTACGATGAAAAAACAAATGAGCAACGTGAACTAAGATATGCTACTAATCAAAACTCACCTTTTAAAGACGAACAAAAAGGAGAAGTAACATTGGGACACATTGTATTTAAAGATGGTTCTTTATTCGTACCTAAAAGAAATCAAGTACTACAAAAAATATTATCATTATATCATCCTTTAAAAAATAAAATATATACAGAGCTAGACCAAGTTGAAATAGCTAAAGATGATTTATTTGATTTAGAATTAGAAATAGATGCTTTAAATGCAGCACAAGGAATAGATATAGACCAAGCTGAAGCTATATTAAGAGTTGAATTAGGATCTAAGGTATCAGAAATGAGTTCTAAGGAGCTTAAGCGTGATTTGTTATTATTTGCTAAAAGCAATCCAAAACTATTCTTAGAACTAGCTAATGATGATAATGTTCAATTAAGAAATTTTGCTATTAGAGCAACTGAAGCTCATATAATTAAATTAGCAGATGACCAAAGAACATTTACTTGGGCTTCAAACGGACGTAAATTAATGACAGTTCCATTTGACGAAAACCCATATTCAGCTATGGCATCTTTCTTTAAAACAGACGAAGGCATACAAGTCTTTCAATCTATAGAGAAAAAGTTCTCATAACATGTAATATTAATAAGGGAGGTGTAACGCCTCCTTTATTATAATAAAAATAACTAATGGCTATAAATGTAAATACAGTATATCAAACTGTACTAATGATACTTAATAAAGAACAACGTGGGTATATGACACCTACGGAGTTTAATAAAGTAGCAACACAGGTTCAGTTAGAAATATTTGAAAAATATTTTGATGACTTAAATCAGCAACTACGTATACCTCAAGCGGATACGGATTATGCAGATCGTCAAGAAAATATTGATGAAAAAATAGCTATATTTAAAACATTTGGAAACCCAACTTATGTTAGTACTGGCACTTTAAATTACTTTAGTTTACCAACAGTTGATGCCTATGGAGAAACAGTTGATTTTTATAGACTAGGTACTGTTGTATATAAAAATACTAATCAAATTCAAAGATTAGATAGAAGCGAATTTTATTATGTAGATAGATCAAGATTAACAAAACCAACTGAAATAAATCCTATATATCTTTATGAAAATAATAAGTTATTTATAAAACCCACTTCTATAGCTTCTAATGTTTCTGTTGATTATATTAGAAAACCTAAAAATGTAGTGTGGGGTTTTACCCCAGGAGGGCTAGGGCAATATGTATTTACTGAAACTGCTTCTACAAACTTTGAACTGCATGAATCAGAACAATCAGAGGTTATACTTAAAATATTATTATATTCTGGTATAATAATAAGAGATCCTCAAGTAGTTCAAACAGCTGCAGCTTTAGTTCAAGCTGATGAAACTAATAAAAAAAGTTAACAAATGGCTAAACCTAATAACGGTTTAATAACCGAAACTAATGCGCAATATTATTCAGGCTCTCAAACCTTTGAAGCGCCTATAGTTAATTCCACTATAACAACTACGTTTAACACAGATTTAATATTTGGTAATTCAGACCCAACAACACCTGGTTATAATTTAAATAATTTTAAATTGTATGTTAGTCCATTGGGCTTACCTGGCACATTTGTAGAATATACTTCTGCTTATACCGTTGTAGATAATGTTATAACTTTAAGTGTAGCCCCTCAGACTAATGAATGGTTTGTTGTTCAACTACTTACAGAGTTTGGCGGTGAATATGGAGATAGAGATGCTTTTGGCGATGCAGTAGAAAATAATTATGGCGGATATGCTTACACTACACTAGAAGATGTTATAACTAACTTTATGATAGGTTATGTTGGTGCTGGTAAACTTATACCAAGCGCTAAAAAAACTGATGTTATGTTTTTTGCTAAACGTGGATTACAAGAGTTTAGCTATGATACTTTAAAAAGCATTAGATCTCAAGAGCTTACGGTGTCATCTAACTTAGGTATAATACTTCCGCAAGATTATGTTAATTATGTTAATGTATCTTGGATTGACAATCAAGGCGTTAAACATATAATATATCCAACAACTCTAACTACAAATCCTTATGAAACGCCTAGTCAAGATAGACAGGGGATACCTATACAGGACAATGTAGAAGAAAACATAAACACAACTTCTTTAACAGAAGAAAGATGGGCTAAAAACGATTTAAAAGAAATAAACGATGCTCAGAGTAATTTAACCGGTATGTTACTATCAGATGGTTTAGGTTATCCCGGTATGTATGGTGATAATTATTTAGGACAAAGATATGGTTTACAACCTGAAACAGCTCAAATCAACGGTTGGTTTACTATAAACGAACGCACCGGTAAAATGTCTTTTTCAAGTGATTTAGCTGGTCGTATTATAGTTTTAGAATATATATCAGATGGTTTAGGCTATGACGCTGACATGAAAATACCTAAATTAGCAGAAGAAGCTTTATATGCTCATATAAGTCACGCTATTATAGCGTCTAGAATTAATCAACCAGAATATGTTGTTCAAAGATTAAGACGCGAAAGAAGTGCTAAACTTAGAAACGCTAAAATACGATTATCAAATATAAAATTAAATGAGTTTGTTCAGATTGCTAGAGGCAAGTCTAAATGGATTAAATACTAAAATACATGGCGGAAGTTAAAAATGCTTTCATTAAGTCTAAAATGAATAAAGACCTGGATTCAAGACTATTGCCTCCAGGTGAATATAGAGACGGTCTTAATATACAAGTAAGTAAATCAGAAGGCGAAGACGTAGGTGCTTTAGAAAATGCTGTAGGTAATATTGTTGCTTCAACAAGCGACGCAACAAATCCTTTTGTAGATTTTAATGTTATTACTGGTTTAAGTGGTTTAAAAACTATAGGTATGTATTCTGAAGAATCACAATCTACTTTATATATATTTTTAACTAATAATAGCTCTGCTAAATTAGTATACAACCCTTCTGCGTCAAACTTTATTTATTCTTATAATACATTAACTAAAAATTTAATAAAATTAGTTGAAGGTTCATTTTTAAATTTTTCTACAGTAAATCCAATATATAGTATAAATGTTATTGAAAATTTACTTTTTTGGACCGATAATAGAAATCAGCCTAGAAAAATAAACGTAAATGTTGATTTTTCAAATTACATAACTGAAGATCAAATATCTGTAGCTAAATATAATCCATATCAGCCAATTGATTTATATTATATTAACCCAGAAACTATAGGGTCTATTACTGCAGGTACGCCTTTGACCTCCATGCAAGATGTTGTTTCAGAACTTCTTCCAGACGGCACTACTCCTAACCCGTTTTACAATGCCCCCTTAAGCCAACAAATACCAGTTAATGAAAACTGGCCAGGTGATCCAAATTATTTAAAAGATAAATTTGTTTCTTTTAGTTATAGGTTTAAATTTTCTGACGGAGAATATTCTATAACAGCCCCATTTACACAAGAAGCTTTTATACCTACTCAAGATGGCTATTTTTTAGGCACTGGGGATACTAGTGACGAAGCAGAAGCTTTTAGAAGTTCTATAGTTAGCTTTATGGAAAATAAGGTTAATAATATTGGGCTTAATATTCCTTTGCCAGTTACCGGCGACTATTTAACAGCCACCTTAGGTATTGTTGAAATTGATATTTTATATAAAGAATCAGACGGGTTATCTATAAAAGTATTAGATACTATAACATCTTTTGGTAATCAAAATGTATTAACATACAGCTACCAATCTAAAAAGCCTTATAAAACTTTACCTGAATCAGAAACAGTAAGAGTATATGACAAAGTACCTGTTAGAGCTTTAGGCCAAGAAGCTATAGGTAACAGAATTGTATATAGTAATTTTCAAGACAAGCACACCCCTCCTTCTTCAATAGACTATGATGTAATTGTAAGTGAAAAACAAAACTTTAGTGCGCCTAGTAATTCTAATAAAGCTTTATATACAACAAGCTCTGTTGAATATCCAATACACACTGTAAAACAAAATAGAAATTATCAAGTTGGTTTTATTTTGTCAGATAGATATGGAAGACAATCTACAACTATTTTAGCACCAACAACCTTAAGCACAAAAACACAAGTTATTGATGGCATTTCATATACATATGTAGGTTCCACCTACTATCATCCTTACGCTCCAAATCCATCCTCATTTACTCCACCTTTACAAAATAATATAAATTCATGGGCTGGAGATTCTATTAAACTGGTTATTAATCAAGAAACTATTCCTTTAATTAAAGCTAAGCCGACAACAGACGGTTGGCCAGGTTTATGGAATGGTGATCCATCTAGTACGGATTACAATCCACTAGGATGGTATTCTTATAAGGTTGTTGTAAAACAAACAGAGCAAGATTATTATAATGTTTATTTGCCTGGTATATTAAATGATTATCCGGATTATAAAAGCTCCGAAAGATCTGAAATGCCTGATCCTCAAGGAACTATAGCTCATATAACTTTAATAAGCGATAATATAAACAAAGTTCCTAGAGACTTAACAGAAGTAGGGCCTGAGCAGCTACAATACAGAAGTGATGTACAATTATTTGGTAGAGTAACGCCTAATTTTAATTTAGACGCTTTGCCTACATATAACGAACCTTATTATCCAGGTAACAACGTTATGACTGTTGCTTCTATTTCTGAACAAAATAATATGTTTCTTGTAGGAACAAGAACTCCTCCATATTCAACAATATATCAAACAGATTCAGACCCTTATATAGCTAGAATTTCTCAAAACAAAGTTGGAGCTTCTCCGCTGCCTAATGCTATTGGTTCTTCTCAAATAAATAATTTAACAGGATACGGCGCTAATAATATACTTTTAGGTGTTTTTGAAACCGCACCAGTAGAATCTTTATTAGATATATTTTATGAAACTACAACAGCTGGTTTAGTTTCTGACTTAAATGACGCTGCGGCTGCACCTACTAGCATAAGTGGGTGGGAATTTCCATGGATTCAAACAGAAGGATTTACTAGCACAACTAATGTTTTTGAGGTAGGTGGGTTTTATCCAACAAAAGTTGATGGGGCTGATCCTAATGCTCCCATAGCTGATAGTACTGTAGCTTTAATATCAGTTACAAATAGTAATGGAGATGATATTTCTAATAATTGGATAGATTCAAATGGAACTTCGCTTAATACGGTTATAGCAAGCGGAGGAGTTTTACCTTCCACTTTAATAAACGGAATTAAAACATATCAATTTCAAGTAAATAATCCTTTATACTTTGAAAGTACTGCGGAGTTAAATGAATTTACTTTTACTTTTGATGTTATAGATAATAGTGATGGAACAACCACAAGAGGTGCTGAAATAACCGTTGATTTAGCTAATGTTGCTCCTACTATATATGGTACTAATTTAGATCCCGCTAATACTCCCTCTTCAATTACAGTGTCTTCTGATAGAGATGCTAGTTTGCCTGTTGTTCAGTTTTTAGCTAAAAATGGTACAGCAAAAACATCAGATAATAGATTAGAAATTATATGGGATATAAACGACCCTAGTGGGTTGCTAAGTATAAATAGTAATGGAGAATTATTTGGAGACGCTTCGGCTTCAGGTGGTTATAATTTTACAGTAACAGCTACTGATACTAACGGTGCTGCGGGCTTCCAAAGTACAATGTTAAACATTTATTTAGTTTTTGGGCAAGAACAATTAAATATTGATTTTGGTTCTTGTATAAATAAAGAACTTTCTTTAGGTTTAACATCCTTTGGCGTATACTGGGCATCTACTTATGCTAATGGAGGTGCTATTTCAGATGGGCCTTTTCCTGGTATTAGTAATAATGAAAGCATAGTTGGTAATGTGTATACTAACGGCAATATAGGAAGACTCGCGTTTGAAAATGGGCTAGCGTTGCCAAATGACTTTAATTCTATGTCACCTGGTGGAAGAGAAGAAATGACTTTTTCTACAGATTTTGGCCAAACCAATCAAGGAACTTTTACGTTTAGAAATATAAATTATGTTACTAAATTTTTAAATAGTAATGTTAGCAATACAGATAATTCATTAAAAACAGGTACAGCTTTCATTAAACTTGATTTTATTTTTAAATCATGGCCATATTCTAATACAGGGGTTGGTTCTTTACCAATAAACGGAGCTTCTTGGCCAGTGTATTTACAATACAGATCAGGGCCCGGACAAACTTGGAGTACAGCTATAGATGTTGAAGGACAAGAAATAAGGTTTGGAGGTACTCAAAGAAACATGGCTCAGCCACCACCCACGAGTGTTGATACTTTTCAAAAAAATGGAATTTTACAATCTATTGTAAATATTAGTGATGATGGCGCGGTAACAGGAGAACCTACTATTCCAGGAACTCCTAGTAATATTGAATTAGATACAGCTACTTCTACCGCTCAGTTTCCAACTAATAACAATCAATTCCCATCTGAATCAATTCTTTCAAAAGTTTTTGTTTTTGGGAAAGATCAAGGGTATGAACAAACTCCAGATAAATTTGGAGAATATAGATTATTATGTAGATTTCCTCAAGGAAGTAATGGGTTACAAACAGATTATATTACTTTACCTAGTGTTGTTGATCCAAATAAATACTTTAACTCTAATAATGTTTATCAATTTCCAAACAGCGGAAATAAAATTGACCAAAATGTAAAAGTTAATATTACTATGGGTGATTTTTACTACCCATCATTTAGCTCTACAGCTCAATCTTACCAATTTAAAGCAACAGCTCCTAAAATTTCAATTAATGAGGCATCGCTAGCGGTACCAAATATCACTGTATATGCTAGAGAGTGGGATTTAAAATATGTTACGCAGTTTTATACAAGTCCAGAATTAAGGACTGCAGATAAAGTAAATTTTGGCACGTCTGGCTTTGTTTGTTATGCTCCTTTTCAAACATCAACGTCAACTTCGCCTGGTTTATATGGCACTCATAATAGTTGGAATGGAGAACAAGGAGCGAATATTAATACTTCTAATAACATTAACATTGCATATCAAAGAAAATGGGTGGCTAGTTTTGATGCAGACGGTTTAAAAGTAAAAGGAAGCGCGGTGCCTATAACAGCAAATGTAACTAAAAGTAATTAACGGTAAGCCGTTAAAAATATAAGTGATAATATAATATGGGAATAATAGAAGTTAAATACTTTAACAGCTTTATACTAAGAAAAACTCTTAGTGCAGCAGACGTACCTGTTTGGAATGGCTCTAGGGGAGATGATTCATACCCTAATGGTGCAACCCCTGCTATTTCTGATATTAAAAATTGGGCTGTTGAAGAGGCTAGAATAAAAGGAGGCTATAATAACACATCTGTGCAACCAGGAGTTAAAGCTTATTTAGTTGATGATGAGCCAAATGCAGTTTTTAGAACAAGCTCTATGATATATTCTGGAGTATATAATTCTAGAACAGGTATAAATAACACTAATGTTTTCTCTATAGGAGATGATATAACTAAAAGTGTTAATCCAGCCAATGGTTCAATACAAAAACTATATGCTGAAGATGGTAATTTAACTATATTTCAAGAGTCTAAGGTAAGTAGAGCATTAATAGATAAAGATGCTATATATTCAGCTGAAGGAGGGCAAGTAAGTACATTGGGTAATTTAGTTATAGGCCCAGTTACCCCGTTTTCAGGCAATTATGGAATTAGTAAAAACCCCGAAAGCTTTGCAGTTTATGGGTACAGAAAATATTTTTCAGATAAAGACAGAGGTGCAATATTAAGATTGTCGAGAGATGGTATAACAGAAATATCTAATTACGGAATGGTGGATTTCTTTAGAGATAAACTAGGAAGTTTAGATCAAAGTTCTTCTTCAACTGGTAAAATAATAGGTGGATGGGATATACACAATAAACAGTATGTTTTATCTTTACAACCGTTTTTAGGCACATATTCAACTCTTAGTTTTGATGATTCTGTAAATGGCTTTCCAAGCTTGTTTAGCTATAAGCCAGATCATTTAGCAAGTGTAAAAAATAAATTCTTTTCAACTAAAGATGGAAAGTTATATATTCATAATGATCCTACCGCATTAAGAGCTAATTTTTACGGTGAACAATATGATTCTAAAATTAAGTTTATCTTTAACCCAAAGGTTAGCATGTCTAAAGTGTTTAAAACAATTAACTACGAAGGCGGCAACGGTTGGCAAGTTGATAGTTTTGAATCTGATGTAACAGGGGTACACAGCGTGGGCTCTACTAATATAGACCAATTTGATTATGGAACTAAAGACGTGGCGGCTTTAATATACAGTTATAATCAAGGTTCTTATGACGACTTTGGTAATGAATGGAATGCTTCTTCTCCAGGAAACTTAATACAACCATTAAACCACGCTGGTTTTACAAGAAAAGAAAACAAGTATGTTGCTAATTTAGTTAACAATAGTTTAGCAGCAGCAGGAGAAGTTCAATTAGGTACAGAACAAGAAAATGTAGCATGGGGAGCTAGCATGACTGGCATTAAAGGTTATTTTGCTACAGTAACTATGTCTACTGATAATGTTTTTGCAAATGGTGCACCTGGCACAAATGTAGGAGGTATGAAAGAATTGTTTGCAGTTTCTTCAGATTATGTAGAATCTGCTTATTAAAATATAATTAAATGAAATTAAGCAACTTTAATAAAAAGTTAGAACAATTACAAAACGCATTAATAGCTAATGCTAGTGAAGATAATTTAATTTTTGGGGATGGAGAAAATTTGGTTAATAATGAATATTTTCCAATAACTCATGATTTTTCAGATAAGTTATATATGCGTAAAATGCATATGCTAAAAGGGAGTATGGTTGTTAGTGCTTACCACCATACGGATCATTTTTGGTTTTTATTAAAAGGAATTATTTTAGTTAATACCGGAGGAGAAGTTATTGAACACATAGCCCCTTGTTATGAAAAATCTTCAAAAGGAGCTAAAAGACTTATAACATGTATCGAGGATTGTTTATTTATAAACGTTCACAAAAACCCGTCTAATACAAAAGATTTAAAAGAAATAGAAAAAAATTTATATTCTTTTACAATAGAAGAATATAATAAAAAAGAATTAAAAAACAAATAAATTATGGGTGGAATAGCAACTGGAGTACTTATTGGAAGTGCTGTATTAAATTTTGCTGGATCTCTTTTTGGAGCTAGCAGCGCTAGTAAAAGAGCTAAAAGAGAAGCACGAAGAAAAGCTCAATTAACTAGAGAATTAAATGGCTTAGAAAATAGTAGACAATCTATAATTAACCCTTATGAAGGAATTACTGATTTATCTTCTATGATTGGAGACTTAAGCTCTATGGCTAATAATCCTTATAATTCATTAGCTGTAGCTACCGCGGCAACTGACATGCAAATTGAGCAAACAGATTTAGCTTTAGCGAATACATTAGATACATTAAGATCTACAGGAGCAAGTGCAGGGGGCGCTACTGCTTTAGCTAGAATGGCTTTAGAAAGTAAAAAGGGTGTTTCTGCTGATATACAACAACAAGAAGCTAGAAATCAAAAACTAAGACTTGATGGAGAAGTTAATTTGCAACAAATAAAAATGGCTGAAGCACAAAGAGTGCAAGGCGCTTTATATTCAGAAGCAGGAAGACAACAGCAAGCGGATGTAGCTGGCTCAGAGTTTATGTTTACTCAAAGAGAAAGAAGAGAAACAGAACAATTAAATAGAAAACAAGCGCAAATAACAGGGGCTGCACAAGCCCAAGTAGCTGCTCAACAAGATAGCGCTAGGCTATTATCATCAGGC
>Ga0233444_10002582_pt1 | contig 18911 bp, 34 predicted proteins | sample SI_124_October20_6_FD_182792 | JGI IMG/M metagenome (GOLD analysis project Ga0233444, IMG submission 182792) | Seawater microbial communities from Saanich Inlet, British Columbia, Canada - SI_124_October2016_10_MG | ecosystem: Environmental > Aquatic > Marine > Inlet | place: Canada: British... | reverse complement strand
AAAGACTTTGATTCGGATCCTATTAAGATGATTGAAGACATTGGTAAACAAGTTAGAACAATGCCTCAAATCAAAATAGACGGTAAATTAATTGGTGGTTATAATCAGTTAGTAGAACACTTTGAAGATAAAAAACAAGTAAATTTCAAGGGAGAAATAATTGAGTAATGACAATATTGTATTCTTTCCAGAGGCAAAGATTAAAAGAAAAGTCGAAGAAGATAAGCAAAACACCGAGTTTGCTAAAGAATTAAAAAAGAAACAAACTAGAGACTATGTTGAGGCTCTAGTAGATGAAATAGGATTTGATTTGTTAAAAAGATTTGTTGACGCTGGTGTAAAAACTAAAGAAGTCAACTTTACAAAAGACCTTGCAATACTTATTGATACTGCTAGAGGTTTATTGTATAGAGATTTTGAAATGGCACATCCAGCTCAATTGTTGAGCGAGAAGATGGTAGACCTAAAGATTAACAAAGATGGTAATTTTAGAACTGCTAAGATTACTTACGATATGTTTTTAAGTAAACCTGGAAGACCAATTACAGGATTATCTAAAGACTTAAAAAAAGAGTTAGATTATTTGAGGCAAGGTGGTGATATGTTTGAATCAGACTTTGATTTAGATGATGATTAAAGAATTCGGGAGGACACACAACATATGTTCGCTGTGTACTCTGAATGGTGTAGTGACCTTAACACAATGATAGGAGAACAATTATGTTTGACTTAATAACAAATATCTTTAAAGGAGATACAAATATGGCTAGAACAAAGCTAACTAAAACTGAAAAGATTAGAAATCTTTTTTCAAAAGGTTCAGACGTTTCTTGGAAACAATTAAGAAACACTTATGACCTTAAATCACCAGCTGCAATGGTTGGTAAATTAAGAAACGAAGGAATGATGATTTATGAAAATAGGTCTTCAAAAGGCGTTTCATACAGAGTAGGAACACCATCAAAAGCTGTTATCGCAGCTGGTATTACTGCTGTATTCGGTAAGCAAGTAGCTTACTCAGCATAAATTTGAGGAAGGGCGGCTTTCGGGTCGCCCTTTCCAATTAATTAACAAAAAGGTTTTTATGTCAAGTGTTGATGATAGAGATAATGATAAAAGTTTTGAGAATGAACAATCTACGGTTACAATACCATTAAGAGAATACGATAAATTAAAAGAACAAACAAATTATATTACAGACCCTAGTCTTATATCAGTTATAGACAAATTAGAGGAACTTGTAAGAGCATTGAGAAAACACATTGTCAGAAAGTATTAAACTAGAGAAAATTGATAGAACGATTATGACAATGGGTGTAAATAACAAAAATAGTAAGATGACTCGTAAGGTTGATACCTATGAGTATGAGACATTAGCTGAATGTATTAGAAGTGACCAAGTACCAGCGAGTGAATTAGCAGAAATCTTTACAGATAAGACCTACTACAATTGGTACAAAAAGAAGTACCTAAATAAGTATAAATAATAGAAGAAACCGAATTGGAGATAATTATGGCACAAGACGATAGAAACATTATGGAACATCAACAGAGACTAGGTATTATGCCTAAACAAAGTATGCAGAGTGGTCAAGGTACCAATGCAAATCAAGAACCGTTGATTTCAGAAATTTTAACAAAAGTAAATAACGCTAAAGACAAAACAAAGAAGATTGCTGTTTTAAGAGAACACAATACTCCGGCTTTAAGAATGATTCTTAAAGGTGCATTTGACCCTAATATCAAATGGCAACTACCAACTGGTACACCACCTTACATTGCTAACGAAGCACCATTAGGTACTGAACATACAATGTTGAATATAGAATCAAAAAAACTATGGCATTTTGTTGAAGGCGCTGACGCAGAAACTACAAAAACTCAAAAAGAAACTATGTTTATTCAAGTATTAGAAGGCTTGCATAAGAGTGACGCAGAGGTCTTATTAAATATGAAAGATAAGAAACTGAACAAGAAATATAAGGGTTTAACCGAATCAGTAGTCAAGGAAGCGTTTGGTTGGAACGACCAATTCTATAAACCAGAACAAAAATAGAACATTTTTCTATAAAATCTGTAAAAATAGAACATTTTTCTCTAAAATGTATAAAAATAGTGCTTTTTTTCTATAAAAAGTGCTTGCCTTTAGTGTGCTGGTGGTGTATAGTGTACCTATAAATAACTAATAGGAGTTTATATTATGAAAACATTGATAGTATTTTTAACGATATTATGGTTTGGTTTAACCGCCTTAAATAATTCAGTTAAAGCAGATGAGTATGACACAGCAGTAATAGGTCACGTTATACAAACTACGGTTCAAGGTGGCACAGTTGACACCTCTGTACTAGAGGCAGAAATACAAAAGTTGGCTTATAACTTTGCAACAGAAATGACCTTTGTTATACAAAAGAACTTACCAAATATCTTGGAAAGTTTAGCTGCAAATATGAGGCAAAATGCCGATAAGGCATATAAATGCAAATTACTTGAAGGAGGCTCCTATGAATGTAAAGACTAATTTATGCCAAGACTCACAAGTAAAAAACTTAAAGTTAAAAAATTTATCAAAAGAGGTTTAAATGCCTCTGGCGATAGACAATATAGAACTACATACAAAGCAATCAAACAGTATTTTAAGTATATCAACGAGGGAATGTTTGACGGTTTATTATCACCGTTTAACGAAGTTGAAATCAAAAATTTGGCTAGACAAAAATGTGTCGGTCAAGTTATTACGTGGGAGTGGAAGAGAAAAGGTACTAGAAGATATCATCTTGAAATGTTACCAAAGTATCCAAGTTTTCAATACTTCCTTGATACGTTGTGCCACGAAATGGTACATCTATATCAAATGCAGAATTTGGGAGACACAGGAAATCATAATGCATTATTCTGGTCTTTTGAAAAACGAGCAAAGACCCTTGGTCTTGGCTTATAATATAACCAACAAGTGAGAGAGAAATATATAATGAGAAAAACTAAAGAACTAGACCATCACCTTAAGCACATCATCAATAACGTTGTCACAACACTAGAAAAGTTTGAAACTTCAAAAGAAAAGAAGATTACTTACTATACTGGTAATTGGTCAACAGATGTAGCCGCTAACTTCACAGAAAAACAATCTGAAAAAATCTTTAAGAAGATGAATAAGATTATGGAAAATAATCCTAATGTGATGTTTTTACAAAAACGTATGAAACCTATTTCAGTTGGTAGTTGGTCAGAATATGGCGAACAAGAGCCATATGATATTACTGGTTTTGAATACATAGCATTAAAGAGGTAGTATGGTAAAAAAAATAAAAAACGAACTTAATAAGAAATTGCCAGGAGTTTGGTTATGGACAAAAAGACTTTTTTGGTCATTGATAGTTGTAGTGGCCGTCTTTGCTACAGGAACTTTCTATCCAAATCCCATATCAACAAAATGGGCAAACGAAGATTTAAGAAAACAACACACGGCTTGGGCACAAAACCTAGGTTTGGTTTCAAAAGAAATGAAATACAAAACAGATAATGAGTTTGTAAAAGAACTTGGCTATTGTGTTGATTATCTTAACTTTACTACACCAGTTGACAAGAGAGTACCTATTCAAATGTTAGTAGGTCAAGCAGTATTAGAATCTGGTTGGGGTAAATCTAGGTTTGCTAAAGAGGCAAACAATCTATTTGGTATCAGAGTATTTAAATCAACAGCAAGACATTTACTACCAGAGGGTATGACTAAATGGCCTGGTTGGGGTGTAAGAGTGTTTGATACTAAATGTGATTCAGTAAAAGAGTATATAAGATTACTCAATGAGCATCCTGCTTACGAAGACTTTAGAGTTTTAAGAACCAAAATGTGGGCAAAAAACCAAAAGTTAGATTCAGTTGAACTCATCAAAACTTTAAAAGCATTTTCTACAACCGAAGACTATGCTAAAAGAGTTATCAATATGATGACAAAGATTGAAAAAGTACAATCAACAAAGTAAGATAAATAATACTATGTTCGCAATACTATTAACATTTTTTAGTGCTATATCTATTTCTATAATAGCTGCCGGTTATTCTATTATGGGTCTAGCAACTATATTTGCAGGTGCATATATTCCTATCATAGCAATGGGAAGTGCGTTAGAAGTAGGTAAACTTGTAGCCGCCAGTTGGTTATATAATAATTGGCATAACAGTTTAGTACCTAGAACTATAAAAGCATATCTAACGAGTGCTGTTATAGTTTTAATCTTCATTACTTCTATGGGTATTTTTGGTTTCTTATCAAAAGCACACCTTGATAGTGTTCAACCTATGGGCAACTTCTCAATACAAATTAGTTTGATTGATAAACAGATTAAACAAGAAGAGAATAACATTGGTAGAGCAGAGAATACTTTATTACAACTAGATAAATCAATTGAAGTATATCTTAAAAATGACTATGCAACAAGAGGTTTAAAAGAAAGACGTAAACAAGAAGAAGAAAGAAACTTACTCAAAGAAGAAATTAAGTCTAGTACAAAAAAGATTTCAGAATTGTATTTAGAGAAAAGTACAGTTGAATTAGACCAACAAAAGATAGAGGCAGAGGTTGGTCCGTTAAAGTATATTGCAGAATTAATATATGGTGAAAATGCAAAAGACCATTTTGATGAGGCAGTTAGATATGCCATTATGGTATTGATATTTGTATTTGACCCATTAGCAGTATTATTATTGATAGCGGCTAACATATCATTAAGGACTTGGAAAAATGCCAGAGCAGAAAAACAAAAAATTAAAGACGAAGAAGAGAAAAGTACCAAGCGCCAAAAAGATTGGCAAAAGGAAGCTACTAATGCAAAAGCTAGAGCGAAAGACTACCGAGATAAGCAAAAAGTTTATAAAGACTTTTTTAACAAATTAGGTAAGAGAGATTTAAAGAATAGAGATTACGAAGAATTTTTTAGACAAATGGGTACTAAAGAACTTCAGGAACTTGGTCTGGATCCTGACGCAATACGAATCAAATTAGACCAAATTATGGAGTGGAATGAAACGTCTATTAATCCTACTGATATTAAGTAGTACACTAGTTGGTTGTATGAAAACAACTTGTATATCACCTAATAAATGTGAGAAAACGGTAGACTGGAAAGACCCTAAATTTTCACTCTTTAGAACCATAATAACAAATGGCGTTAATTTAGGCAATTAAAGCTTGACAAATGATAGAAAAAGGTGTATAGTATGTATATGATGACAAATGATGATATAATTAGATTGGTTGGTGACCAAACCAAGATTGAAAAGTTGATTGATAATGCAGCTACGGCTTGTAAAAACTCAACAACAGAATGGTCTAAAAACTTTTGGTACAATACATTTAAAACTTTGTGCAATAAGTATAGTAGAACAGACTTATATAATAAACTCTTACACTAAAGGACTAATATGAATATTTTTTATGTAGATAAATCACCTGTGACAGCTGCTCAAATGATGTGTGATAAACACGTACCAAAGATGATTGTAGAATCAGCACAAATGTTATCTACTGCTCATAGAATGTTAGACGGCACCAAGTACACAGGCAAAACTAAAAAAGGTCGTAATATTAAAAGATGGTTACACCCTAACTCAAACCTAGAAAAAACTTTATACTTAGCGTGTCACACAGGACACCCTAGTACATTATGGGTTATGGAAAGTGCATACAATTATATGTGGTTGTATAGACATATGATGGCATTACATAAAGAATGGCAATTAAGATATGGTCATAGTAAAAACCATTTGACTATTGAACTTCTAGGCGATATACTAAAACATACACCTATGAATATACAACTAAATAAGATTGCAACAGAACCAACTCCTGCTATGCCTGACCATTGCAAGGTTGATGGTGACTCTGTAGCTAGTTATAGAAACTACTATATACTAGAAAAGAAAAAATTTGCAAAATGGGAGTTTACTAAAACACCAGAATGGTATATAGAGGGTAAAATAATAGATAATGAAGCTGAAGAACAATACATCTAAACCTAAAATCTACGAAAGAAATCCTATGACAGGAGTTATTCGTTGGAGATATGTTAACGAGTCACCAGATAAATTTGGATGGCCTAATTATGGAAGAATATTAAAGGAGAAAAAAAATGCGAAATGAAATGTTAGAAGCTCTTAAAGCACACGCTGAAGGACATATTAAGAAACATAAAGTAAATATTGAAGTGTTGTTGACCAAAGCAGTAGGTATTGGTGAACACGGTGATATATTAACTGAAATTGAAAAAGAATTAAAGATTGTTGCTGAATATAATGACCAATTAGAAATGCTTAATAAGTATTTTACTTTTAAAGACCCATTAAAGAGTCAAGGGTAATGCCAAGTTATACTTTTGAAGATACTAAAACCGGTAAAGTGTTTGATGAATTCTATTCTATATCTGATAAAGAAGAATACTTAAAGAAAAACAAACACATTAAACAACTTATCACACAGATAAATATAGTAAGTGGTACAGGTAGTATTAAGAACGACTCTGGTTGGAAAGAGAACTTGTCCAGAATTGCAGAGGCACACCCAACTAGTCCTTTTGCAGATAGATTTGGCAAGAAGTCAATCAAAGAAATTAAAACAAAACAGGTGATTGAAAAACACCGTAAACGTAAAGGAAAGTAATGACAAAAGATTTACCAGATTATATGCGTGGTTTTGATATTGATGATGATTGGGGTATGACACCAGTTTCTAATGCACCTGAAACTCAACCTGCTATTGATACAAAAGTAATTGAAAGCTCTAATATAGAGTTGGCAAAAGTAAAGACAGATGTTTCATCTATCAAATCAATGATGAATGAAATAATGCAGATAGTGGCAGAAAAAGATACTATCACTAAAGAAGTAAATGACGAACAAACTCTAACTAGATTCAAAGATATAGAAAAATTAATATTGCCTTTTTTATACAATCTAATGAAGAGTGATGAACCTTATATACATTGGCCAAACAGAGCGCCAATCATTAAGGCTCAGATTGAAAAACTATTAAAAATTACAAGGGATTAAAATGAAACTATCAAACAATTTTTCTTTAAAAGAAATGACAGCTTCACAAACAGCTGTCCGTAAGGGTATTAGTAATAACCCTAGTGAAGACCATATGAATAACTTAAAAGAGTTATGTGAAAACGTATTACAAAAAGTAAGAGACCATTATGGTAAAGTGGTTACCATTTCAAGTGGGTATCGTAGTCCTGAATTATGCGAAGCAATCGGCTCAAGCAAAAATTCACAGCACGCTAAGGGCCAGGCGGCCGATTTTGAGGTATTTGGATTGAGCAACGCTGAACTAGTAAAGTGGATTTCAGAGAATTGTGAATATGACCAGATGATTTTGGAATTCCACAATTTAGATGAACCAAATTCTGGATGGGTACATTGTTCGTATCGTAATGATGGTGAAAACCGTAAAGAAATCTTACGTGCTTATAAGAGTGACACAAATAAGACTTGTTATGAGTCATACGTACCTAATTGAAAAGAGAAACGAGAAGAGTTAAGGAACTCTCCCGACTTAATTAATGAACATATGATGGATTATAGAGCAAATTAAGCTTGCCATTGTGATATAAACTGTATATAATGTATATATGATGAAAAAGATAAAGACAGAAAAAACACTAGAAATAGCTAAATACGTACTTGGACTTGTTTGTCTAGGTGTTGGTTTAGCAATATTAGCTTTAATATTAAACTACCTACAAGGAACGATATAATGAAAAATTTTGTACAATTAGACGAGAGTAAATTTCCACAAACAAAGGGAATGAATCAAGGTGGTTTTAGATTTTACCAAGTTGACGGTAAAAACTATCCATCTGTAACCACAATTTTAGGTGTTCAAAAGAAACCAGGTTTAGAACAATGGCGTAAAAATGTTGGTGAAGCAGCTGCAAAATGGGAAATGGCCAGAGCGGCACGCAGAGGTAAAGCTGTACACACACTTGTAGAACAATATCTAAAAGGTGAGACACCGGCAATTCGTGATGTATTACCACTTGGTATGTTTAAGTTGATGAAACCATATCTTGACCAGATTGATAATATTCATTGTCTTGAAAAGATTATGTATTCACACAAACTGACCCTTGCTGGTCAAGTTGATTGTATTGCAGAATATAATGGTAAGTTATCTGTTATTGACTTCAAAACAGCTAATAAAGAACGTATTGATTCTTGGAATCATAGTTATTATTTGCAATGTACTGCCTATGCTATTATGTATGAAGAGCTATTCGGTACTCCCATAGAACAAATCGTTATTCTTCAATCAGGAGAAGATGGTTCTATGAAACCATTTGTAAAAGATAAAGCGACATATACGTCAGACCTAGAGAAAGCAATTAAGGACTTTTATAAATATTATGAAGAACTTAATAAAGAAACCAAAACTACTGCCGATTTATAGTAAGACCTCTTTATAAGTCCTAGGGAGGCTTCAATGCAAAAATTAATACTAGTTTTGTTATTTACCATAATAACATTTACAGCAAAGGCACAAATGGCACCAATGAGTTTACCTGCTCAATGTGGACCAAGTGAAGTTGTAAATGAATATGTAATAAAATTTGGTTTTATGGTTGAATCTATGTCTATGGCAAAAGAAGGTGCTCAAAAAGAAGCACCTGTAGCGTATTATGTTTATACGTTTGTAAACGGAGATAGAACTGAACATTTGATTGTACTTACTAGTCCATCAGGACAAGAAAGTTGTATAGTATCACACTCCTTTGATTTGGTTTTAACACCAAAAGAGGGTGCATAAGAATTAGTCGTTGACGACAAATATGGTAGACAGACTGGACTCCGGGGCAGTTCCGGACAGCTCCACCATAAACACATTTACAGAGTGTGCTTATGATGGGGCTGATATAGGATTCGACAGATGTTGAGAAATTTGTAAGAGATTAATAGGTGGCAACCTTAAATGCTAATTAAACGCAAACGATAATAACTTTGCATTAGCAGCTTAATCACTGCTTTGAGTTTTGTGGATTGTACTTCGAAACAGAAACAATCCACGCTTTACATTTAATAGAATAAGTGATATATTATATAATATGAACTCAAAAGAATTTACTCAAATAATTAATAACATAGTCAAAGAGAAAAGACCTATTTCTTATCTGGATGCCGTAGTATGGTATTGTGAAGAAAATAAGATTGAAATAGAAACTACTTCAAGACTAATATCAAAATCTCTCAAAGAACGAATCAAAGCAGAGGCTTTAAATGCCAATATGCTGAAGATTAAGAAAGGTGGTACTCTACCTGTATGAATGGCTTAGAAATGTTATATCATATGTTATTTGTAGAACCAGAAAAAGCTTTATGGGGATTGATTACGATAGGTGTAATATTTGCTTTATTAAGCATTGTATTAGATTATGGTTATGATGAGACCAGGGATAAAAGTTAATGTATGGCGGATTTGATGTGTATAAAATATACTTGGGTGTCAAACTCCACTTTACAACAGATAGTTATGATTATATAAAATATGGAGGTAAAAGCAATGCTAAACTGGATACGTTCACTAAAAGAAAAGACAGATATCTTTTTCATAAGTTATCTAAGCGATATAATGAACGAGATATTTTGGATTATTGCGTTAGCAATTTTATTCATAATGGTGATAGTTGGATAGGTGATTTAATCTCAAATGAAAGTGTTGAAAATTTTACCAAATACAGAAAATATAATGAATCTTTTAAGTATCATTTTCGGGACGATTGTGTTCGGATTAATGATGATTTTATCTCTAAGCGTATTCGGTTTGATGATGGTTTTGGCGTACCTAATGGACAACATCCTAGAATGCTACGATTACTTATACAAAGGAAAATTAACTTCCAGACCGCCATATATCTCAACAAACATTTGTCGTTTTTTAAAAATTGGGATAAAGAAATTAATGAAAAGGTTGTATGGCCTAAAATCTCTAGTACAATGAAGAGATTAACACCGTTCTTGAATTTTAATATGACAGAGGCGAAAATAATAATGAAAGATGTTTTTTTAAATGAGTGAGATTAAACCGATTACAGAGAAACTAGACGAAAAGATTAAGAAGTTGAATAGTAGTAGAGTATTCAAAAAGATAACACCAAAAGGTGATTTATCGTGGTACATCAAATGGGCTGCAAGTGCATTTTTAATTATTGGTATGATGTTGGCGTCTGTTAATTTATTTCCATATAATATTATGGTTGCAAGTGTCGGTGTATTTGGTTGGTTGATTGTAGGAATGTTATGGCACGACAGAGCATTGATTGTTCTTAATTCAGTATCATTAGTAATATATCTAATGGGTATTATAGGTCATTACGTACAATGAGAGTATTCTGTATAGGCAATGGTGAATCAAGAGTTGGTTTTGATTTAGAAAGATTAAGAGTATTAGGAACTATTGTTGGTTGTAATGCTCTTCACAGAGATTTTACACCAGATGTAATATGTGCTGTTGACCACGGCGTAATGCACGAAATTTACCATAGTGGTATTTGTAATCATATTCAAGGTTATTTTAGAGATTGGACCAAGATACCTGAAAAGATGTATAAAATGGTCGTTGAAGGTAATGTATCAAGTAAAGATATTGATTTAATCAGAAAAGAAGGCGTACTAACAGAAAACAATAAAGGTCTATCTAAAGAGTTTGTATTTCACGGTTCAAAACTAGAGGGTGTGGCACACATTATTAAGAAGAATAAAGAAGTCATTGAAAAGAATATTAGCACAGGTCAAATTAAAGTATCTTGGATACATCCAACTAAAGATAGAACCACAAGTTTAACAGATATAATGAATGGTAAAGATAAAGGGTGGGCAACAGGTCCATCTAGTGGTTATGTTGCTTGTCATTTAGGTGCAACAGAGGTATTTTTAGTAGGCCACGACCTACAATCAACTAAACCAACAGTTAATAATATCTACAAAGGCACAAAACATTATGTCGCCAAAGAGAATGGTCCTACTCCACACGTAAATTGGGTAAATCAATGGTTGACACTATTCAAAGAGAATCCAGATGTCACATTTTACAAAGTAAATAGAGATTTGAACTTAAAAGATAATATTAATAAACACGTAGATGAATGGGCAGGTACACCAAATTTATTCTATGTTGACTATTCCAGCATTGACAATTTAGAGAAAGTTTGATATATTGTTATATATGATGATAAGAATACTTACAAATATGATTGAACTAATGAATAGATACAGAGATTATCTTATTGAAAAGTCAATACCAAAAAAAGTATCAGCAAAACAATGGGCTGATGGTTATGAAAAATATATAAAAGAAAAGAAAATAAAGGAATAAGATGTACGAAGGATTTAAAATACCAAAAGTCACGTTTAGAGTAAGAGAGGGTGATGAGGTTGAAACAGATGGTGGTTGTGCTATTGGTGGTCAATGGACAAATTTAACAACAGATAATATCTTTAAAAAGAAGAGAGTTGTTTTGTTCAGTTTACCTGGTGCATTTACACCTACTTGTTCGTCTGAGCAACTACCAAGCTTTGAAGAACATTATGACAGAATCACGAAGTTTGCCATTGACGAAGTTTATTGTATTTCAGTAAATGATTCGTTTGTGATGAACGCTTGGTCACAACATATGGGAATTGAAAAAGTCAAAATGATACCAGATGGTTCAGGAAACTTTACTAGATTTATGGGTATGTTGATTGGTAAAAACCATTTAGGTTTTGGCAATAGAAGTTGGAGATATATGGCTGTTATTAATAATGGTGTTGTCGAGAAGTTTTGGCAAGAACCAGGAATTAATAACGAGGGTAAAGATGATGACCCCTATGTAGAGTCAACACCAGAGAATGTAATGGAATATTTGCGAAAGAGTGAGTAAAACTATTATAAATACTAATGAGGCCGATAAAACAGGTCACACAAATACAACGAACATATTAAATACAAAGGAGATATAATATGGATTTTGAAAGCTTAAAATCAAGTGCTAGCAACTTTGATAAAATTACAAAGGCGCTAGAACAATCAAGCGAAAAACCAGAGACCTCTGGTAATTCTAAAAACAAATACCAAGATGACAGAATTTGGAAACCTGAACTAGATAAAACTGGTAATGGTTATGCTGTTCTACGTTTCTTACCTGCTACAAGTGGTGAAGAAATGCCTTGGCAAAGAGTATGGTCACACGCATTCCAAGATAAAGGCGGTTGGTTTATTGAAAACTCTTTAACTACATTGAATCAAAAGGATCCAGTTAGTGAAGAGAACACTAGACTATGGAATACTGGTGTAGATAGTGACAAAGAAATTGCTCGTAAGAGAAAAAGAAAATTGTCATACTATGCTAACGTTCTTATCGTTAGTGACCCGAAACATCCAGAGAACGAAGGCCAAGTTAAGTTGTTCAAGTTTGGTAAGAAAATCTTTGATAAGATTACCGAAGCAATGCAACCGGCGTTTGAAGATGAAACACCAATCAACCCATTTGACTTTTGGAAAGGTGCAAACTTTAAACTGAAAATCAGAAAAGTTGATGGCTATTGGAATTACGATAAGTCTGAATTTGAAGGTGTTAGCCAAATCAAAGAGAATGATGAAGACATCAAATCTATTTGGTCTAAGCAATACCCTCTAAACCCTTTTGTTGACCCTAGTAATTTTAAGACCTATGATGAACTCAAAGAGAAACTGAATAGGGTAATTATGGGACAACGAAACACAGAGACAGTAGAAAATGTTGACCTCCCACCACATACTACAACCTCTGTGCCTAGTGGAAGTGATGTTAAATCTACGCCAGCTAGTGATGAGGACGATACAATGTCCTACTTTAGTAAATTGGCAGACGAAGATTAAACAAATCTCTCTCAAATCACAACTACAACCTCTAGCGAGAAATCGCTAGGGGTTTTCTTATAAATAGTGGTATGGTAAATATATTTAATCCACTTGTTGACTTACAAGGAAATCAGTTTAAATCTGCTTCTTGGTACCGTAATGCAGCTTCATTAATATCAGACAGAGCAACGTCTAGTAAATTAATGAAAGATGGCAAATTACTAGGTAGACCAAGTGCCGGCAGAATGGCCTTGTTTGCATATGACCCAAAAACAAAAGCAAAACTACCATTCTATGACGTATTTCCGTTAGTATTACCTATTGACACATTTAGAGGTGGTTTTATAGGTTTAAACTTTCACTATTTGCCATATGGTATTAGATATAAATTATTAGACCAACTACAACAGTTTGCCACCAATACTAAATATGACCAGTCAACTAGACTACAAGTCACGTATGACGCAGTAAAAAATATTGGTATGATTAAACCAGCAATTAAAAAATACCTTTGGCGTTATGTACGAAGTAATTTTTTAAGAGTTGATGTAGATGAAATGGCTATTGCAATTTATTTACCAGTAGCACAATTTAAAAAGGCAAGTCTTGGTCAAGTATTTGCTGATAGTAGGAGAAAAATCTAATGGCAATTTTACGTGGGGGCAGACGTATCGGTAATCACGATATTAGAATAGGTTTACCTAGAGATAGGTCACTCGATAATGTCAATGGTGATGAAAGATTAGGTAGAAAACCAGGTGGCAATCCTGAATCTACTGTAAATAGATTTATTTCAGAAATTAATAAAGGTGAGGGTTTAGCAAGACCAACAAGATATTTGGTTTATATAAACTTACCAACACCTGTTGGATTGACCGGTGGCGGTGCCGATACGCAACCAACGGGTAAGAGAGATTTAGAAATGCCAGACCAAGTTAGAAATGTTGGTATGATGTGTAATAAAATCACTATGCCATCAAGAGACATTAATACGGTGCCACATCAAATGTACGGACCAAGAAGAGAAATACCTTACGCATATTCTTATTCTGGTGAAATTGAGTGTACATTTTATACAGACAAATATAATACACAAAGAAATTTTTGGGAAAATTGGCAAAGTAAAATTTCAGACGTAGGCGTAGCACACCGTGGTTTTGAAGCAAGTGGTAACACAACTCACCATATGAACTATTATGATAACTATGTTGGTAATGTTTACATCTATCAATTAGGCTCTTTTGATAATGAACAAGATAGAGATAGAGTTACCTACGCAGTAAGATTAAACGAAGTATATCCAGAAACAATCGGCTCATATGATTTAAGTTATGGTGAAACAAATACATTTATTAATGTGCCTATTAAGTTGAGATATAGAACGTGGCAGAATTTAACATTAGCAGATGTTGAAGCAGTAGGTTATGGCAAACCTTTTGGTAATACACCAACTATTAAACCAGGTGGAAACTTTGGTTTGTTTGGTGGATTATTAAGTAAATTGCCACCTGAAGTTAGAAGAGCAGGCAGAGATATTTTACAAACAAGTAAGAGAAATTTACCAATTGGTAAAGTTACAGGTGGAAGAGTATTTCCACCATTTTTATAATTAATAAAGGAGATACATAATGGCATTGCCAGTAATTGAGACACCAACTTTTGAGTTGACATTACCTTCGGCAGACACAAAGTTAAAATATAGACCTTTTCTTGTAAAAGAAGAAAAAGTTTTATTACAAGCTTTAGAGTCTGGTGAAGATAGTGATATTAAACAAGCAATTAAAGACTGTGTTCAAGTTTGTACTTTTGGTGAGATTGACGGTGGTCAGATACCTACATTTGATTTAGAGTTTATATTTTTAAATATACGTGCTAAGTCAGTTGGTGAGGTAGCAAAGTTAAGATTACTTTGTCCTGATGATGGTCAAACTTATGCAAATACAGAAATTGATTTATCTAAAGTTGAGGTACAAGTAGATGACGAACATACAAACGTTATCGAAGTAAATGAAAATATTAAAATTATTATGAAGTACCCTACAATAGATTCAGTAGCACAATCATATGATGTTAAAGCTGCTAAGACAGAAGCATTATTTGATATGATAGGTAATTGTATTGATAGAATTGTTGACGGAGAAGAAGAACATAATGTTAAGGATTATAGTAAAAAAGAATTACATCAATTTTTAGAGAGTTTAGATAGAGCAACTTTTGATAAAATGAATAAGTTTTTTGATACTATGCCTCAATTAAGAGAAGAGATTGAGTTAGAAAATCCTAAAACAAAAGTGAAAAGCAAGATAGTGTTGAAAGGGGCACAGGATTTTTTCGTATTGCCCTCTCTCACGACAGCCTAGAGAATTATTATCAGGTTAATTTTGCTTTAATGCAACATCATAAATATTCTCTGACAGAATTAGAGAATATGCTACCTTGGGAGAGGGATATATACGTTGGTTTGTTACTGAAACACATCAAGGAAGAAAACGAAAAAATTAGAGAGAGGAACAACAAATGATAGAAGAGTTAAAGACTAGTTTTACAGATAAAGTAAAATGGTTATGGTGGTTTTTAAAAGAAGAACTACCTCAATTCTTATCGAATTGGAGAACAGTACCTAGATTAATGATGGTTTTATATGGACTTGTGTTCTATGAAACTATGACTTGGTTTATGGCATTGACTGACCCTAATAATGCACAAGCAGGTTTCGTATCTGTTGTAGTTGGTGCCGGCGCTGCCTGGTTTGGTTTATATGTTAACGGTAAATCCAGTAAGATACAAAAATAATGGCTGACGTAGCTTTACCATCAATCGGAGTAGTATCAACTTTACAAAACAAAGTTGGTACATCACTATCCGGTATTACAAGTTTACTAACACCGAAAGAACAAACTTCGGCGATGGTTCAAGCTGGTGCGTCTGCTATGTCCGTCTCTGTTTTATTAGGTATCAAAAATGATACATCAAAAACATTATATCAAACAACAAGAACAGCAGATATATTATCAGACCAATTAGATTTACAAAAATTTTCTGAAAGAAAAGCAAGAGAAGACGCTGCTGAAGCATTAAAAGAAGCAAAAGGTCAACAAGACACAGGCACACCTATTGGTGCACCTGGCGGTGTTGATTTAGACCCCGAAGATAAAAAAGGTTTTGACTTTGGTTCACTAGGTAATATTGCTACATTAGGATTTGGTGCAGCTATAACTAAAAGTATTATGTCACAAGGTGGTATGAAAGCAGTTGGTAAATCTCTTGGTAAAAAACTATTCAAAGGTGGTTTATATACAATAGTTGCAAGTGCTGTAGCAGGACCTTTAGTAGAATATGTTGATGAAGAATTTAAATTGGGTATGAAAGAACAATTTAAAAAAGATATAAAAAACTCTGCTACAGGTGCAGTTGCTGGTGCCGCTATTGCAGGATTACCAGGTGCTATTATTGGTGGTACTATACCAATGATTGCAAGAATACACGAATATATGGCTGGTGGTATGAATGCCAAAGATTTAAATGATGGTTATTTTGCCGCTCTTCCTTTTGCTGGTGCAACTAGTGTTTATGGTGTAGGTAAATTAGGTAAGTTGATGGCCACTTCAAAATTACCAATGGTTAAAACTTTAGGTGGTGCAATAGCAGCCACGCCTGTTTTACTTGCTGTTGGTGTAGGTCTAGCCGCTGGTGCAGCTGCAATTTTCTTAGCTAAAAAGGTTGATGAGTACCAAGAAAGAACATTAGAAAAATTAAAAGGTACCGTTGCTCAAGTCGATAGAGAAATGGGTCAATGGGCTGCAAAACAAGAAGAAGGCATTTTAGAAAATATGGGTATTCGTTTAGGTACTCAATCAGAATTAGGTAAAGCAAAAATTGCTACCAAAGAAGGCGTAGAACAAATGAAACAAGGTAACCTTGATGATACGGCCGCAAAAAATTTGGCTGCTTTAGCAACGTCATTTACAAATATGAATGATGACGCATTAAAAGCAATAATGAGTGATGGTAGTAAATCAAGAACTTATTTAAGAACTATAACTGAATTAAAACAACTAGCTCTTGGTGGTGCATTTGGTGAACAAGGTAAACAGATATTTGAAAAACTAAACACATTGAGCGACCGTTTTCAAGATGTTGTACGAGAACAGGTAAAAATTGATAAAGATAGTGTAAGTAGCTCAGCATTAAGAACTTTAGATGGTACAATGCAAGGTCAAGGTGATTCATTAGAAAAAATGCCAGCATTAAATTCAGCTGTAAAAGAGCAAGAAGATACAATACTACAACTTAAAAAAGACTTAGAGGCGGCAAAAAAAGACAAAGAAAAAGCCAGAATAGATAAGGGTGATACTGCTAGTCTTCTGGAATATGATAGAGAGATTAGAAAAGTACAATACTTATTAAATGGCGCAGAAAGGCGTTTACAGAGTGCAGAAAAAGATAGAGACAAAAATTTAGGTTATAGTTTTGCACAATTACAAAAATTATACGAAGGTGACCCCGAAAGATTAATGAGACTTGTTGAACAGTCATTAGAAACTGACAGTAAAAAATTATTGAAAGAACAAAAAGCAAGTACAGATATGAAACCCGTAAGAGATGGAGGAAATCCACAAGTTAGTCTTGTTTCAGCACCATCATCTGTCTCATCTATTAAATCAGATAGTCACTTTTATGGTAAAAAAGATGTAAAATCAATGAATGGTACAGATTATCAAGTGGGTGCTGGGATTTTTACTTAATATTTACCTAAATCTTTTTCTGTAATAAATTTGAATTTAAGACCATTATCATCACAATACTCTTTGGCAGCTGACCACTTTGCCTTGTTCTTAATATACTCTAAGCTCTCACGCATATAAGACCTACTCTTTTTAGTTGGCGTTTTTGGTGGTGTTAGTTGACGATAAGGTTTTATCTCTATCATAAACTTTTCATTATTGGTCGTTTTGATAATGAAGTCTGGAAAATATCTATGAAATTTCTTTGTGATTGGATTATAATACTTGATTGCTAATTCTTCACTTGCCCAAAATGATACATCTTCATTTAGGTCACAATAACGCATAAAGCGTCTTTCTAATAATGAACGGTAGACTATTTGTTTGCTGTCACCAATATACTTCTTCGGATGGGTTGGATTGTATAAACCTTTATAACTCTTTCTCATTTTATCACCTATAATCTATATAAATATTGATAAAGGTATTTATAAATGGCATTTAAGAGTTTAAAAAATCATCTAACTAGTTTAGCGACACCATACATAACAGATATGGCTTCAAGTTTTGTTAATGGTAAACAGAGCGCTCAATCTGCCGGTAAGGCAATTAAACACGAATTTGGTAAATCACCATTTGATATTCAAGAATCGCCACAAGAAAAATTAAAATCAAATCCACTAGCATTTACACCTGTTCATTATCCTCTTGACCTAGGTAATAATGAACTAGGCCATTTTATACTATTTGAATCAGGTTATGTTGGTTATGAACCACAAGAGGCAACCACATTCACACACGGTGGTGAGGCGTCATTAAGAAATCCAAATGCTAAAGAGACCACATTTGGTAAGGTAGCAAAAGCTATTAAGATAGACAAGGCCTTAAAAAATAAAGAATTTAATTTAAAGACACCAGACGGTAATGTACCGAGACAAGGTGATAAAACTATTACAACGTCTGCTGTTTCAATTTATATGCCACCTAATATTAAAGTTTCTTATTCACAATCATATGATAATGAAGATTTAGGAGTAACAGGTGATTTAGAGGCAGGTCTAAAGAAAGTTATGGACGCTGAAGGCGCATTAAATAAAATGACTGCTGGTATTGAGGGCACAGTTGGTCCTCTATTGAGAGAAGGTTCTAAAATTGTAGGTCAAGCTGCTGACGCAATGGGTTTAGGGGATCCTGTAAGAATGGCTGCCAAAAGAGGTGGTGTTGCTATTAATCCTAGAGCTGAACAATTTTATTCAGCACCAAACTTTAGAAGTTTTACATACGAGTTTGACTTTGCCCCTAGAAATGAAAAAGAG
>Ga0233444_10002574_pt1 | contig 18959 bp, 20 predicted proteins | sample SI_124_October20_6_FD_182792 | JGI IMG/M metagenome (GOLD analysis project Ga0233444, IMG submission 182792) | Seawater microbial communities from Saanich Inlet, British Columbia, Canada - SI_124_October2016_10_MG | ecosystem: Environmental > Aquatic > Marine > Inlet | place: Canada: British... | reverse complement strand
AATTGATACTACTCCGCAACCTGTAAAAGATCACGTTAACGGATAAATAAAAAAGGGGCTCAAGGCCCCTTTTCGTTTTACTGTACTAGCTCACCTTCACCTTCTACAGGTGCGGGATTTGCAATTTCTTCTTTCAGAAGAGTAGTAAAGCCTTGTCGTGCTACTTCAATCTGATCTGCTCGTGCAGCTGTTTGAGTAGCTTGTTGCTGAAGATCCTGCAACTGACCGACCAAATACTTGGCTTTGTCAGAAAGATCGTCAATTACGTGGTTCTCGCCATCTAAAACGAGGGTTGGTTTTTCTTGTACTTCAGTTGTCATTATAATGTCCTTGTATTATACAATTTCACAGGCTCCACCTGTACAGGCGAGTTCTTGTGATCCGGTTGTGTTGTCTTCTTTTTCAAACTGAGCTAGCTCTTCCCAGTTCACGTTTTGTGGCATCGCTGCCAACAGTTCTTCATATCGACTTTCGTCAATATCTTCATAGGGAGCTTGTTGATATACGTGGTCGCTAGTCGGTAAAAGACTAATCCCCGAACATAGATCAAAATTATCCCAAATCCACTGTGCTACCTTAAAGTACTCGCTATCGGTATAATACACAGTGACGCTTGGCTTGTGTTCACACCAGTGATTCTGATATGTTTTCCACAGTGCCAATTGTTCCATAGCCCCCACTTCTTTCACACAAGTACTAGACTCGGGTGATTTCACTGGGAAACTAAATACCACAGAAGAGGGCGACATAACGTCTTGCTCTACTGGGAATCCTGCTTGCTCCATATAGACTGCAAGTGGATCTTTTTTGTCCGAACGTACCCGGCGGATGTAATGCTTACTAAAGCGAGGATGTATACCGGAAGCACTGTCAACAAGCTGAGAAACAGTACCACTAGGTTTAACGCAAGTAATAGCTGCAGAAACATTAACACCAAGTTTTTCAGCCCATTCTTTATTAGTTTTAATACTAACATCTCTCATCTCCTCTAGCCAAGTGGCTAACATTGGAGACTCGGCCATGCCGTTCTTGCCTCCCAGTATATCATGATCCATGATACCTGTTAAACTTACGCCTAACAAAGCCTCTTCTTCAGTATTACGCTTCCAACGCACCCGCAGATACCTAAAATCTGTAAGAGAGGATTGTAGAGTACCAATAATGGTAGCTTTACGCACTTTCTCTTTCAATGTTTCAAGAGTATCATCTGAGCGCACAACTACTTCGGATAGGTTACAAAACTCATTGCTTCGTAGAATAATCTCAGAACAAGGGTTAGTACCAAAGTCATGAGTTGCATCCCTACGCCCATTACGAGCTGCAATTTTTTGTGCCGCTACTCGGCTAAACAATCCACGCTCACCAGACTTAGACTCATATAGATTCTTCATCTCAGTTAAAAACGCTTCAAAATCAGGCTTCTCTGTATAAGCTACAGAGTTGTTAGCGAGGCGCCGTTGACCTTGATCAACCCACCACTGCCCTGATTTAGCCTTTGACATACGCTGGTCAGAAAGATTAGAAAGACTAATCAATGCAGAACGACGTACACCACCCACTACTACGATATCAGCAATCTTACAACAAACATCATGACACTCAATACTTGTTAACTTGCGCCCTGCTGCTTTTTGAAATACTCCTACGCAGAAGTGAAATAGATCCTGTAGCGGCTCAGGTCCACTTGCTCGTCCACCAAAAGTTTTAAGTCTAGCACCTGCTGGTCGTACTCGGCTCATGTCCCACTCTGGTAATTTACCTGCATAAAGCATTGCAATTAACTCGCGGAAAGCACTTGCCCAACCTAACTTACTATCACTTACTACGATAGTGGAACTTGTTTTGTGAAAAGTTTCAGCGACTTCTGGTAGCTTGTTAATAAAGTTACGTTCTACACTAAAGCCTACTCCTGTTCCACACATCAACACATACATAAGCTCGTCAAAAGCTCGTGGATGGTCAATATGTAAATAACTACAGTTAAACCCTGCTACGTTGTCACGCTTCAGTGCTTCTCCTGCCGTCATCATACATCTCATAGAAGGCATAACCTCTAACGCATGGATAGCGTCCCAGATTTCTTGCCCTTCTTCGTCATTTAGTTGCTCTCTTTCTTTAAAGAAATCAACATAACGACTACATGTCTCTGCCCAGGTCTCTCTACGACCTTCGTCTTCTAGCCACCTTGCATAGCGGCTTTTATGAATAAAACTTTGATATTGATCCATCAGATCATTCTCTCCTGTATTTCGGATACGTTATCCGTGCCTATCGCATCATCGCAATATGTTATTAAATCCATTAACTCATAGTTTTTTAACAAAACTTCTGCGTTCTGATTCAGTTCTTGAATGTACTTATACTTACCATCTAAAGGGATGTTATCGTATATAGTCATTGCATCGCCGTAATCTCGTATAAGCTGTTCTGCTCTCTTCGGGCCAATACCGTTTATACCTGGAACATTATCGCCTTTATCTCCTGTTAAACACTTAAAAGAGATATACTCTTCTGGTGTAACATTATAATGCTCTTTCCAGTTATCTATTGTTACTTCTTTTCGGGTAACATAAGAAAATCTACTTACTCCATCTTGTATTAACAAGTCCCAGTCTCGGTCACTAGAGATTAACCATATATTCTCTAGTCCGTAAGACTTTCGTTCTTTTACTAGGTGGGCAGCAAGATCATCTGCCTCTACACCTTGAAAACGAAATACTTTATAATCTTCTGCAAGTAGCTCTAATGTTTCTTCGTATTCTTCAAAAAAGTCAATAAATGCTTGCTTTTCTGCTTCAGTTTGTTCAGCATACTTATCTTTTCGATTCTGCTTGTAGTCTGGTAATATCTCTTTTCGATAGCTCGATGATCCCCAATCTGCGGTAATAATTATAGTACCACAATTGTAAGATGTTGCTAGAGATTTTACGACTTCTACATAGTCATTACGAAAATCTGTTCTACCTTGGTGTTTCCACCGAAAAGCTAAGTTTAACGCGTCTACTATGAGTACTCCATCAAGAGTACGTTCATTAAAATTAAAAGCCACTTATAAACTCCACTTTTTCTGATTCCAACCAATCTTCCGCAAGTAGTACATAACAATTTAGAAACCGTATATAAAGATACTCATCTGTAACTTCTGGTTTATGCTCTGTTACTACATATACTTTTGATCGATCATACTTAAAAAATAAAAGGGGCATTTGATCTCCGCCTTTTGCCTGTACTACAACTTTTTTCCACCAACGAATAAGATTATTTGTCTTTGGTTGTGTAAATATCTTATCTGTTAGAGGCGAATCTTTGTAGTTTTTTACCTCAATACAATAATGATTTCTTTGATTGGGGACATATAAGTCCCCTTTCAAATATTCAAGAGCACCAGAGGCAGGTACTCTTTCAAATTTTAGTCCGGTCGCTTGGCGTAGCATGTCTCTCACTAGATACTCCCCTCTCGCTCCCTTGGCTCTTGAGTCTACCATTCTTATCCTCTTCTTTTTCTGCCTCTTTAGAAGCCTCTTCTTCCCAGTGCTGAGTTCTAAGCCACCATCCTCTGCGTCTTCCTGCGCTCATCTTCACTCCAATGTGCTGATGTTACCATCCTTAACTACCTCGATTTTTTCAAGAAGAGGGTGAGACCAACCATGCGATACAATATAAGTATTCATGTCTTCTCGAAGTAGTACTTCTACTAGCTTCTCTCTACCTTGATCATCAAGTACGTTTGTTACTTCATCTAAAAACAGAATATTGATTTTAGACTTAGATATACTACTCATTAGCTTACGAATTGCTATGAGAGTAGCGGTGTTTACTCTTGCTAGCTCTCCGGAAGAAAGTGCTAGAATATCTACTACATTGCCGTTGTCTGTAATCTCTACATTGAGTTTATCATTTGAAACAACAAACTCAAGAGTAAATCGACCATCAGACAATTCGGCCAAGTACTCATTGGCTAACTCTTCGAGTTCTCCAACTAAGTTTTCTATTTTATATGCAAGTAATCCATTCGTGCTAAAAGACTTCTTGAGTATATCAAGCTCTGATTCTAGCTTTTGATTTCCCGCAAGTTTTCCATCATACTCTTCCTGCTGTTCAACAAACTCTGCTGTCTGTTCTTGAATAACTTGAATACGAGTATTTACCTTTGTTCTTCTTTCATTCTCGGCCGCACTATCTGCGAGTTGTACTTTTGCCTTTTGTATTCTACTTTGAATCTCATATAAGCGGTCTTCAAGCTGTTCTTTATCCAAGACAGCCGTAGGCAAACTTCTATCAAATGATCGTAACAAATCTTCGCAATCCTTCTGAGCTTTCTGTATTCGCTCGAATTCTGCATTGTTTTCTTTAATTCGTATAATTTGAGGCTTAATCTCATCAATCTTCTCCTGTGCAGACGCAAGTTTAGTCTTCTCGCCCGCAATCATAGCCTTCTCTGCAGAAACATCTATAGGTTGCTTACAGGTTGGGCATACTTCTTTCAATTGTTCTAATTTTTTCAGAGTCCGTTGAGCACCCGTAGCGGCTGCTTGTAAAGACCCTAACTCAGACTGTAAATCATCATAAGATTCATACTGAGTTGCTGTAGAGTTTCTGATAGCCATCATATCAATTTGATCTAACAGTCTCTTATACGTGTTGTTGGTATTAATTTTTTTATTTTTTTCTAAAATATTTTCAATTTCTACCATGAGAGTGCTTGAAGCCTTCTCGTCTTCAGATGTATCAATTTGTAAATCCAACATGGGTAGTATGGATGTATCACTCAATTTATTATCTTGTAACCATTTTTCTACTGTTGCAAGTTTACCAGCTATGGTAGAAGACCTACTCGAAACATCTTTTGAAGCGCTTTTAAATACTTCAAACAATTCAACGTACTTTTCTAAGTGTAAGAGATCGATCAGAAACTTCTTTCTGTTCGCATCGGTAGCAGTAAGAAACTGCAAGCTCGCATTCGTATTTTGATATACTAGCTGCGAAAATGTTTTAAAGTCTACTCCGAGAACCTCTTGTAACGTCTTATATGTATTCGTAGCTGTATGGCTAGATATATCGTTACCGTTCTTCTCGAGTTTTACTTTTATACTTGTTTTACGGTTTACCGTAATCTCATATCTATCTTCATCTTTAGTAAAAGACAGATAGATGTTGTAACCATTATTTACATAGCGGTTAGGAATGTCTGCTTTTTTGATTCCTTTTGAGTTTTTGTTGTACAACGCTTCTTCGATGATTAATGGGATGGACGACTTGCCCATCCCATTAGTACCAAGGATTTGTGTAACAGTATTATCGTTTAATTTTAACTCATTACCAGAACCATAACTAAAGCAGTTATCCCATTTCAATGTTTGTAGTGTAATCATTGTATGTTCCTATGATATCTGGTATTTTATCAGGGTTAATTTCGAGTATATATGTTAGATACTCTACTAGTTCTTCTTGTACTGACATCTCTTTATCCATGATAAGGGATGCCTCTGACTTACGTTTTACTACTTTTTTATCAAGAAGTTCGGAGTTCTTCACTCCTGCTAAATCTTGTATATCTCCTTCTACTTCATAGATCGTATGATCGAACTCAGTAGGGGTCATTTCTTCACTACTTGTAACTGTTTTACGGATTAGTTGGGGCAGTCTAAACTCTTCCCACATCCAATCCCAGTTGGCTTCATTAATAAGTAAGTACCCTGTCTTTACTTTATTTCGGTGAAAAGAAGTAGTCATTGGACTACCAGGATATACAATATTTCGTTGTGTATTGCTATGGGAGTGTAGGTCTCCTGCAAATACTACAGGGAAATCTTCTAGTAAGTCTAGGTCGATTTCCGGCTTTACGTGCGGTGGTATCTCTCCTCTAATATGAGTGAATAAAGGCTTGCTCGTATCAAAATGATCAATGCTACCCTTCTTGTGTAAATCTGCGTAAGGTAATATACCGTACCCAAGATCTTTATCAATGTATGAAATATCTACTACATTGATTAAGGGGTTGATATCTCGAGAAACCTGTTTCAACTGTGTAAAGAAAGTCTTATTCTTTTTAGTTGCTTCATGGTTTCCGTCATAGATAATTGTTGGAATCTTTACTCCTCGAATAAACGAGAAGTAAAGCTCCAACTCTTCCATATTCGGAAGACGATCAAAGAGATCGCCTCCGATTATGTGCATATCACATTCTTTCTCCAGTTCATAAATCTGTTGAAAGAACATTTGATAACGGTCTGTCGCCCACTTAACTGGGACGTTTTTCTGTCCTAGCTTGATGTGCCAGTCCGCTGTAAAGAGAATCATCCTACATTAAACTCCGCATCTAATGCTTCGTCGTCAGTCTCGTCACCGTGGTTACGAACTCGATCAAGCAACTCTTTCTGAGCGTCTGGAGTAGGACGAGACATAACGTCGTCCATAGACTTCAGTTCAGCAATAGCCGCCAGTTCGTCTTCGCTAAGTGCGCGAGGCTTGCACTTGAGTGCTTGTAGCTGATACTCTACATTGTAAGGAAGAGGCCCTGTCTTTACTCGCTTGAAACAAATGTCCCAACCAGTTTCAGGATCAGTAGGATCTCCGAGGTCTTCAGCAGCAGTAATAATCTGCTCCCACAACTTCTTCTTGAGGTTTACTACTTTAACTTCTCCGTTGTCAATGCACTGAGTAGCATAGCTCCAGCCGCACTTCAGGTCTGGGTAGTATTCACGAACCCAGTCTTTTTCCATGTTGTTGAATCGCTCTGTGTTTCTATCGAAAGATAAGCATTCCATGGGAATATTTTTACCGTTCTCACCATTGATCCAGTAAACGTAGCGAGCAAGAATGTCGCCAACAATACGCATCTTGTTGTCGCCGTCTTTGTACTGAAAGGATGAGATTGATGATTTTTGGGCAGAGCCCTTTTGTTGATTAAATGCAATAGCCATTAGTGTATAGTCTCCAGTGTGACTTCTTCATAGATAAAAGTGATTTCATCTTCTAGTACTATGAGTAGCCTGTTGTCGTTAATTTCGTCTAGAGGCACTGGACAATGCAGTGAATCTAGCGTAGTTTTGTTATATGTAATATAGTCTGCATAACTCCTAAGAGAAGCTAGGGCATAGTATATACACAGTTCTTTGTTTGTATACTTATAAGAATTGTAGAGCAAAAACTCCCCATGAACGAGGAAACTCGAACCTATGAAGTTTTTGTGTGAGTATTTATAAATAGGGTCAAACTTGTTACGAGGGATTTGTTGATTTACCAACATTTCCATTATCAAGTTACATCGAGCAATATTGCCCTCTGCCGTATCAAAAACCTTTTTCCAATCAAATAAGAGCATATATTATACTTTAATTTTACCAAGTTGTCAAGAATTATTTTTCTAAAGGTGTTTAATGTTCCAACCCTGCTTCATATAGAACCCGATACGATTTGAGGCTTGTTTTCGAGCCGTATTTCCTTTCAGGTGTATATCTACCACAATTGGACTTATTTTACCTTCCTTTTTCCGAATCACACGGCCAACTAGCTGTGTGAGTAAAGGCTCATTGTTAACAGGAGTGCCTAGTATTAGACAGCTTAGATTGTCAACAGAGATGCCTTCCGAGAAAATTGCTTGCGTTCCGTAAAGAACCTGTGCATCCCCGTAGAGAATTTTATCTACAAGCACTTCTCTCTCTTCATGCGGAACTTCACCAGTTACGCAAATTGCCTTATCTCCTGTAAGCTCAGCGCAGGCTTTTAGAAAGGCTACTCTATCACTTACAACTAAGACTTTATGCCCCTTTGCAGCGTAGGCTGCCGCTAGCATTGATACTGTATGTCTGTACTCTTCTGTGTTGGCTAGTTTTGTTACTCGGTTAGCCCAAGGTATTCTAGCACCGTCCATGAAACGAATCTCGGAAGGTACAACAACTACAGAGGGGGTCATATAGTTTTCTTTTGGCGGCTTAAATAGAGTATTACCAAAGTAATCTCGAAACACAACGTGTTTGCCGTCTTTTCTTTCTATAGTCCCCGATAGACCTATTTTGTATCTACAGTAGTTTGTATCTAGTAATTTACTAAACGTAGGACTACTGACGTGGTGCATTTCGTCTAGGATGATTGTCCCAAACTCTTTTCTTATTTTAGGAATGTTACGATACAGAGTCTGAGTATTTCCAATAACAATAGGACTGTCGGTATCAAACCTACCACTACCAATAATCCCAGGTTCAATTCCATAAACCTTCTCCACTTCCTTGGCCCATTGATTTCGTAGAGCCACTGTATGTGTTACTACTAATGTTTTTTGACCAAGCTTGCCTGCTATTGCAAGACCTGTAAAAGTCTTGCCCCAGCTGACCCATGCGTTTATTATTGCATTGTCACTAATCTCGTCATAGACATCTTTCTGGCTAGGACGTAGCTCGAACTTAAACTCAGGAAAAGTCACAGGTTTACTCACTCGGTTATCAACTATCTCATAGTGCTCAGGAATTAAATCCGTTCGTCCTACAGGAAGAGATACTAGCCCATTACGAATAATCCCCATGTTTTTAATAACTTGCGGAGGATCCAAAGGGTTGTGAGTTGGAATAGTATACGTAAGCTCTCTGTCGAGTTGCTCCTGCAAATCGGCTGTGCAATCCATATATATTCTGTGACTTATAACTGCTTTCATAGATTTAATTCATTCTTTGCAATAATGTACTGTTTAACGAAATCGGATCTAACAATGTCTTCTACTTCGTATTCTATGAATGTGAATCTGTCCATCATTTTAAGAACACGGATAAAATCTTGTAGTCCATTTGCTTTTAAGTCTGCCTGTCTAAAGTCTCCGCAAAAGATTACTCTACAGTTTTCACCGATTCGAGTAATAATTGAGTCTAACTCATGAAAAGACATATTTTGACACTCATCTACCATAATAACCGCGTCTCTGAGTGTGATACCTCTAATAAAGGAAGTAGTCATAAAGTGAACCATACCTTTGTTTTTGAGGATCTCATAAGCATCTCCTCTTTGAAACAAATCTATAGCTATATCTTTATAAGGTTCTTCGTACACAGAAGCTTTTTCTTTTTCTGTACCAGGTAAGAAACCAATGTCTCTAGTAGGTACAGCACTTCGTATAATTACTAGCTTTTGGTAGTCTCCTTTTGTCATATCATCGTATGCTAGATAGGAAGATATGAATGTTTTGCCTGTTCCTGCAAGTCCATGCAGTACTAAGTTTTTTGTTGACTCAAATGCTTTGAGTTGGTTTCTAGTTAACGGTTCTATTTCTCTTAGTTCAAAATTGACACCTGCGAGAGTTTTTCGTCTTTTAGCCATATTTTATACTTTTCTTCTGGTATCTTTGAGTTTCGTTTCCGAATACTCATACAGCATCCAAGGCAAGCCTTGTACATGCAAAATCCCTGCCCAAGTATAACCTACCTCAGGAGGGCGTGGCACGGTAAAAGGAGCGTTAAACCCTTTCACTCTAATTAGTGTAGCAGAATCTTTCAACTCTACTTTACTAATTTTTAAATATTTTAAAGGTAACATAGTAGTCTTTTCGTAAATAAAAGGTCTACCACTGTTATCTATAAAATACTTTGTTCTTTGCTTTAACAAACCGTTTGGGTACTCAACCATATGCTTTAACATATGCAAGTTCCTGTGGGGAGTTTGCATTCTACGAGCACCTAAAGTTTTTCCGGACTGGTTTCTATCGTCTAGTACTTTGTTGTCAAGAAACAAGAGTCCATCATACTCTTCCCAGTTCTCCGAGTCTAACAGGAAAACTGGGAAGGTAATCTTAGGTATACTTCTAAATCCTATCACCATACATCTTCTCGAACTTACCGCCGGAATAGTCTTCATGGACAATCTCAAAGTCGCACCCAACAGGTGCGCCCGGTATAGATATACCTCTGTCCATTTGTATAAATGCGGCTAGTTTTTCCATGTACTCTTCTATCTCTTCTTCCGGTACTTCTGCTAGGATAGAGTCATGAACAAGAGCAAAGATTCTTGCTTTCTTGTTGTTCGCTTTTATCCAAGCATTCATATCAATTGCTCCTAGTAGGTTAATATCAGAAGCAGCAGACTGCACCAAAAAGTTAAGACCAGACCTAACGCTATGACTCTGGATGCCTTTGTCTGTCGATGCGACATTGGGTAATCTCCTCTTTCTACCGAAGTAGCTGTAAATAAACCCATTTTGCTGGATGTATTTTTGGTTATCTTCAATCCACTCTTTTAGCTTGTGGAACTCTTTAAAGTAGTCATCGATAACCTCTTGTGCTTCTTGTCGGCTAAAAGGTTTGCCACTATCTTTTGATACTTGTTCACTAATCTTATTTGCTCCTGCACCATACATGATACCAAAGGTTACAGCCTTGGCCGCCTGCCTTTGCATGCTGTATAGTTCTGCTACTTCGCCTACCTCACAAGGTAGCTTAAATACTTTGTGTGCAATTGCAGAGTGAAAGTTGCCTCCAGAACGGAACACGTCCATAAGTGCTTTGTCTTTTGCAAGAACAGCGGCAACATATACTTCGGCAGTTGTCAAATCCATTGCAACAATTTTGTTGCCAGGAGCTGCTTTAATACAGCCTTTTACAATAGGATTGTCCCTAGGCAGTTGTTGCATATTGAGTTTGCCAGAAGAACTAAGCCTGCCACTAGTAGTACCATGGAGGTTGAAACCTGTACGTAGTCGGCTATCACGATCCAACTGCGGTAAGATTTTGTCCAAATAAGTATTTTTAATCTTGGACTTTTGTCTGATTTCAAGAATGAGTCCTGGGATGTGCGATTGTTCTGCAAGCTCTCCAAGAACCTCCGCGTCTGTGCTATGCGCACCAGTGCCAGTCTTTTTACCAGTTGGATTGAGGCCAACGAAGTCAAACAACAGACTACGAAGTTGAACAGTAGAATTAGGATTAAAGTCTTTTCCATTTAGCTCTTCAAATTTACGAATGGCAGGTTCTTTATACATCTCTGCTACAGCTTCATCAATCTGCTCTTGCATAAGAGACTGAGACTTCACTAGACGTAGCTTGTCAAAAGGCACACCATTGTCTTGAATGTCAGTCAAAAACCTACATCCGGGAATTAATATGTTATCGTATACCTTTGCAAGACGCTTGTTTTGCTTAATCTTTACGAATTTTTCGTAAATTAAGAACGTACAGGCCGCATCCATTCCAGCATAAAGTTTCATAATTTCAAAGGGAATATCGCCCCAGTTGAAATCGCCTTTAAGAATGCCATGCTGTTTGCGATAGTTGTCTATCCAATCATACATGGGCTTCTCATAGTCTCCGTACTTTGTATACTTCATAGATAACTGCTTTAGACCGTGAGTACCTGGGTTCTCATCAATCAAATAGTGCAGTAACATTGTATCTTCAAACTTTGGAAACTCAAAGTTGAAATGATACTCAAAGAATGCCATATCGAACTTTGCATTGTGAAAGATTACTGTCTTTTCGTTAAACAACTGCTGTAGTAGTGCTTCTGTCTCTTCATCGAAACATTCAGTATCTATGTAAGCCCCACGATCAGCCTCATAGCTAAGACTGATGCCAAGCATATGGCCATCACGTGGATATAGTCCTGTTGTTTCCGAGTCAAGAGCAACATAAGGCAGAGGGGCAGAAATAGCAGCGCGTATAAAAGCATTGGCTTCCTCCGTATCTTGTATGCCCCAAGCGTTGTACTCTGTAATTACTGTGTCTTCTTTACTTCCGGTAATGTACTCTAGTATACTTTGCTTAGAGTCGTCCCATGTGCGCTGTGCCTCTGGCTTAAACGCGAGCATGGCAGGGTTAATGATAGGCAAGAACTTTTCTTCTACTTTCTTACCAGAATATTCTGTGATTGAGTTTATGGGAGTGAAATACTTGAGCGCATCACTACCGACAAGAATTATCCAATCGTATTCGTCTGGATTCATATCAATGTCGCAGTCTCGCTTCAGTACTTTCTTGATGCCTGGGTCTGAACACAGTTGGAACTGGTCAAACTCAAACTCATCATCAAATTCTTTCTTAAAATTTGTTCTACTTGGTTTAGTTTCTACTAATGCAACTTTAGGCATATATCTTACTCTTTAGTTTTTGTACAGTTTGTAGGGGCAAGGCTCCGGGATCTCTACCCGAAAGACTTACATTTCTTGAGGTCAAACCCACTCGTTCAACCATTTCTTTTACATCTTTTGCGGCATTCTGTCCCGCATCATCTCCATCGAAGAATACTACTATCTCTTCTACACCTTGTATAGAAAGCATACTAAGTTTATCTTCGTTAATATTCTTTGTACCAAAGCAGCAAACTGCATTGGTAAGACCCTTGTCGTGAAGGTTTATCATATCAAATATACCTTCTACTAGAATAACAGAACCTTGTATCGGCTCTACTACAGGGAACAACGGCATCTTCGCACCCGCAGGCGAGATCATATACTTAGGCGTTCCGCCTGTAGTATGACGACCGTTGAATGCTACGATACGCCCTGATATATCTCGTACTGGAAATACAATACGACCAATGTAATCAGGGTCATGGTGTTGAAACGCTTCAAATCTTTTATACGTCTCGGGTTTAATATCTCTCCAGTTACCTGCATAGTTGGAAAGATTCCGAGGAAAAGACAAACCGACACTTTCAGACCTTTTCTCTCTAATATTTTTTTTGAGTAATTCTCGTCTTACTTGTAAGTGGTTTGCCTTCTCCCCGAAATGGGTGAAAATGTTTCCCTTGAATCCACAAGAGAAACACTGAAATATTCCTGTAATGCGATCAATACGCATACTAGGGTTACGATCTGCATGATCAGGGCTAAGACAGCTAACTAAGCAGTCTCCGCCTTTGGGTATAAAATATACTTGTCTAGAAGTTAATAGTTCTTCTACTGTCACCGACCAATGTCCTTTATGTTACTTCGATTAATAACTTGATATGCACCCTTGTTATAGGCAGGTGCAATCGTAAAATTCTTAGACTCTTCTACTTTATAAGAAGTGTCTGGGGCAGGCTTATATACATCTTTTGCCTGCGCGGAGGGATAATAAGGAGTCTCTCTCCTGTATACTTTCTTTGTTTCTAGTTCTTCAAACTTTGGCGTGTATCGCTTTGCTTTGGGCAAAGGCTTACGCTTTCTACCAGACGTAGTATGTCGTAAACTACCGAATGTAAGTGCCATATGCTTTCTCTCCTTTAAAGTATCCGTATATTATACGCAAAAGAAGGTAAGATGTCAAGAAATATTTTTAAAGATCATTAATTTCTTCGCCGGTTTTGTGCGAAGAATCTTCTTTCTCTTTAGGAGTCATAGCAGATTCAGGGCCAATCTTTAGGCTATCCCAATCTACTGCTGAAGTGAACGACTTCATGGAAGCTGATCGCATCTTTACACAGTTTAGTGTAATACACGCATCTTCGTGATCCCAGGTTTCTAGTGTGTATGCAGCATCTGCCGCATCAAGAATACCTTTAGCGAATCGTGCTTCACCACTTGCGTCTGTTTGATAGGGTGAAAATACTGTACAATCATACTCTTGTGCCATAGACTTCAAAGCCTTACTTACTTCAATCTGTTCTGTCCAGTCATACTGCCCTCCACGAGAGGGAAGACTCGACCGCTTTACCTGATTAATATAATCTACAATAATGACACCAACACCCAGAGGTTTGACTTTTTTGTCAAGCTCGGCACGGATCTTGGAGAGAGTAAGTGCAGGATCATACACTACGTCCAGCTGCTGAGTCGGGAGAAGCTCATGCTGTGTCTTTAGTGATGTGTGCAACTTATTAAAGTCACGATGTGTATTATATTCCTTCAAACGGTCTTGCCCATCAACATAACGAGCTGCCCACCAAGTTGCTACTTTCTCCCACTCGGTAATACTCAGGTTCTGAGTACGTAGACGAGCAAAGGGAACTTCGGTAGCGATGGAACAGCATCTTTGTAGTATAGACCGGCTATCCATTTCAATAGTGAAATACATAGCCGACTTACCACTGGCGTACACTGCGTTAGCAATGTTTGCACAGATAACAGATTTACCAGCACCTCGGCGACCACCAACCATAACAAGATCTCGGGGGGAGAACTGTATTTCGTAATCATACTCTTCATTGAGTCCGAGTTTCATGTACTTAGCTAAATCTTCTTCTGGCTCGAACAGTTCAATACGTTGCATACTTTCCTGCGGATCTTCCAAATCAACCTTGTCTTCGACATCGAGTACGATTTGGTGAAGATGATTTACAGATTCCTGAGCATTCTCGAATGCAACAGAGTTCTCTACATAATCTTCTAGCGAGTCCAGAATTTCTTTTTGAGTGTATTCGTTCTTCAGATACTCGAGAAGCATATGAGGGTCTGCATCGACCTCGACTGCTTCAATAGCGTATAGCTTTTCACGAGTACCTGAGTCCCGAATCTCAAACTTTAAATCTTCAATCGTGGGCATTTTATGAAAATCTTCGCAGTGCTTATCGATAACCTTATACAGGCTATGATACTCACTGGGCAAATAATGCTTATGCGTAACACTCCAAGTCTGAAAGTCTTGGAGCGCGAGCACTTGCTTTATCAACGCACTTGCGATGTTCAAAAAAATTTCCCCCGAAATTAAAGATGAAGGCAGACCCCGTAGAGCCTGCCTTTAAAAACTAAGACAGATTAAGCAGATGCTTTCTCTTTCTTAGAAGCGCCGTCATAGTCAGCGGCTGAAAGGCCACGACGAGTTAGCATAGTCTTGACGCCACGAGCAGTTTTGCCAATCGCTTCAGCGATATCTTCAACACCCATGCTACCAATATCAGTTAGCTCAGCTAAAGGATCTTCTTTAGATGCGCCTTTGGTAGTCTCTTGACGAGGAATAGCGTCAATGTCTCCAGAACGAAGAAGGCTAAGAGCCTTACCGCGTACAGAGTTTACAGAACGATCCAAGGCAGAAGCAATAGCTTCTACGAAAGCACCGTCTTGTACCATAGAAACGAAAGTCTCTTCTTCAGAAGGAGAGTACGTGCGTACAGCTTCAACTTTAGGAGCAGGCTTAACGTGTCCAGTAAGTTCCATAGACAAAATCTTGCCTTGGATTGACTTAGGTGAAAAAGCGCCATCTTCGAAATGACCTGCGATTTCAGCATAAGTGTACTCACCACTGTTGTCAGAGACAAAAGCAGAGAGGGTTGCTTCTTGAGCATCGGTAAACGCTCGAGTTGCGCTGGCAGAAGCCAGTTCTACTTCGTGACCCATCTTTCGCAGTTTGCTAGAGATAGAACGGGTAGAGGTTTCAAGCTGGTCTGCTGCTTCTGCAACAGTAGCTTGGGATACAGGTGATTCATCACCTACAAAATCAGTAAGAGCGGTTGTTCGCTCGTCAGTCCACTTAGGTAGTGCCATGTTATTTATTCTCCAATAAATTCTAAAAGGTTAGTTATGATTTGAACGCCAGAGTCTCTGGCTTTCTTTGTTTTAGCGGATTCTATACCGCTTTCGTTTACCAGAATTGTGACATCTTTTGTCAAACTTGTCTTGACCACATAACCAAGCTCTTGAAGTTTGTTATGAGCCTCGGCTTTAGTTTTGTAACTGGTAAGTTTACCACTAATACAAACCGTGCCGTGGGTTGTGGTTGGTTGTGTTATTGTTTCAAACTTAAAACTAAATGGTAGCAGCGATACCTGATAGAACTCTTCGTCTATCCACTTACATAAATTAGTGGCTGCTTTATCACCAAGTCCGGCCTGTCGGCACATTTCGTAGTCTATTTCTTCAATATCATTGCAGACTTTGGAAAGCTTTTCCGAGGCTGACTTGCCTATCAACGGTATGCTGAAGGCAGGTAATAATACATTTAGTGGTGCAGTTTGAGAACGTCTCAATTCATCTACTAACTTTACCGCGAGTACTTCAGATCCGATCTGGTCTGCAATTTCGTCACAAGTCAAAGAGTAAAGTTCCTCTAGGGAGACAATATCTAGCTTGGCTACTGTTGCAGGCCCGAGACCTTTGATCTTCAGAGTCTTAGCAAAGTGTTCGATGAGTTTGAGAACTTTTTCTCCGCATTGCGGATTTCTACAATACAGAAGATAATTGACTTCTTCTAACACCGAACTACAGCTAGGGCAGTTTGTTGGAGCTTCGATTTTAGTCATTTGTATTCCTCTGAAATTGAATAAGTATTATACGGAACTTTAAGGTTTCTGTCAAGAACTATTTTTCAACACGTCCAATGATCCTAGGAATTATCTCCCCCGACCTTATGACAGATACTCGACATCCTATCTCTAGGTTTAGGTCTCGTATGTACTCAATATTGTGTAGAGTAGCTCTTGATACAGTTGCGCCTCCAATTTCAATAGGATCTAGGATCGCTACTGGACTGACAACACCACTTTTACCAAGCTGCCACACTACATCAATAAGAGTTGTCTCCACCCCCTCTGCCTGTTCTTTCAGAGCAAAGGCACCTCGGGGGTGTTTAGAAGTATGACCCAAGCGCTCAAATTCAACTGAGTCTTTCAACCTGTAGACCACGCCATCCGTTGGGTAGCGTGAACAGTCAAAAGTTGTAACTTCTCTCAAACCCATCATTCTAAGACGAGTCATAGACCCTTCATAGTGAGAGGCTTGTCGAGGCAACGCATCATAGGCAACAAAGACGAGAGGCCGAGTAGAAAACTCAGTCAAACTCTTTAAGCCTAAAGCACCTGCCGCAAAGTTACGAGCGTTGGGTATTTCTTTAGGGGCAACAACTTCCCCTGTTACCTGAATCAATCCAGTATTTCTAATCTCCGTAGGGACTAGCATACGCATTTTATCAGTAATGTCTCTACCCTGAATACCATCCCCACGAGTGAGGGCGAGTTCAAGGTTGCCGTCTACATACAGCAAAGAGACTGCTGCTCCATCCAATTTAGGACTAGCGATGCAAGAGTTTACGTCAAGAGGAGCTTTCGTAATATCGAAACACTTCTGTAAGGAGTACATCTGGTACACGTGCGAAATCGCATCTGTAACAACGTAGCCCACTTTACTGTAGTTGTGTTTGTCAGCTAAGAGGTCAAACTCTGCATCAGAGATAGCAGGAGTGCCCTCGTAGTACAACTCGCTCATTTTGTCTAAAAACTTTCGCATATACTTTTCCTAAATTTGAAAAGATATTATACGGAACTTTAAGAAGATTGTCAAGAATTATTTATAGAGATCGTCAATTAAATCTGAAAAATGTTCTTGTATTAACTCTTTTGACTCTGCCAAAGATAATATCTCTGTTAAGCCTATAAAAAGCTCTCTAGAGTTACTAAGGTCTAGAGGCATGGCAACCCCCTCTGGAGTTGGCTGCCACTCTTCATTAAAATCCATATAGTACTTTCGTAGGTGTATATATTCTATACCTCGAAAAGTATTAATGGTAAGTCTTACCTGTACTTCCTTAACTTTGTCATAGTGAATAACGCGAGAGTATGCTTCGGGGGCTTGGTGAAGTTCCATTAGATCCTCTCATTCTTAAGAATTGAAGATAATGGTACTACACTAGACACGTTTGCAGGTCTGAGTAAACGATATGAATCCGTGTCCCAACAAAAGAAGAGAAGAGTGTCTGGAGTTTCCTTCGCCCTGTTCTTTTTCTTCTGTATATATGGAGTCGAGAAGTCCAAAGTACAAACATTGTACTTTAGTTTTTTGGAGTGCTCACTGCGGTAAGTAATTACAGCGTCTCCGTAGTTGTGCACTAACTGTGCCAGTTCTTGCTTTTTCACTATAGCTCCTTGGTAGTATTTCAGCAATCATTATTGTGAATCTACATACTGCAAGGTGGTTTCTACAGGTACAAAAAGACCCCACTAGGCGAACCTAGTGGGGTAATCTAACTTACGCTTCGTTAATTTTAGTAATTATAGAAGTAAAGTATTGTGAGGCTTTACCAGTCAACTTGGAGATAATCTCTTCGTCAACATCTTGGCCTGCATCGCCCAAGGCTGCAATAAGAGCTTCCGCTGCTGCTGCCTTAGAGACACGAGTGCCACCGCCTCCTCCTGAGGTTGTACCGCCGCTAGACTTAGCAGCAGGGGTTTTCTTAACATAAACGCCAGCTTTTGTTAAGATCATACGAACACCGTTAGGCGACTCGTCTAATTCTTCTGCAATATCTTTTACGATCTCCATGCTGGTCTCTGGAGTTGGTTCTGCTTCTTCGTACATTGTTACTGCTTGTGCTTTTTTATCGTCATCCCAAGCCATTCTTCGTTTCCTTTTTGGTTTAGTGTTTTTAAGTCCGGGTGCAAAACCCGTTGCTTCTAGTTGTTGCATGTAAAATCGGTCGCCCATTTGCTTCCTCTCATATTTGAAAAACTATTATGCCAAAATATAAGTAAGATGTCAAGAAATATTTTTTACAACCTCTCCAAATTTATCCCATACTTTTCCAAATGAGTCAGTTTACCTAATTCATATGCTGGGGCATATGCATTGAAACCCCCTGATTCTACACTTGCAAAGTAGGTACCTTCGCTGTCTACTTTCTGGACTACATAAATACCGTAGCAAGGACACCCATACTTACTTTCGTAGTCTACGTGTGCCATACCTTTTTTACCTGCGATGTACTCGGGAGTGAGACACTCTTTTACTACTACAGTACTGTGATACTGTGCTGACCACGCAATCTCTCCCTCTTTAAAGTGCTCTGCTACACACTCGTCAGGAAAATAATGCGTGGTTAATCTTTCTTCTTTGTTGCTCGGTCGTGACGGGACTCCAACTGTTTCAAGAATAGATCGTACAAAGGATGGACTTCTGAAGAGCCGCTTTGAGATATCTGAAATAGTATCTCCTCCGAGGAAGCTCGAACACGCTTCAGCGATCTCTTGAGTAGACGCTGGACGGCCTCGCAAACCCGCTTTACGCTTTTTGGTATACTCTTTTCTTTCGTCATATTCTTCAATAATCTTTTGTAGGCGTGTTGTGTTATATGAGA
>Ga0233444_10002573_pt1 | contig 18960 bp, 17 predicted proteins | sample SI_124_October20_6_FD_182792 | JGI IMG/M metagenome (GOLD analysis project Ga0233444, IMG submission 182792) | Seawater microbial communities from Saanich Inlet, British Columbia, Canada - SI_124_October2016_10_MG | ecosystem: Environmental > Aquatic > Marine > Inlet | place: Canada: British... | reverse complement strand
TATCGGCTGTAATTCCGCTATACCAGCCCATGTTTTCCTCCTGCGTTTGCTTGCGCAGGCCGGCATCCTCGCCGGTCTTCGAGACGAAGGTGGATGAGGCTGCTATCTTGCCGTCCTTGGGCTCGTAAGCGCCACCGATTTTCACGCAGTCATCGGTGTCGATCATGCTCCAGCAGGTGTTGGTGTAGCGCGCCGGGAACGTCCGCGCCGAGATCAGCTCACCCCGGATCATCATGGCGGCGACCTTGGCCTGGCTGTTCGCGGAGAACGCAGACTTCGGCATATCGCCTGCGATACAGGCATCGCCGAGAACGTAGATATTGGAATCGACGGACGACTTCATGTTCGCCGGATCAATGGCGCAAAAGCCGCTGGTGTTGGCCAGGCCGGCATCGCGCGCGATCGCACCGGCCATTTGCGCGGGGATAACATTGACCAGCGCCGCGTTCTTGTAGGTCTCGAACCCCGTCACCACGGTGTTGGTCTTGGGATCGACCGACTTCAGCCCGTCATGCACCTTCGGGCCGAGCCATTCGACCATGCCCTTGTAGTGCTTTTCCCAGCCCTCCTGGAACAGCCCCTGCTTGGAAAAGCTTTCCTTCGGATCGATCACGATAATCTTGGCTCGATCCTTGCGCGCCTTCTTCAGCGCATGGGCCATCATCGAAACGCGCTCGTAGGGTCCGGGCGGGCAGCGGTAGGGATTGGGCGGAGCGATCATCACGATAACGCCGCCGTTCGGAACGGCATCGAGCCGGCTCTTCAGCAGCAACGTCTGCGCGCCCGGCTTCCAGGCATGCGGCATCACCTTCTCCGCAGCCTGCGACCAGCCCGGCACGGAATCATATTTCAGGTCGATGCCCGGAGAGACCACGAGGCGATCGTAAGACAGCTTCTTGCCATTGGCGAGAATGACCTCTTTCTTGTCCCGATCGATCTTTGCAGCCAAGCCGTTGACGACCGTGACGCCGTGCTTTTTCAAAGCGCTGTAACGGTGCGTAATCGACGCATAGTCCCGGACGCCACCAAGATAGAGATTGCTATGGAAGCAGGTCTGATACCTTGGGCTCGCTTCGATCAAGGTCACGGAAATCGCGCCCGCGCTGTCCTTGGCGATGTATTTCGCAGCGGTCACACCACCCGCGCCGCCGCCGATTACCACCACGCGCGGTTTGCCCTGTCCAAGTACCGCAGGTGCGCCGAACATCACGGCACCCGCGAAAGATGCCGACCCCGCAATCAATTGCCGACGATTGATGCTCATGTTGTCCCCCCAAAATATGTTTTATAAAAAATTGGGTCAGCCGACTGGCCGCAACTGATCAGCCGACCTTCAGGTACGCAAAGCCCTTCGATTGCAGAGCGGCGACGGTGGCGACGCCCGACGGAACGAAGCTGATGAACGGTGCGTCCTTCACCTTGGCCTTGTCGAGCTTCAGCCGCTGGAAGGTGATTTCGCACAGATGGACCTTGAGGCCGTTCTTGGCGAGCGCGACCACGCGCTCGAACAGACCCGGATCGACGGTCTCATCCTTCCAGGGCGTCCCCTCGAGTGTGCTGAGGAAATACTTCACCGCAGCGCTGTGCGCGATGATCACCAGTTGCAATCCGAACGGATCCGCGCCGTAGACCGAATAGTGATTGGAAATGTTGTTCAGCGTCTGGGCGAAGCGCGCGTTGTCGCCGTAGTCGCAGTGATAGAGGCATGCGACATCACCTTCCTTCTTCAGATCGGCCATCGATAGCTCCGGCGGCGCGGCGTGCGCCGTTGCCGCGACCAGACCGCCAGCGGCTCCGATGATGACGCTGCGACGCGTTGTCGAACCCTTGTGGTCTGTCATGACAACCTCCGATGTTGGAACCGCTATTTCTGAGTCCTGAAATAAGCCGCCAGAGCCGCGATGTCACCCGTTTCGAGCCGCCCGGCGATGGTCTGCATCACCGGGTTGTCGCGCTGCTTGTCCTTATAGGCATTCATCACCGCAACGAACTGATCTTCCGGCCATCCGGTGATCTTCGGGATGCCCTGCGCATTCTGGCCCGAAACACGGTGGCAGGTCACGCATTCCGACGAGAGATATTGCCCCAGTTCGCGGTCTCCCGCAGCAGCATTTTCCAGCGCGATGCCAGCCGTCAGAACGAAAAGCAGTGCCTTCGCTGACGGCCGGTTCATCAGTCCACCTTCGGCCCGGATTTGTTGTCGGGCGTCACGTCCACCGAAATCGCCCGGCCGGTCACTTTCGGAGCGCTGCGGCAATCCTTCATGCACGGGTCCTTCTTCCAGAACTGCCTTTCAGCGGTTTCGCGATCGTCGTCATAGAAGGCGCTGGCATTCGGCATCTTGATCGAGGTGAAATTCTTCTCGTTCAGTTCAAAATTCTCGTCTTTGACGATGTCGTTCATCGATAGAAGATAGGCGACCACCGCATAAACGTCATCGTCGGATAACGAGCGTGCATTCCCGTAAGGCATCGCACGCTTGATATAGTCGAAAGCCGTCGACAGATCCGGCCAGAAGGAGCCGATGGTCTTCTCGGGGCGATCCGCCTTCAGCGTTCCGGCTCCGCCGGCCAGTACCGGCCAGCGGCCTGCACCTTCGCCGAATTCGCCATGGCAGGACGCGCATTGCGCCTGAAAAATAACGTCCCCCTGCTTCACCGTGCCCTTGCCGACCGGAAGACCCATGCCGTCCGGCCGCACGTCGGTGTCCCATGCCTTGATCTCTTCGGGCAGCGCGGGACGCCCAAGTCCGAGCTTAGACGAGGTCTTCATCGTCGCCTGTGCGGCAATTTGCTGCGCTTCAATCCGCGAGTTCGCAACTGCGAGCGCCACGCTACACAGCAGGGCGACTGCGGCGAGCTTAACCGATCTCGACATTTTCAGTCTCCCCGCCTGACCGCACCAGCCAGGTCTGAATGCCGTTGTTGTGGTAGATCGAGTTGACGCCGCGCACCTTGCGCAGTTCGTCCTTGGTCGGCTGTACATAGCCGGTTGAATCCATCGCGCGGGACTGGATCATCAGCTCCTGACCGTTCCAGTCGAAGTCGACATAAAAACGCACCAGCGACTTGTCGAACACCGGCCCGTCGATACGCGCGGTCTGCCAGTTGCGGCCACCGTCCATCGACACATCGACGCGCTGGACGGTCCCGCGGCCCGACCATGCGAACCCGCTTAGCACATTGCGGCCCTTGTATTTCAGCGGCGCCTGCGGCGACGGATTGGTCACCACCGACTTCGCATCCATGACGAAGGTGTGCTTGCGCGAACGGCCATCGGCCAGGAGATCGGTATACTTCGACGTTTCCTCGCGGGTCTGCCACGGCTGATCGCCAACCTCGATGCGGCGAATCCATTTCACCCAGAGATTGCCTTCCCAGCCGGGGATCACCGCGCGCAGCGGATAACCCTGCTCGGGCCGCAGCGCCTCGCCGTTCATCGCGAACGCGAGCATGCAATCGTTTAGCGCTTTCTCGATCGGGAGCGAACGGTTCATGGCAGCCGCATCCGCGCCCTCCAGCATCAGCCACTTCGCATTCGGCTTCAGGCCCGCTTCATCCAGCAGCGTCTTCAGCGACACGCCGGTGTACATGACGTTGTGCACCATTCCGTGGGTGAACTGGCAGCCGTTGAGCTGCGCGCCGCGCCACTCCATGCCGGAATTCGCCGCGCATTCGAGGAAATGAATCTTGTTTATGCGCGGCATGCGCTTGATGTCGTCCATCGTGAACACCAGCGGCTTGTCCACGAGGCCGTTGATCATCAGGCGATGCTCGGCGGGATTGATCTCCGCGACGCCGGAGTGATGCCGCTCGAAGCACAGCCCCGACGGCGTGATGATGCCGTCCAGTTCGTGCAGCGGCGTGAAGTTGACCGAGGACTCGGGCGATGCGGTAAGCCACGACACGTTGCGGCGGATCACGTTCTTCTCGAACTTCGACGGCACCCCGTAAGGCTTCTTGTCGATGCCATCGCCGAGATAGCGATTCCAGTCCTGCACATCTGTGATCAGCGGATCGGGCTTGGCGCCTTCCGCCATCGCGGGCATCGCACTGAGTGCAGCGCCTGCGCCGGCGAGACCGGCTGCGCCGAGAAACTTGCGGCGGTTGAGAATATCCGAAGATGATTTGTCACTCATGCGGCATCCTTTCTATTTATCTCGATACGTGAATATGTTGAACGCAGCTTGTCCATCGATGTTGCTTCTCACAACGACTGATCGGATTCAGCCGTCATTGCGACGCGAAGCGAAGCAATCCAGAGCACAAGGAATAACTGGATTGCTTCGTCGCTATGCTCCTCGCAATGACGGAGCGGAACGCTCAAATTCGTGGCTCGCATGCCTTCAGCCTCTCGTCAGACGCCTGAGACTTTGACAGCCGTATTCGGTTCGACCTTGACGGTGCCGCGCTTGCCGACATGCGCCGACACCACGTCCCAGATCGGCGGACCTTGCGTGCCTTCGTTGACACTCGCCCAGCCGGCGACGGTGTAGCTCTTCGCTGCATCGATCGGCTTGCCGGATTTCAGATGCGTCAGTTCGGAAATGCGCGAGCCCATCGGCTTGGAGACATCGATGGAGTAACCCATGCCGCCGATGCGGACCATGTCGCCGCCGCCCTGGAAGTACGGATCGGGATGGAAGATGTTGTCGGCGACGTCTTCGAGGATTTCCTTGAGCTGCGCGCCGGTCATCTGGTTGCGATAGCAGTTCGGATAGGTGATCGCGGTGGCGTTGGTCACGTCTTCCCACGTGATCGGGCTGTCCGGAAGCAATGTGCCGCCCCAGCGGAAGCCCGGCGACAGCGCGATCTCGACGTCGCGCTCCGACAGCATCGCATCGCAGATCAGGTCGTCAAACGTGCCGTTGAAGTTGCCGCGGCGATACAAGAGCGAGTCGGTCTTGCCGACCACGCGCGCCAGATCCTTGGCGAACGGCGCCCTCACCTTCTCGACCAGCGCGGTCATCGAGGCATCGGGCTTGATGGCATCCGTGAACACCGGCATCAGCTTGAAGCGGACACCGGCGACCTTCTTGTCCTTCACCTCGATATCGAGGCGCGACACGAACTTGCCGTGCGAGCCGGTCGCGACCAGCACGGTGTCGCCGACGCGCACGAGACCCGGCATCGCGTCATGGGTATGCGCGGTCAGGATCACGTCGAGACCCTTGACCCGGCCCGCGAGCTTGCGGTCGACATCGAAGCCGTCGTGCGACAGCAGCACGACGATCTGCGCGCCATCGGCGCGCGCCTCATCGACCTGCTTCTGCATATCTTCTTCGCGGATGCCGAACTCCCATTTCGGGAACATCCAGCGCGGATTGGCCACCGCGGTGCGCGGCAGAGCCTGTCCGATCACGGCAATCTTCGCGCCGCCCTTCTCGAACATCTTGCGCGGCTCGAACACCGGCTCCTGCCATTCATTGTCGCGGACGTTCTGCGCGAGGAACGCGAACGGGGCCTTGTCAGCGATTTCCTTGACGCGCTCGGCGCCGTAGGTGAATTCCCAATGCCCGACCATGGCGTCGAGTTTCAGCGCCGACATGACATCGACCATGTCCTGCGCCTTGGTCTGCAGCGAGGACCAGCTTCCCTGCCAGGTGTCGCCGCCGTCGAGCAGCAGCACCTTGTCCTCGCCGCGCTCTGCGCGCACCGCATTGATCAGCGTGGCAACGCGGTCCATGCCGCCCATGCGGCCATAGTTGCGCGCCAGCGAGACGAAGTCGTCCGCCGTCAGCGCATAGGCATCCGCCGATCCGGCGGCGATGCTGAAATACTTCCGGAACTCCGCGTCGGTGAGATGCGGCGGCAGGCCCTTATCCCCGCCGACGCCGAGATTGACCGACGGCTCGCGGAAATACAGCGGCATCAACTGCGCATGATTGTCGGCGACATAGAGGATCGTCACCGTGCCCAGCGGATCGAACCGCGTGATGTCGGCCTGGGTCAGGCGCTGCTGCGCCGCCACACGTCCGAGCGAACCCAATCCGCTTCCGATTGTCAGCGCAGACGCAGCCGCGGTCGCCTGCAGGAATTCCCGCCTCGATATCATCGAACCACCTTTGTCCCCTCAAACGGAGGGAAACGATTTTCAGAAAGCCTGGCACTCGCGCGGCATTACGCCGCGCGAAAAGATCAGCCGACCGTCAGCTTGTTCTTGGCGGTGTATTCCGAACCGTCGTCATCCTTCCAGGTGAAGGTGAACTCGCCGGTCTCGGACGCCTTGTAGAAAAACGACTGATACGGGTTCGCCGAGATCGCCGGATTCCAGTCGGCTTCGAACACCGGCTTGCCGTTGAACGTCGCCGAGAACTTGTTGATGATCTTGCGCGGCACAACCTTGCCGGCGGAGTCCTTGCGCTGGCCCGATTCCATTTCGTGCGAAATGAGGGTCTTGATTTCGATCAGTTCGCCGGCCTTCGCGGTGGCAGGAACACGAACGCGCGGTGTGGGTGCATTGGCCATGGGAAAATTCCTCGCCTGAATATTTTTCTTGGGTGAGCCCGCTGGATCAGCCGCCGCAGCCGCCGATGGTGACCTTCACGTTGGATTTCGCCATGTAGAGACTGCCGTCCGACATTTCCGCGACGCAGACGATGTTCTGGGTCTGCGCGAGGCGCATGCGCGTCGAAGCGGACGCCTTGCCGCAGGCAGGGGTGAACTTGTAGCTGACGACGCCGGGAAGCGGATTGCCGTCGGCGAACACATGAACCGCCTTCACGTAGTCCTTGTCGGTCATCGGGCTTTCGACCTCGACGTTGACCGGCACCACGAGGCCATTCTCGGCGATCTCGGGCACGTCGAGCTTGATCTTGCCGCTGCCGGGTTTCTTGTCGCCATACAGCTTCTTGATCTCGGCTGCGACAGCGCTCTCGTCAGCGAACGCCATTTTCGGCGCGAGAAATGCTGCAAGCCCCGCGATAGCCGCCAGTGTCAGCGTTTCGCGACGGGTTGTTTCAACAGACTTCAATTTCATCATGATTCCTCCTGCGGGAGTCTTTTGCATCCCTTGACGATAGTATCGCTTGACGATGCCAAGTCTGATCTATCATGATCCGCACACATCATTATATTGTTTTTCTTGAATGTAAAGATGTTCTAAGGTGGTGGTTCGCAAGTCCGAATCTGCAAATGCAGCCAATTCGGATTCAGGACACCAGGCAAATCCGGGGAACCGAAAAGGTCGCACAGACGGCCTGACGGAGGGAGGACAAGGAATGAGACAGACCACGATTCGGTCAGCAATAGCCTTTGCTATTCTGATGTGCGCTTCAGGCACAGCCGTTCACGCGCAAGACGCGAGTGAAAAGGAAATCGAGCGCTATCGCGCGATGATCTCCGATCCGATGTCGAATCCCGGCTTTCTCGCGGTCGATCGCGGCGAAGTTCTCTGGAGCCAGAAGCGCGGGACCAAGGATGTTTCCCTTGAAACCTGCGATCTCGGTCAGGGCCCGGGCAAGCTGGAAGGCGCATTCGCCAAGCTGCCGCGCTATTTCAAGGACGCCGACAAGGTCATGGACACCGAGCAGCGCCTGCTGTGGTGCATGACGAATATCCAGGGCCTCGATACCAAGGACGTGATCGCCCGCCGCTTCTCCGGCCCCGGCCGCGCGTCCGACATGGAAGACCTCGTCGCCTTCATCGCCAACAAGTCGAGCGGCATGAAGATCGACATTCCGCTGGCTCATCCGAAAGAGCAGGAAATGGCGGCGGTCGGCGAAGCGCTGTTCTACCGGCGCGGCGGCGTGAACGATTTCTCCTGCGCGACCTGTCACGCCGAGGAAGGCAAGCGCATCCGGCTCCAGGGCCTGCCTGACCTGTCGAAGCCCGGCAAGCTGCCGCAGGAAACCATGGGTGGATGGCCGACCTATCGCGTGTCGCAGGGCGCGCTGCGCACCATGCAGCATCGTCTGTGGGATTGTTACCGGCAACAGCGCTGGCCGGTGCCTGAATATGCCTCCGACGCACTGACCGCGCTGACCGTGTTCCTGCAGAAGCAGGCTGCGGGCGGCGAACTCAACGTCCCGTCAATCAAGCGTTGAGAGAGGAGCGCATCATGACGTCATCTTTGAAAATCGCAGCGCTGGCCCTCACTGCGGGCATCTTCACCGCCCTTCCCTTCGCTGCGTCCGCGCAGACTGTCGCCAAGTCGGCAGACCCCGCCATTGTCGATGCCTATGTGAAGGCGACTTTCGGCAAGGCGCCGGCGGAATGGCAGGAGCGCATCGTTCCTGACGAAACGCTGAAGACCTGCAACGCCTATCACAACAACGTGCCGTCGGCGGAAGCCGACAAGATCGTCAAGCGCGAGCTGGCAAAGGTCGTCTATCCCGCCGACGGAAAATTCCTCGGCGACTGGAAGGAAGGCCGCAAGGTCGCCAACAACGGCCGTGGCGGACAGTTCTCCGATCCGCCGGACACGGTCGCGGGCGGCAACTGCTACGCCTGCCATCAGCTGGAGAAGTCCGAGGTCTCCTTCGGTACCCTCGGCCCGAGCCTGACCAACTACGGCAAGGACCGCAAATACGCGCCCGACGAAATCAAGAACGCCTACACCAAGATCTACGACTCGCAGGCCGTGTTCGCATGCTCCAACATGCCGCGCTTCGGCGCGAACAAGGTGCTCAACGAGCAGCAGATCAAGGATCTCGTCGCACTGCTGTTCGATCCGGATTCGCCGGTCAACAAGTAGACCCGGTGATCCCACGCAAAGCGGAGATAACGAGATGAAGGTGAAATATCTGCTGGCGATGGCGGCCGTTTGCGCCCTCGCCTCGTTTCCGGCGCGCGCGCAGGACGCGACCGTCACGTACAAATCGCTCAGCCCCGAGCTTGCACTGGACGCGGCGAAAGCCGCGTTCGCCGATTGCCGCAAGCGCGGCTATCAGGTGTCGGTCGCCGTGGTCGATCGTTTCGGCGTTCCTCAAGTGATGCTGCGTGATCGCTTCGCAGGTGCGCACACACCGCCGACAGCAACCGGCAAGGCCTGGACCGCGGTCAGCTTCCGCAGCAGCACAACCGAGCTCAACACGGCAACGCAGGCGCCTGCGATGCAGGGCCTGCGCAACCTCCCCAATGTCGTGATCATCGGCGGCGGCGTGATGATCGAAGCCGGCGGCTCGTTGCTCGGCGGCATCGGCGTCTCCGGCGCACCGGGCGGCGACGCCGACGAAGCCTGCGCCAAGGCCGGCATCGCGGCGATCAGCGACAAGCTCGACTTCTAGAGCCGCAAGCCTGGTGTCCCGTATCCGACGTTCGCTCACTCCGCAGCGCCTTCCGAGTGAACGTCGGATACGAAAGGACACCAGCAAATCATTATTCTAGTGATCCTTTGGTTCTGACATTCGTAAAAGTGCCTGCGAAGATGTGATACGACTGTCAGAACCGGATCACTGGTCGACTGTCGGTTCAGGCTGGAGCCTTGAGCTTCTTCAGCCGGAACGACAGTCCGATGAAAATGACGCCCATGAACATCGAGAACCAGGCGATCGTCCAGACCAGCGCCAATGCGCCGGCGCCGGGCCGGACCAGGAGAAGAACGCCGAAGGCGATCGAAACCAGGCCACCGAGAATCAGCCACCATTCGCCTTCGATTTCCTTGCGCAACTGAATCGCGCCCCAGATCTCCAGCACGCCGATGACGATCGACCAGATGGCGATGAACATCAGCAGCACCAGGGCGGTCGTGCCGGGCCAGAAGAACGCGAGCAAGCCCGCGATAATGCCGGCGATGCCGACGACGGCCAGCCACCAGCGCGGTGCAATGGCGCCACCTTTGCCCGATATCCCGGCCCATAGCGACAACGCCCCGTCGGCGAGAGCGAATGCGCCCCAGAGAAACGTGAGAGTCAGCAGTGTCAGCCCCGGCCAGATAAACGCCAGTATGCCAAAGAGAATGGCTGCGATGCCGCGTAACAACACCAGCCACCAGCTTTGAGCGAGAGCGTCACGCAGCGCAAATGAACCGGGTAAGGTCGCCCGCGGGTGGGCCGATGCGTCGGACATTGGGTCTCTCCGTTCGTTTGACGTTGCACACAAATCGTCCCGTTGTTTCCAACTGTCTCCAGGAGCGACCGATGGCGCCGGCATATTCGAACGCAGGAGCCGCCTTCAGCGCATCCTTCGTAACATCGGTCAGGATTTGCCTGTTGCCGGCCGGTGTCAACTTTTGAAACCGGTATGGAGCCGCAGAGCGCCAATGCTCGAGCGCGATGACGCCTTGGTTAAAGAGGCCTTCCACAGGAAGAAACAATGCGCACGGACCAGCAAACGTAGCCCGATTGAGCGCAGCGGCTTTCCACCCGTCATTCCGGGATGCGCCGCTTGGCGCAGGCCCGGGTCCATGACTGGCTTGCAATCGCAGATATGGATTCCGGGTTCGCGCAAACGCGCGCCCCGGAATGACGGCGGATGATGGGAGCGCGCGCAGCTCGGATTTCGCTGCGTGCCACCCGAGCTGCCCTCCTGCAACATTTCGTGATGGGGATACCAATCCCCGCGCTCCGGACCTCCCTTAAGTTCAGCATGTCCTGTTCGCGAGGGGCGCTTCTCGAGGGCGCTTTTGAAGCGGAGCAGGATGCGGCGCCCGCGCGCGTGTCTCGCACACACGTCGTCCGGGAGGCTGGGGTCAGCGTCCGGGCCAACTACGTGGCTCTGCCTTCAGTGGCTGGACGCGGACAGGATGAAGGCCGGCGAAAGCCAGCCGGATCGAGGCGCGTGTCGCGCTTGTCCTGTCCCGGAAGCACGCTCCCCTCGCCCAAAATCGCCGCCAAATAGCAGTCAAGCTTGCGCAGACTGCGTGAACTTGTCTGCGGAGCGCCGCAAGGCGATGCGCTTCCCTTCGCACGGGAAGCGAAACAACACATTTGCGCCTCGCGGCGCTCCATGCCCCTCACCCTTTGAGGGGGTAAGACCAAAGCTCACCTCGCGCGATGCGCGAGAGCGAATGCGCGTGCGTGAATGAACGGGCTGTTTGAAAACTGAATCTGAAGTCGAAGTGACGCGCGATGCGACAGAAGATCAGAAGAACTCTTCCGGGCACGGATCAACGATCTTCCACAGATCGCTTCCATTCTTGATCTTCTTCATCTCGTTGGTGAGGCCGCCGTTGCGGCTGATCCATGACTTCACAGACGGCGGGTAGTACGACATCAAATCCGATGTCCCCTCGCTGCTGTTGACCTTGATGCCAAAGGTCCAGGCCTTGTCATAGTAAGCCAGATGAAATCCAAGGCTGGCGCGCGGCGTCACGCAGATCTTGCTGATCGGAACGATGCCGAACACCATTGTGCAGGCCGAATTGCAAATGCCGTCGATGATGACGCGCTCGCCCCGCGCACGAATGCGCGAGTACTTTTCCTTGTACTCTTCAACGTAGCCGCCGTGGTCGCGCGTGATGCGCAGGTCCGCATGCGCGGGACCGCTCAACGCGATCAAAATCGTAGCTGGAACCCAAAATCGCATGCCGGAAATGACCTGGCGTCAACGGGACGGAACAGATGAAGCTCAACTTTGGCTTTGTTGTGTTGGAATTTCGTTAAGGGTGATGAGTGGTGCGAGGATGGCCCGCCGTTCGAATTCCGTTCGAACGCAGTGCAGATTCAAGCGACGCGTCATTACTGGTCTGCATTTCGTCGGCATAAGAGTAGCGAGCGAGCAATGTAGATGATAGCATCAAGCTGGATTACATTCTACCTTATGGTTTTGAGACTGTTGCTGTTATGCCCCCGCCTGACACCTCGCAATTGCTGACGTTTCGCTGCCCGAAAGAACTCGAAGGTCTGTTGCCGCCGCCGATCCCTGCGGCGCAGGGCTTGCCGGACTGGTTGAAAACCATGCCACAAGAGGTGTCCAGCGAGATTATGGGGGGCCAGAACGATACCGTGAAGCGTTGCCCGCCCTTCGTGGATGCGATGACGTCGGGTTTTCTGATCCCGCTGATCTGCGATGTAAAGTTCGAGAATGGCGAATTTACCTGGGATAATGATTTGCCGCCATGCGGTACTGTCAATTTCCCGCGCTCTCCGCTGGGGCTGCACGACAGTACTCAACTTACGGGCACGCCGCTCTTCGAATCCGACCGCTTCGTGATCAAGTTTCACAATCTCTGGACCATCGAAGCACCGGAAGGTTATTCCCTGCTGTTCACGCATCCCGTCAACAGGTTCGATTTGCCGTTTACGACGCTAACGGGATGGGTCGATTGCGACAACTATCGCGATGGCTGGATTCACTTTCCGACGCGATGGCGCGACACGAATTTCAGCGGCGTACTGCCGAAAGGAACGCCGGTCGCTCAATGCTTTCCGGTGAAGCGGGAAAAATGGAGTTTGCGAACCGCGGTTTTCACGGAAGAGGACACGCAGCGTACGCACGATCTCCTGGGCTTGATGTCTCGCGAGACCGGCGTTTACCGGCGTCAGTTTCGGGTCTAGTGGTCCGATTCTAACATTCGCATTACCGATGCGTGGTCAGCCGGGTAGCGAATGTCAAATCCCCTCCACCCGTAACGTTCAATTGTTTCGGGCGCGCAAAAAGTCCAGCGCCGCACTCGGCTGCAGGAAGATTCGCCCATGCGATGCAGATACCATCGCGATGACTGAAGGCGCGGCGAATTTGCTCAGCCCGTGGGCGGCTGTGCGAAAGAGCGCTTCCGCTTCCTCCCGCTGCCGGAGTTCAAGCAAGCATTTCCCGAGCCGGATCCGCGTATCATCCAGGGGCTTGATAGCTAGCGCGCGGCGGTAGAGGTCTGCGGCCCGTGCGTAGTCGCCATCCCAGATCATCGCCGCCGCAAGAGTCATCAAAGCGTCGTGGTGTGTCGGCTCCGCCGCGTGGACTTTGGCAAACACCTCCTGCGCCCGGATACGCTCGTTGCGTTCCACCAGAACATATCCCAAGGCAAGTTGCAGATCGGCCGATTGTGGCTCGAACGTCAGCCCGCTTTCGGTAACGGTCATCGCCTCGTCAAATTGTCCGGTCTTGCGCAACTGGAGTGCGAGTTCGACAAATGCCGGAAGGTAGGGCGGTCGTCGGGCGACGGCGCGTCGTAAATGATCCAGCGCTTCGTCTCGGCGGCCGACAGCGGCGAGCATGCCCGCAAGCAAAGTTTCGATCGATGGCTCGTCGGTCCTGCGCGCGAATTTGGCCAGGTGCAGGATGGCCTCGTCGAGGCGATTTTGCGCCAGAAGAGCGCGCCCCAGGATTTCTGCGGCAAGCGTATTACCGCGATCGGATTTCAGGACTTGCGACGCGAGCTGCTCTGCGTCTTCAAGTTGCTGCATCTGCAATGCCAGCACCGCCTTTGCGAGCGCTGGATTGGGTGGCCTGTTTCGTTCCGGGGAAAGGCTCTTTGACATCGGTTTCATAAGGATCGCTGGAGATTCGAACTCCCGCCCCCCGGAATCGAAATCCGATGCTCTATCCAGCCGAGCTAAGAGCGCATGACGGTTTCAATAGGTTAGACCGGGTCACCGCGCAACCCACTTGCACAGTCTGGGTCGTCACCCCGATGCCTGCGACCTCGTCATTCCGGGCTGCGTCCTGGCGCAGACCCGGAATGACGGTGAAACAAGCGCAGCCTCGGTAAGCGCAGTGAAGGCCGAAACGACTCGCGCCACGCGCCAGACAAGGCGGTCGACTCACTTCGGACGAACTGCGTCCGCGGTTCCCTGAATAAAAGCGATGATCTTGACGACATCGTCTTCACTCAGCTTGCCAGTGAAATCCGGCATGCCCTTGTCGACATGGGGACCCTTGAAGACAAAATTCTTCAGGTTCGCGATCGTCTCGGGACCGACATATCCGAGGTTTCTAACGTTACCGCCCTTATCGACACCCGGCACGCCATGGCATGTGACGCAACTGCTGACGTAGAGCGCCGTCCCCGGCCCGACATCCGCCGGATCGTATTTCACGCCCGCGACAAGGCTCTCCATCTGATACTTTGTCATTTCCGGCAATGGAGCTTTGCCGCCGACGGCGAAGGTATAAACCCTGCCGGGGTTGTTGTTCTCGGTCGCACGTACCGCAATTCCGAATACGCCGCCCCACCCGACTGCGATGGACACATATTGCTTGCCGTCGAGCATGTAGGTTGAGGCAGCCGCTACGATGCCGGTGCCTGTCGGGCTTTCCCAAAGCTTTTCACCTGTCGTTGCGTTGTAGGCGATGAAGCGGCCGTCGGCTGTTCCTTGGAACACGAGGTTGCCGGCGGTGGTCAGTGTGCCGCCGTTCCACGGAGCAATGTATTCCTGCTTCCACGCTTCCTTCTGCTTGACCGGATCCCACGCAATGAGCCGGCCGAACGGCAGGTTCTTTGGCGGCGTCGCGTTCAGCACGAAGCCGGTATTCCAGCCGGTATTGCCGCCGAAGTCGCCCGGTTTGTTGGCGTTGTGCTTCCAGTCCTTTTGCGGAGTCAGATTCAGCGGCACGCCTTGGGCCGGCAGATAGACCAGACCGGTCATCGGATTGAACGACATCGGATGCCAATTATGGGCGCCGTACGGACCGGGGATACTGTCCATTCCCTTTTCCGGATCGCGCGCCGCTGCAACCTCGATTGGCCGCCCGTTTGCGTCATACCCCGTGGCCCAGTTCACATCGACGAAATTCTTGGCCGAGATGAACTTGCCGTTAGTACGATCGATGACGAAGAAGAAGCCGTTCTTCGGTGCGTGAAGAATGACCTTCCTCGGTGCACCGTCGATATTGATGTCCGCCAGGATCATCGGCTGGGTCGAGGTATAGTCCCAGTGATCACCCGGCGTTTCCTGATAATGCCAAACGTATTTTCCGGTATCCGCATTCAGTGCGACGATCGAGGCAAGATACAGGTTGTCGCCGCCCGCAGGGCTGCGGTGATGACGATTCCACGGCGAACCGTTGCCAGTCCCGATATAAACGAGGTTCAGTTCGGGATCGAAGGTGATGGTATCCCATGCGGTTCCGCCGCCACCGTTGACCCAGTACTTGCCCGCCGGATCCCACGTTTTCGCGGCCTTCTCCATCGATTCATCTTCGTAAGGCTTCGACGGATCACCTGGAACAACGAACCATCGCCAGGCCTGGTTGCCGGTTTCGGCGTCATAGGCCGTGACGTAGCCGCGCGCGCCATACTCCGCGCCGCCGTTACCAATCACCACCTTCCCGTTCACGACGCGCGGCGCGCCGGTGATCGTGTAGGAGTGCTCCTTGTCGATGAGAGTGTCTTTCTCCCAGACCTTCTTGCCGGTCACGGCATCGAGGGCAATCAGCCGCCCGTCATAGGCGCCGACGAAGATCTTGCCCTTGTGAAGCGCAACGCCACGATTCACGACGTCGCAGCAGCCCTTGTAGCCGATGCTGCGCGGCACCTCGGGATCGAAGGTCCAGATCTGCTTGCCCGTGCGGACGTCAATGGCATGCACAACGCTCCACGAAGCAGTAACATACATAATGCCATCGACAACGATGGGCGTCGCTTCGACGCCGCGAGACGATTCCAGATTGTACGACCAGACCAGACCCAGATTTTTGACATTATCGGTGTTGAGCTGGTTCAGCTTGCTGAAGCGGGTTTCTCCGTAATCGAGGCCAACCGTCGGCCAGTCGTTCGACGTCGCGGTATTGGCCTTGATGGAGTTTTGGTCGCCCGCGGATGTGACCGCCTTGATGTGTTCGGGCGATCCCTTTGCCGGCGATTGTGCAAAAGCTGCGGAGAAGCTGGCGAGCGCCGCAACAGCGGACGCGATCATCAAAAAACCCAGCGATGAGCGCTGGGTTACGGCATTTATTGAAAGTTGTCGGCGAGCAAACGGGCTAGCAAGACGTGTCATGCATTCCTCCCACGGCCTCTCACGGGCCTTGTTGAATGTTAGACGCAAAAGAAGAAGCGTCAACGAAACCGTGTTGCGCATTGCAACGAAGATGCGCTGCATCTTGCAGCGCACGCACATCGCTTTTACCGGCCTTGAATCAAGGTCTGCATTTCGCCTGCCCCGCAGAGTTGACCGAAAAGGGGTCTAAGCCGGTTCGTTCCCCTAACCTCACGCGTCACCAGTGCGCAGGCGCACGGCAGGATATCCGGTTCCGTAACCGAGCCCGCGCGGCTATGCTGCGGTGAGTGGATGGGCGACGTTGGTTGGAAAGAGAACCATGCGTTTCATGCCTCGAGCCCCTGCCGAAACCGCTATTCGAATGAGGCGGCGCGATTTCATCGCACTCGTTGGTAGTGCGGCCGCATGGACGGTCCCGGCCCGTGCGCTGACTATGCCGGTCATCGGGTACCTTGGCTCCGAAACCCCAGAACGTTATGGCAGTCGCCTCACCGCCTTCCGAAGCGGCTTGGCGGAAACCGGTTACGCCGAGGGTCGCAATGTGACGATCGAGTTTCGATGGGCGGAAGGTCGGTACAGCCGGCTGCCCGCACTCGCAAAGGATTTAGCCAGCCGTCAGGTGACCGTGATTGTAGCAGCCGGCGGAGCTGAGGTCGCGCTCGCGGCAAAATCAGCGACTGCGACCATCCCGGTTGTCTTCGAGATGGGTGGCGACCCCATTGCGCTCGGCGTGGTGGACAGCCTGTCCCGGCCAGGAGGCAATCTCACTGGCGTGTCAAGCTTGAGCGTGGAGGTATCGCGCAAGCGCCTTGAATTCATGCGTGAGGTGCGCCCGGGTGCCAAGATGTTTGCCGTTGCCATCAATCCGACAAGCCCAACCTCGGAAACACAATTGAAGAACCTCCGTACCGCGGCGAGCAGTCTCGGATTGGAGTTGATCGTCCTGAAGACCAGCATGGAGGAAGAGTTTGGCAGCATGTTCACTGCTGTGAATGAAATGCGAGCGGGTGGACTTGTCTTCAGCTCAGATCCCTATTTCGCTTATCGCAGCCAGCTGCTTGCCGCGCTCTCGGTCCGGCATGCCGTCCCTGCAATGACCCAATCCCGCGACTTCCCTCTCGCTGGCGGCCTGATGAGCTACGGTGGAGATTTCAGTCAGTCGCACCGCCACACCGGGATGTATGCTGGCCGTATCCTCAAGGGCGAGAAGCCCTCCGATTTGCCGGTACAACGAGTCACCAAGGTCGAGCTGTTCATCAATCTGAAAGCCGCTAACGCCCTCGGCATAACCTTCCCGCCGTCGCTTCTGGGTAGTGCCGACGAGGTAATCGAATGACCTGGCCACCCGGCCGTCGCGCGAGATAGGACGATGTCCGATCCACTCGTCGCTCCACGTACATCACTTTTCAAGAAGTACTTTCGCGCCCTTTTTGCAGCGGCCGTGATACCGCTTCTGATCGCGGGTGGAAGCGAAGCGTGGTTCGGTTATCACGATCAGCGCGCCAGACTAAACGACCTTCTGAACGCAGAAGCCCGATTTGCAGCCGTAAATATCCAGGACTTCATCGAAAGTATCCGCGATCAGCTTGGCTGGACTGTGCAATTGCCGTGGCCGGATGATGCAGGCGACAGACGCAGGCTCGACGCCTTACGCCTGCTGCGCCAGGTCCCGGCCATCGAAAGCCTGAGCCTGGTTGATCCCGCCGGCAAGGAACGCCTGTTCGTTTCGCGCATCGGCCTGAACAGGATCGAAGGCGGAGAGGACCAGTCGGCGAAACCGGCTGTAATGGGGGCCCGTTCAGATCGAATCTGGTTTGGCCCGGTCACGTTCCACGGCGGCTCAGAACCATTCATGACCCTCGCAATCGCGGGCAACCGATCGGCGGACGGGGTGGCCATCGCCGAGGTCAATCTCAAGTTCATTTGGCAGGTCATCTCGGGGATTCGCGTAGGACGTACCGGCGAGGCCTTCGTGCTTGATAAGCCGGGCCGCCTCGTCGCGCATCCGGACATCAGCCTCGTGCTGCGCGCCGATGAAAACGCGCAGCGACCACTTCAAAACTTGCGGGCAGCCATTCTCGCTCAACCTGGCCAAGCGGCTGCCGGTCAGGACATCGCGGGGAAAACAGTGTTGGCGGCGATGGCGCAGATCCCTGGCGTCGACTGGAGTGTCATCGTCAAACAACCTGTCGCCGAGGCATTCGGGCCGATCTACGCTGCGCTTTGGCGCACCGCGGCGTTGCTCATTGCCGGCGCAGCCCTCGCGGCCATCCTCGCCTATTGGCTGACGCAGCGCATGATTGGACCAATACGCCTGCTCGAAGAAGGAGTCCCCCGAATAGGCGCAGGGCAATTCGACCACCGCATCAACCTTACAACGAGTGACGAATTCGAGCGGCTTGCGACCCGATTCAACGAGATGGCAAGCGAATTGGCGGTTTCTCAGGAACGCTCCGAACGCATAAGCCGGCTCAAGCGTTTTCTTGCACCGCAAGTCGCCGAACTGATTGACCGTACGGGTGACGATAGCGTTCTCGATGGGCGGCGCGTCGAAGTGGTCGCGATATTCTGTGATATGCGCGGCTTCACCGCCTTCTCGGCTCGCGTGGAGCCCGAAACTATCCTAAGCGTGCTGCGCGAATACTACGACGTTCTCGAACGGGTCGTCGGCGCCCACGAAGGAACGCTGATAAACTTCTCCGGCGACGGAGCGATGGTGCTGGTCAACGCGCCCGTTGCCTGTTCGGACCCCGCATTGCGGGCTGTCAACACAGCGATCGACATGCAAGTGAGCGTGCAGAAACTTCTGGCCGGTTGGCGTGCGCTGGATCACCGGCTTGGCTTCGGCGTTGGACTTGCAATGGGACCAGCTACGGTTGGGCGGATTGGCTCCGAGGGCCGCCTCCACTACAGCGCGATTGGCAACGTGGTGAACCTTGCATCCCGCTTGTGTTCAAGCGCGCAGGATTCCGAAATCCTCATCGACCGTGTCGCAGCTTCCGCGGTCGGATCGAGAATGCCACTCGTTGAACTCGACGCGCGGACGTTGAAGGGGTTCGACCAGCCCGTTCCCGTATTTGCCGTTGTAATTCAGACCGCCGTGTAGCTGGGAGTGGGATTTGGCGCGCCATTCAGAATAAAACTGC
>Ga0233444_10002572_pt1 | contig 18963 bp, 19 predicted proteins | sample SI_124_October20_6_FD_182792 | JGI IMG/M metagenome (GOLD analysis project Ga0233444, IMG submission 182792) | Seawater microbial communities from Saanich Inlet, British Columbia, Canada - SI_124_October2016_10_MG | ecosystem: Environmental > Aquatic > Marine > Inlet | place: Canada: British... | reverse complement strand
CCTACTTCATCTAATTCCCAGAAGTGAGTTTCGCCACGGTCATGGTGATCACCTTGACGACCGATTTCAATGAAGAACCAGCTTGTGAACAAGTTGCTGTTATCCCATGAATGACGGTAATCAATTGGTTGACCTTTTTCACGAATCAAACCGTAATGTTCCATGTAGTTCAACGCTTCTAACTCAAAGTTAGAAATAGTTAGTACTAAGAACATCGCAGCGATACCAACAACACCACCAGCATAAGCAAACAAGATTAATGTTGGTAGGCTCATGAAGTAACCACGGATCCAACGGTTTTCAAAAGAGATGAAAGACTTACCTAATTTAGCTAGGCGAGTTTGTTCCATTCTGTACAAAAACTTAGATTGACCAAAATGTGACAACCAGAAGTGTCTGTAGATAGAACGACCGCGTGGAGAAGTAGCAGGATCATCTTCATGTGCTAACTCTAAGTGATGGTTGTATACGTGTGCATACGAGAAATGCGAAGACGCACTTAAACCCATCATCAAACGAGAGATAACGAAGCTGAAACCTTTAGTATGAGATAACTCATGGCCGTAGATAATACCGATACCCGCGAAGATACCTGTAGAAGCAGCAGCAACGACTAACTCAAGACCAGTGATACCTGTTTGGAAAGGCAGGATACCGACCATAGTTGTTGAGATTGCAGTACCATCGACATACTGCATCACACGCCATGCTAGTGCGACTTGCAGAAGGGCAAATACCGGCAGCATGACATACATAACCGTGTTCTGTAATGCTGGCATACCCATGGTATCGCCATTTTCATCGAAGCCTGCACCGGGTGGATGGAATGGCATAGTCATGGTATCTAGGATAATACCGATACCAAATAAGGCTACACCAACCCACACAAACATGCCGCCCATAATGATACTTGCGAGCGTCACTATAATTAATAGTGGTGCCATCCAGTATCTGACATTAATTAAAATTTTCTTCATGGCTAAATACCTCCTAACAAGAAAGTCATTGTCATGTTAAAAATGCAGATTTAAGAATGCCTTCAAAGGATAAAATCTATCATTGAAGCAGTGACATTCTGGTGTTAAAGAGTCCCTTGTTTTCGATAGTGTATGAGATCAAAATACGTTTTGGTCTCATTTGAAAATACAAATTAAACCTCTTCATCACCTGAATTTTTAGCATTGACCACATCGAGACAATAACAATTGTGTCTCACTAATGTGAACATTAGATTAAAAAATAGTTCCATATTCAACATTGCTTAGTCACCAAGAAACAATTGAGGAGGAGCCTAATTTTATCAACTTACCAGAGCACGAGGTCACTGTTTACCTCCGTCTTATGGTATAAAAAATAAAACGTTTACTTTTTTGTCACCAGAATATCTTCCATCACAAGGTATTCCAAATCGGAGCCAAAAAACATATTAAGCGCATCGGTTGGACTGCAAACCATAGGCTCACCTCGGCGATTTAATGAAGTATTTAAAACCACACCATTGCCGTTTAGTTTCTCCATTTCTTGTAGTAGCTTATAGTATCTTGGGTTAGTCGCTTCAGTGACAATTTGAGCACGTGCGGTGCCGTCTTCATGGACGACTTCAGGGATCCGTGATTTCCATTCTTCTGCGACATCAAAGGTAAAAGTCATATAAGGACTTGGGTGCGCTGTCTGCAAAATTTCAGGAGCGATAGTATCAAGCATGCTTGGGCAGAATGGACGCCAGCGCTCCCGGTATTTAATCTGTGCGTTAATACGGTCTGCGACCCCGGAATGATTTGGGCTACCTAAAATACTACGATTACCTAAAGCACGTGGCCCAAACTCCATCCGACCTTGAAACCAAGAAATTGGGTTGCCATCATTGAGCAACTCAGCGGTTTGTTTGCATACGTCATCGAGACGAGTCCAATCAACGTCTTGTTGATGTGCATCACAAGCAGCAATACATTCTTCTGTGGTGTAGGAAGGACCTAAGTAGACATGTTCCATTTTTTCAACTGGAACCCCCGCCATCTCTGATGCGTAACTAGCAGCGCCAATGGCGGTGCCTGCATCACTGGCAGCAGGCTGTACGAATAGTTCCTTAACACCATCCATTGCAATAATACGTTGGTTGAGTTTTACGTTAAGCGCGACGCCACCAGCGAAACAGACTTTACCCGTTTCACGAATAATATCGCCGAGATGATATTCAATTAAATGTAAGGCGGTTTTCTCTAATAGGTCTTGGATGCTGGCAGCGTAATCGATATAAGGGTCATCAATTTCATCACCACCACGCATCGGTCCGAGCCATTCCAATAATTTCTTACTGAAGAAGTAGCCTTTACCGTCTTTTTTATAACGCCTTGCACCTAGAGTGTTAACAAGCTCGGTATTGACTTTAAATTCACCATCACCAAATTCAATCAATTGCGAAAAATCGAAACGGGTTGGGTCACCATAAGGTGCCATGCCCATGACTTTAAATTCACCATCGAGCATTTCAAAGCCAAGAAACTCTGTTAGCGCACCATACATACCGCCAAGGGAATCAGGGTCATAAAATTCTTTAATTTTATGAATTTGGCCGTTTTCACCATAGCCAAAAAAGGTTGTGGCATATTCGCCTTTACCATCGATGCCGATAATGGCCGTTTTTTCTTTAAAGCCACTTAAATGGTATGCACTACTGGCATGGGCTAAATGATGTTCAACGGGCACAAACTTAACACGATCAGCACCAATACCTAGATCATCGAGTAATTTCATGACACTTTCATGGTTACGTTTATAACGACGATTACCATTAAATAGTGCTGTTAAACCTCGGTCAGGTGCATACCAATATCGCTTGGCATAATGCCAACGAGCGGGTGATTTTAGATCGATTTCAGAATAGGGAAAGGCAACGATATCGATATCTTTTGGCGTAATGCCTGCTTGTTTGATGCAGAATTGCGTCGCGTGGTAGGCCATTCGGCCTTTTGCATGTTTATCACGAAGGAAACGTTCTTCTTCAGCAGCGGCAATGAGTTTTCCATCAATATAAAGTGCTGCTGAAGCATCATGATTAACAGCACCAGATAAACCTAATACGATCATAAAAAGAGTCTTTTAATATAAGTAATGTCAGTTAGAGTAGAGACAGTATAGCAAGGGACAAAAAGTTGAGACTATTTTGATTTGCTTAAAATACGATCTTGAATTTGATACCAAAGCTTTTTAGATTCGGAGGATAATTTGAATTCACCCACATAAGCTTTAAAAAAGGTGATTTGCTCTTTTGTGGTCCAGTTAGGAGTATGACGTCGTAAAGTACCCAAATCTCTTAGAATGGCAGTACTTTTAAAGAAACGACGTTTGGCTTTTTCTAAATCAATGATCCTGATATCCCAACTGTCACCAATAGGTTTTGCAAAAATATGTTTTGGATAAAGACTATTATGCTGTAGGTGATGTTGATGCATACGACTGAGTACTTTTGCGGCGGCTTTTAGTAGATTTTGTCTGCCTTGCCAACTTTTGAGTATTTCTAGGTCAGAGTTAAGAAATAATTCGTCAAGCGGATAGTAGCCTTCTAAGTCTTTGGTCGCAATAATCGCCTGGTGATTGCCGTTATATGACCGAGTGCCAAAGTAGACTAACTCTAAGGTTGGAATTTTATAATGATGAAAACGTTTTAAGTTATCGAATTCTTTTTGAAAGGTCGCAATGCCTGAAATAGGGTGGCGCCAAGTGCGACTCATGTGATTCTCCTGGCGCTTTATAAAAATAAAAACAGGACTATCGTCGACTTGTTCAAGGGGTATTTTCACAACGCCACTCCAACCGCCACGGCGGATATTTGGTTCTTCAAACCAATCCGCTTTATAAGACCACAGGCTATTGAAATCAAATAGGCGATTTGATTTTAGTATCGCTTCCCAGTTGTTCATAAAATTGTCAGTCATTTTAAGAAAAAATTATTACTTTATTACTTGATAAACAGATGCACCATCTTCAAGCCGATCATTCTCTAGATAATATATACGTTTGATAGAAAGTGTTTTCAGAAAAGCCCTGAGTTCGGGGTGGCGCTTTTTCTCGACAACAAGAACATAATCATAATTACGATAATCAGTTGCTTTTTCTTCAGAACAGAAGCCTGATGGGTATGGGTTTATAGAGGCATGTTCAGCAGTAAAATCATTAGGCCTGAAAATTGGCTTAACACATAGTGATACTGCTGTTGACTCTCTATCAAAGTAGTAAAAAGTAAATTCATCGTCGGTTATTACTCGGCTGCCGCTAGGTAAGTTATGAGCTGCCCATAGTGCAGTGTCTTTGATATAAGTTTTAGAGTTTGAAAGTGTCGCGGTATCAGCCACGCTGTAAAATAATGCTAACCCGATTAGAGTTAAAGGCCACAAGTCCTTATTCAACCAGAACCTTTCAATATTTTGGCAAAGTCGTGGAATGACAAGTAGTAATAGACCGATTAAAGCCAAAATAGTGTAACGGCCAGAAATAAAATATTGTTTAAATAAAAAAATCGTCAAGATTAAGATATTCAGTGCGAAAAAATAGAAGAGTAATTTCTGATACAGGGGAAAATGAGACGTACTTTTCTTATTCAAAGTCGTGAGATAAATAATAATATAACTTGCCGAAAATAATTTTAAAATTTTATAGACGAGCATTGTTAATAGGCCAGAGATAACCATAAGAGGCGCATAATCAGCAGAATATTTATTTAAAATTTGCGTTTCTATAATTTCACTACTCGTGATGAGTTTTTCGGAATATTTATTGAGGTTGAGGTAGGTTGAGGGTATGGAAGCAAGTTTGGAAAAAGCTGAAACAATATCTGCTTGGGTGAGCACAAATAGAATGATGATAAATGAACTAATGAGCAGCAAGTAATATGTTTGAATTAATTGTTTAAAAGCGATAGTGAAGGGCTGGTTGAAGAGTAAGAAAAGGGGCAGTGCTAAAAAGATAACGGTGCCTTCAATGCGGAATAGAATTGCAATTATCATAAAGGCTTGCCATAGCGTAGCTCGACTAAAAGAAGAGGTTTGCATATATTTCATGAATTGATATAACGCTAAACTACAAAAAGCCCAGTACCCGACATCTCGAATAATAAAATCACGATATTCGTTAATGGGCATGAAGCAGAGAATTAGGATTGAAGCAATAAGAAGTTGGCGCTGGGATGATACGATTATGCTACTAATTAACACTAAGGCATCAGTAAGTAACAAAAATAACAGACTGTTAGTAATAAAGGCATTGGTTTCTATAGAAAAGGGTGTGATTTGATGTATCCAAGCCACCAGGATAGAAAATGCCGGCCAATCAAAAATGGTACGGGCGGCAATTAAGCCACCAGCTAAATAAGCTTCTACCATCTGCAGGTACATAATACCATCGCGGTTAAGAATGTCATCGAAGTAAACAGCTTGAAGCGAGAGTAATAAGCTCGCCAGAGCAGTAAAAATCCGAATGCGATTTATATTAAAATTAGATAGTTGAATATCCATTTGCGTCATTAAGTGTTCTGATGTTGGAAAGCTTGAACGAATGTTAGCACATCACTACTGCTTATTTCCTTCATACATTTATGGTGTTGCTCGGGGCAGGTCCGTTGAAAGCAGGGTCCGCAGTCCACATCAATTTGGGTAATGACCGAATTATCTGATAACGGAGGCGTGAAATTAGGAGAGGTTGGACCATAAATGGCTATTAAGGGTTTTTGTAATGCTGCAGCGATATGCATTAAGCCCGAATCATTGGAAATAACGGCATTTGCGGTAGCCAATAAATCGATAGCATCCTGAAGTTGTGTTAATCCGCAAAGGTTGATCAGCTGATTATCATTCTGCTGTGCGGTGAAGTCATTAATTTGATCCGCGATTGCTTTATCAGCTGCAGAGCCGAGGACAAGTACTTGCCAACCCTCATCAATTAAAGCCGTTGTAACCTCAGCATAAGACTCTGCAGGCCATTGTTTAGCGGGTCCAAACTCAGCACCAGGACATATAATTAGTCTTTTTTGTCCAGAGGTCAAAGGAGGTACTGCAAAACTAGCCTTATTAGCAACCATTTTAGGGGTAGGATAGCTGGGGGGAATCTGAGATTGCTCAGCGGGGTAAGCCAATGAAACGAAACGTTGTACCATCAGTGGCAATGCGAGTTTATCCAGCGTCCGGATGTCATTTAATAGACCGTAGCGTGCTTCCCCTTTCCAACCAGTCCGGAGTGGAATTTTAGCAAACCAAGGAATGAGTGCCGATTTCCAGGAGTTTGGTAAAACAATAGCTTGATCGTAGTGTGTTGGTTGAAGTTGTTTTCCAAGGGTACGACGCATCTTTAAACCAAAGACCCCGTGGCTGATAGGCATCGGAATAGCTTGATTTACCTCAGGCATACGGTCAAGTAAAGGTTTAGTCCATGCGAGCGCTAAAACATCAATAACACAATTCTCTCGCTCAGCTTTGAGCGCCATAAACAACGATTGTGCCATGACCATGTCACCAATCCAGGAAGGACCAATAATTAGGATTTTATACGGATCGCTTGGCATAGTGCTTAATGTAAAGTACTGTGCGTGATAAAAATAAAGATGGTGCCAGCAGCAATCAATAGAACTTGTTGTAATGTTTCGGAAGGTTTGACCTTATCGTGTAGGCCTGGGATCAAGTCAGCCACGGCGATATATATGAAACTCGAAGCTGCGACAACGAGGATATAAGGCAAAATATGGTGCATTCCTTCTAATGCAAAATAGGCCAACAAAGCCCCCGCAACTGTTCCTAAGCTAGATAAGATATTGTAAAGCAGCGCCTTTTTTCGGTTAAAGCCACTATGTAATAAGATGACAAAATCACCTAATTCTTGTGGGATCTCATGCGCTGCAATGGCCAATGCCGTCACAATTCCGAGATGAATATCAGTCATAAAAGCGGCAGCAATAAGGATACCATCCACAAAATTATGAATAGTATCGCCAATTAAAATCAGCGTACCAGCAGCTTGATTATGCTGATGCTTTGTTTGGTCGGTAATTTCGGGCAAATGACCATCGCAATGATCATGGTGACAATGGCGCCATAACACCAGTTTTTCCAGAATAAAAAAGGACAGTAAACCCAGTAAAAGGGTTAACCCGATATCATGTGGGTCGATGGCGTGTTCATGCTCTAAAGCGTGAGGGAGCAGACCTAGGAAAGAGGCACCAAGCAGAGCGCCAACAGCAAAACTCACTAAGTGAGGCACCGCAAAATTGCGTGTATTCTCAGACAACAGCAGAAAACTGGAAGCCAAAATAACACTGGCTATACCGCCTAAAAGGCTAAAACCAATAATCCAGAGCAATAATTCCATAATCTACTAAACACACAAATTAATCACGGAATTATACCTTAATTAAGTTGAATCAGGTCTATGTCGACGCTATCCAAATTAGAGAGGCCATTCGGCCTGTATTCTTATCGCGGCGATAAGAAAAAAACTGCTCATTGTCTTCAACAGTACAAAAGTTACCGCCATAAATAGCAGTAACGCCTAAAGCATTCAGTCGTTGGCGAGCTAGCAAATAGATGTCAGCCAGAAAGTGGAGGCTATCAGTCTGTTTAAAGGCCAGCTTGGCTTCTGAGGAATGGTCTGTGAAAGCGGTTACAACATCATGACCAACTTCAAAGTTAGTAGGACCTATTGCCGGACCCAGCCAAATGAGCAAATCATGATTATGGCCTTTAAATTTGCCGATGGCTTGTTCAATAATACCGTTTGCCAAGCCACGCCAACCCGCGTGAACAGCTGCGACTTGATTGCCCATTTTGTGACAGATTAAAATAGGTAAACAATCTGCAGTCATCACAGGACAAACATGGTTCTCCAGTCTGGTGTAAATACCATCAGCAGATATGTTACGTGTCCAATTAACACTATTAATAACACCAACTCCATGATGTTGAGAAAGCCAGCGTGGCGATTCAGGTAACCCCGCGGCTTTGATTAAATGTTGTCTGTTTTGCTCAACATCGCTAGGTTTGTCGCCGACATGGTCCCCTAAATTAAAACTGTTATAGGGTGGAAGACTAATCCCACCATGACGGGGTGTAGTGCAAGCATGAACGTGTTCTGGCGCTGGCCAATCGGGAATAATAAAAGCAGTTGTCATATGTCGCGTTGCAGGCGGCTAAGATAGTTAGACCAGTATTCAAATAGAGACGGGTGAGAAGCGGACAGGGCAGACTTTGGGGTTAAACTGCCATCATAGAGCGGTTTGCCATCCAGAGTTTGGACGGCCAAGCCTGTCTCACTCACGATCAATTGGCCTGCGGCATAATCCCATAACTGTTGCCGGCCATGTAAGTATAAATGCCCGCGGCCTATTGCTAGCCAACATAATTCCAAAGCAATAGAGCCTAAATTACGTTGAGAGCCATAAGGTCTGTCTGCGACTAACTGCATTGCAAAATCAGTGGGAAGTCGCTTAAAGTCAACAAGTGCAATAGCCTTATCATGTGGGAGTGCCGGCTCAGAAATCCTGATAGCAACATTATTAAAAAAAGCACCTTGTCCTTTGTAAGCATGAAAACATTCACGGCGAACGGGGTCATAAATTAAGCCAAATATAATGTTTTGGTTGCTAATGAGGGCCAAAGAAACGCAGAAAAAGGGAAAGCCGGCCGCAAAATTACTTGTGCCATCGATAGGGTCTAGGCACCATAGAGCTTGGCCAGATTGAAGTAAGTCCTCTTGCTCTGTTGCCTGCATTTCTTCACCTAATAAGGCGATGTCAGGGTAAGCTGCCTTTAACGCGGTAGTCAGATGGGCTTGCATGACTAAATCAGCTTCTGTCACGATACTGCCATCCGCTTTATAATGGCGTATAACCTCATTGAAACGAGGTAATAGTTCTTTGTCGCAAGCAGAGATAACAATTTGCTGGAGCATGGCGATATCAATAAGCATAATTTGAGTATAAAGCCTGCCAGTTAACTTATCTATGGTTAAGGCGATGAATAAACTAAACTGATAGCCATAAGATTAAAACAAGAGATATCAATGCGAATTCCGCGATTTTACTGCCCAGAATTAGGCTTGGATGACGACGTTATTACGTTGCCAGCACAAGTACATCGTCATGCCGTTCAGGTTTTAAGATTAAAACTGGGAGCTGAAATCAAGGTATTCGATGGTAAAGGACTAGAATATAACGCTGTCTTACAAACTGCCACCAAGCGTGATTCTACCGCGAAGTTAGAAAAGCAAACGAGGGTACAAAATGAGTCTCCGCTCTCAATTACGCTGATACAGGGTATTTCGAGAGGGGATAGAATGGATTACACCTTACAAAAAGCCGTCGAATTGGGCGTTAATAGGATTGTGCCAGTGGTAACTGCGCGTTGTAATGTGCAACTTTCTGGGGCGCGTGCCGATAAAAAGAGAGAGCATTGGCTAGGGGTGATGATTAGTGCCTGCGAGCAAAGTGGCCGAAGCATGATGCCAGAATTAGCTGAAATTGGACACTACGAAACGATGTTGGCAAGCTATAATCAAGGGACAAGGTTGATTTTAGAACCAACAGGAGAGCATGGCTTAAACGCACTTACCAAGCAAACGGAAGTGATCTTATTAATTGGATCTGAAGGCGGCTTTAGTGAAACAGAATTACAACAAGCTACTTCATCTGGCTTCCAATCAATACAATTTGGGCCCCGAATATTGCGAACAGAAACAGCAGCGGTGTCAGCCATTGCCGTTTTGCAAACGTTATGGGGTGATTTAGGCTAATGGAGGATGGAGTAACACTATTACTCATCCTGGCTTTATTGTGGTTTTGGTGGGATAGCAGGGGGGTGGCTGAAATAGCCATTCAGGCAGCGAGAAGAAAGTGTGAGCTAGCCGAACTGACGTTTCTAAATGACACGGTAGGTTGGAAGAAAATTCGTTTACAGCGCAACCGGCAGGGAAGAATGCAACTTCAGCGAACCTATTTTTTTGAGTTTGCTAGCGATATGGCTGAGCGCTACAAAGGCGAAGTCTTGATGCTAGGTAAGCAAGTGACTAATATTAAGATGGATGTACATCGCGTTGGGTAGGGGGAAATAATGCAAAAACAAGCATTAATTGTCGATGATTCTCGGGTGGCGCGAATGTCATTAAGAAAAGTATTGTCATCGCATGATGTTGAAATCACTGAGGCGAGCAGTGCCGAAGAAGCAATTAGCTATCTCGAAACCAGTCAGCGACACCCGGATATTATTTTTATGGATGTCATGATGGATGGTATGGATGGCCTCAGTGCGACAAAACAGATCAAAGCAAACCCAACACTAAATAATATACCTATTGTTGTTTGTACAGGAACAGAAACAGAACTGGGTAATGAGAATGCGCTGGCAGCAGGTGCCGTATCCGTATTAACCAAACCGCCCCAAGCGGGTTTAGTCAGTGGCATAATGACGGCATTAAAAGAAACAACAGTAGAATTAACAAAACAACAATCTGTTGTTGTTAAAGTTGATAAAGCCACGATGACAGCCAAAGTCGTGGACATCATTGAACAAAAGTTATTGCCAAAATTAAGCCAACAAGTACACCAGATCGCGAGCGAAACCATAGATAAGGCGAATTTAGTCAACCAAAGCCAATTAAAAAATGAAGTTGATAAGGTTATACCTGCCTTAAAAGAACAATTATTGGCGACAATCACACAAGAGAGCCTTACTGTTTTACAGCCAATCATTGAGCAACAAGTCAATGAGGTTATCTCCACGAATGCACAGCAGGCGATAGAATCCATGACAGCAAGTTTGGATCTGTCAGCACAAGTGGCGGATGCTATCGCGATACAAACGGAAAAAAGCTTAGCGAAACAAGAGCGTCAATTACAATTAGAGTTAGGCATGCAAATTGGTCCCAAAGTAATGTCAGCAGTTGATCAACATCTAGAGAACACATTGGCTGCAATGATCGCGCCTCTGGTCACTTTACAAGTCGAGAATCACTTGGCGAATCAACCAAAGCCAATAGAGATAGAAACTGATGACGCAGAGGAAAGGCTTGTGGAAATGACTAAACGTGTCAGTCAATTGAACAGCATTGTTATTGGCCTTGCTGCTGCCGTTGGTGTATTAGCAATCTTCGTTTTAATTTAACTATTAATGAAAATAGAACAGGCCTTGGAGATAGGCAAGCAAGCCTTATCGAATTCAGAAACTTCCCTGATAGATTGTCAATTTTTACTCTGCCATCTTTTACAATGTAATTTAACTTATTTACACACTTGGCCAGATAAAAAGCTGACGGAACAGCAGCAACAAACCTATTCTATCTATTTAAAAGAGCGTATTAAAGGGCGGCCGGTTGCCCATATTATTGGTCAGCGAGGCTTTTGGTCTCTCAATTTAAAAGTCAGTTCAGAGACTTTGATTCCAAGACCAGACACAGAAGCGTTAGTGAGTGCCGCATTGGAGAAAATAAAGCCAAGTATGGTCATTGCTGATTTAGGGACGGGCGCAGGGGGCGTTGCACTCGCGCTCGCCTCGGAGAGGTCGGATGTAAAGGTGGTTGCAACAGATTTTTCAGCGTCTGCCTTGGTAGTAGCAAGACAGAATATGATGGATTGTCAGCTTATGAATGTCGCATTATGGCAAGGCGATTGGTTATCCGCTGTTGCCGACAAGAGTCTTGACATGATTGTCAGTAACCCACCTTACATTGAATCAAACGATCCTCACTTACAACAAGGAGATGTCCGTTTTGAGCCGTTATCGGCTCTAATATCAGGCAGTGATGGCCTCGATGATATTCGTGTGATTGGACAACAGGCGCAGCGTTGTTTAAAGCCAGCATCTTGGTTGTTGGTAGAGCATGGTTACCAACAGGCAGAACAAGTAAACGCCATTTTTCTACAAGTTGGATTAACTAAAATTGAAACTATCCAAGACTATGGCAATAACGATAGAGTCACGATAGCGCAACAGCCGCTATAATGGTGAGATGAAAGCAATAGGAAATCACATCAAATGAACGACGCGCAATTGCTTCGTTATAGCCGACAAGTCCTTTTGCCTCAAATTGACTTTGATGGTCAGCAGTTATTGCTAGATAGCCATGTTTTGATTATTGGTCTTGGCGGATTGGGCTCACCGGTCGCACTTTATTTAGCTGCAGCAGGGGTAGGGCAATTAACGTTGGTCGATGATGATATTGTCGAAGTATCAAACTTACAGCGTCAAATTATCCATCGGGAAATTGCTATTGGGGAGAGTAAAGTCACGTCAGCAGCCGAGAGCATATCGGGAATCAATAGCGAAATAAAAACCAATCTTATTACCCATCGCCTGACACAGGATGAATTAGAGCAATGTATTGCAGCAGTGGATGTTGTGGTTGATTGTAGCGATAACTTTGCAACACGATTTTTATTGAATTCCGTGACGCAACAGCTTAAAAAACCCCTTGTATCAGGTGCGGCAATTAGAATGGAAGGCCAAGTGACGGTGTATGATTCAAGGCAAGAAAATAGCGGCTGTTATCGCTGCTTGTACCAAGATAATGGTGAATTACAGCAAACCTGTTCTGAAACAGGGGTATTATCGCCATTGTTGGGTGTCATAGGCAGCATTCAAGCAGTCGAAACAGTTAAACTAATTACTAAGATTGGCCAATCATTGGCAGGCCGGTTATTGTTATTAGATGCGTTTACAATGCGTTGGCAAGAAATAAAATTAAAACCGAATCCAGACTGTCCAGTCTGTCAATCGAGTGACAGATAGGCAATTAACATTAATAAAATGATGAGAAAAAAATGACAGAGTCCGTAGATCAAGCAGCATTACAACGTGCAGCCGGCATGGTACTGGAACAAGCTAAGCGACAAGGGGCGACAGCTTCTGAAGCGGGCGTTAGCCACAGTACTGGATTATCCGTCAACGTCCGACATGGCGATGTCGAAACATTAGAATACAACAATGACACGAGTTTGGGCCTAACCGTCTATTTTGGTGATAGTAAGGCATCAGCCAGCACATCTGATTTATCAGAACAAGCCATTAAAGATGCCGTTACAGCAGCCTGCGGTATTGCAAAACATACTGAAGCCGATGAGAGCGCAGGTTTGGCAGATAAAGCCTTAATGGCAAGGGACTTTCCAGATTTGTCCACTTATCATCCTTGGGGGGTAACTGCTGAGGAAGCGATTGAATTAGCAACGGAGTGTGAGCAAGCTGGTTTTGATGTTGATGCAAGAATTAGCAACTCTGAAGGCGGTAGTGTCTCTAGTCATCAAGGTGAGCGCATTTATGCTAATAGCCATGGTTTTATGGGGACTAGCACTGGGACACGCCATAGTGTGTCATGTACTTTAATCAGTGAAGATAGCAAAGGCATGCAACGGGATTATTGGTATGACTTAGCTCGGGATGCCAAAGACTTAGCCTCAGCCAAAAGTATCGGACAACGTGCAGCGGAAAACACGCTAAGCCGTTTAAATCCCCAAACAGTGGCAACAGGAAATTACCCGGTGGTTTTTGCTGCAGATATTGCGCCTTCATTATTCGGCCAATTTATTTCAGCCATTCGTGGCGGCGCTTTATATCGCCAATCCTCTTTTTTGATTGACCATTTAGGCAGGCAAATTTTCCCGGAATTTATGCACATTCATGAGCAACCTCATTTGATTAAAGGGTTAGGTAGTGCAACGTTTGATAGTGAGGGGGTGGCAACAACCCCACGCGACATTATACGCGGTGGTGTACTACAAGGTTATGTTTTGGATAGTTATTCAGCCCGAAAGTTAAACATGACGACAACAGGTAATGCTGGCGGTGTTCATAATTTAACAGTTGAACATAGCGATATGAGTTTCGAGACGATGCTCAAGCAAATGGGCACGGGAGTGTTGGTCACTGAAACGATGGGTATGGGTGTGAATATCGTGACCGGAGACTATTCGCAAGGTGCTGCCGGTTTTTGGGTAGAAGATGGTGAGATACAACATGCGGTTGATGAATTTACCATTGCCGGTAATCTTCGTGACATGTTTATGGGTATTCAAGCGGTAGCGGATAATATTGAAACCAGAGGCAGCACTAGAACGGGTGCGGTTTGGCTAGAAAATATGATGGTAGCGAGCTAATAGTTGAGCTAAATTAGCGTTTTGCTTTATAGACAGCCTCAATAATAGGTGTAATATCCGTCAAATCGCCCACTGCAAACAAACTATGTAACACGTCTTTGATACGGCGAATATGGTGGGGGCTATGTCGACGTAAACGAGAGAGTTGTTGCTCTAAGTCTGGTTCTTGTTCAATTGACACATTTTTAACTGCGATCAAATCGCAATGGAAAAAACGGTATTCTTTTTGTAATAAAGCGCGATTAATAAAAACGCTCTTTTTTTCAGGTGATAACAAATCGAGATCAGTTTTGACATGCCACTGGGCTGATTTATCTTGGTAACAATACAGACCAAAATCAGTAACAGGTGTGAAATTGTCTAAAGAGACACGAATTAATTCAGACATATCAGCAGCCAGTGTGCTTAATGTTCGCCATAAGTCAGCGAATACGTCAGCTTGATTTGCATCCGTGTTTGCAATGGCCTGCATAATCCGTTTCTTTTCCTTATCTAAGCCAAGGTAAAAAGGCAAGTTAGGCATTGCATGCGTGAGTTGGCTACCCAATAGCTTGGATTCTTGGATCACAAAGCGATCCCGGTTATCTAATGCCAACTGAGAACTATTTTCAGCAATCGTTTTTGCAAAGAATTGATTCAATTTTTCACCACAAGCGAGGATATTCCGCTCTAAACCAAGCGACGTGACACCCTCCCAATATTGGACACGCCGCACAATGAAAGGCACATCATTTAACTTTATTTTCTTCGTTTTATTTTGCCAACGAATAAAATTAAGTCGAATTAGTGTGCCAAGGCTTACTGGGAAATGGCCCGATATTTCAAGTGAAAGTCCTGTCTCGGAAACGTCATTAGTTGAGAGGGTGAGATGTTCATTCATGAGATAGAGTGAGACATCAGTATTAATTAGAAAGCGTTGCTTTTTACGTGCTATATGATGATGTAAAGGCTTGGGTTTGGGCAAGCGAGTAGATAATACATGCTTATTGGTCAGTATCGACAAGTTCGAGGCAGAATCAGTCATCAATAGCGGGAGAAGGCGACAGCTATGACTAATGTCAGATAAAGTCATTAGTTGATTAATACTAGCGAGCCGGACTTTAAGACTATTTGTCTGAGCTTCATTAAGCTCGAAGAGGTGGTTAAATTGTTGTTCAAAATCTTTGTTGGCAAAGGATAAAGCATGACTTTGCAATAATAAAACTTGCTCGAAAGGGTGTGATAGGGCCAAAGCAATATGCGCTTGATCTTCGCAAGGGATAATGAGACTACTCGCGATATCATTTTCAAGCGAAATAACAGCCAAATAGTCACGTTGTTCGGTTATCACCTACTGAATAGGCAGTAGCGATAAGTTGAGGTTACCTTTAGCATCAAGAAAATGGGTAAGAATTTTTTCAGATTCTGGGTTTAAGTGGATAGCTTTAATAGGATCGGGGAAATTGAGCTTACTCAACCAAATCAAGGGCTTTTTAGTTGTTTGATGATATAGGCGAAGGTAAAATTCGTGAGCAATATTAAGTAACTCATGCTCTATATCTAAACGGCTTAAGCTTAGATGCTGTGTCGTCCAGTCCCGAAACCAATCTGTGACAGCAGCAGTATCATCGACCCGTTTTAAAATGACGTGTGTGTTAAGCGCATCATGCTCAATTTTGATGATTTCATGTGGTATTTTTACCAGAAAATCAGGATCAGATGCAAAAACTAAGTCTGTAAAGCTAACAAAAACAATATCATGTTGCCTTAGCGTGTACGCTCGTTTTGTAACTGCACGAAGCGCCGTATTAGAAACATCGACAGTCGTAGCATGATACATAATATCATTGAGCTGTATCTCAAGCTCCATCGTGTACATGATACGCAAATCATCACGTTGAAAAATTTTCTCAAAATGTAGGAGCTGAACCTGCTCACTATCACGATTGAGTGTATCTTGAGTTCTTTTAACGGGCGGCAAATTTTCATCGGTTTTCGATAAAGTTTTAATCGCTTTTAAAACCAACTCATAGACGCCGATAGTATAGCGACCATCGAATCGTTCTATTAATCGTTTAGCTAATAAATAACCGCGGTCATCAAGGTAATGTGTGACACCACCAAATTCATAAGGCTGGCATTCGCCGATAACTTTATGACGTAGATCAATAGCTAAGCTAGAAGGCTTGCTCATTCTCAAGCGTTCTTGCTGTTGTAAGAATGCTTTATTCTTTGCTATGCGATCACTGAGTTCAGCCATAAGTTACTGTGTTTGCGCTTCTTGTGGTGTCTTAGCTCGAATACTCAAAGCATGAATCTTTTGTTTCATTAATACGGCTGCAGCATCATAGACTAAACGGTGTCGTTTGAGCAGTGATAAGCCTTCAAATTGTTTACTGACAATTGTTACGGTGTAATGACCTCCACCGGTATTTCCGGCATGGCCAGCATGAAGAGCACTGTCGTCTTGAATAGTAAGATGACTGGGAGAAAGCGGGTCTAAAGCGGCTTCTAATTGTTCAATAGTTGTCATGGTAAAACTTTTTTAAAGGGTTTAACGGTGACCTTGGCATAGGCCCCTATCGTGAGATAAGGATCTGCATTTGCCCATGTTTGTGCCGAAACTAGGTCGCTAAATTCAGCAATAACTAGACTACCGGTAAAGCCAGCATCACCGGGTGCATCATTATCAATAGCGGGGTGTGGTCCAGCCAAAATTAAACGACCCTCAGCCTGTAAAGCGTGTAGCCGGGCAAGATGATCTGGCCTAGCGGTCTGTCTTAGGGGCAAGCTATCAGCAACATCTTCACTGATAATGGCATATAACATTAAGTTCGCTCCTCGTTTTGTTCTGTAGGTTCGATAATATGTCTACTTAAGTAGAAAGATTGGCCAATAATGAAAACGATGGTTAAACCCAATAAGCCAAACAATTTGAAGTTAACCCAAGTTGCTTCATCAAAATTAAAGGCAACGTAAATATTTGCGATACCTGACAAGATAAAGAATAAAATCCAAGCGACATTAAGTCGCGACCAGACAGCATCGGGTAGCTGTAGATGCTCCGACATCATTCTTTCCAATAAAGATTGACTAGCAAATAACTGTGCGCCAAGGAAGCCAGCTGCAAATAACCAGTTTACGACTGTGGGTTTCCACATAATAAAATTAGGATCTTGAAGCCAAAGTGTCGCGCCACCCAACACCACAACCAAAACAAGTGTAATGAGATGTGACTTTTCCAGTTTGCCATGCATAAACCAAGAATAGGCATTTTGAACAAGTGTCGCGACGATCATAACGGCTGTCGCCACATAAATACCTTTTATATCATATTCTTGGCCATCAAAGTGGTATATGCCACCCCCTAATTTATAAGCAATAAAGAATAAGACGATAGGTAAAAAGTCGAAAAATAATTTCATGATATCCATTATCAATACAATGTCAGAGGCTATTCTAACGTAAAATAACTACTATGACTTGTTATGACTTACATTGTCATTCGGTGGCATCGGATGGCAGCTTATCTCCTGAAAGCTTGATTGCAAGAGCGATTGAGCAGGGTGTTGATGTACTGGCTTTGACTGATCATGACGGCACGGAGGGCATAGAACAAGCCCAAAAAGCAGCAGAAAATACAGCGTTGTCGCTTATTCAAGGTGTCGAAATATCAGTGACATGGGGTAGCAATACGATCCACGTCATTGGTTTGAATATCGATAAAAACAATACTGAATTAGAACAAGGGTTAAAGCAAATACGGCAGTACCGTCAACAGCGTGCTGTTAAAATTGCAGAGCGACTGGAAAAGTCTGGGATAACTGGGGCTTACGAAGGTGCAAGTCAATACGCATCACCGGTTATGTTAGGGCGTGTCCATTTTGCTAAGTTTTTAGTCGAAGCCGGCCATGCTAAGAGCATTAACGCGGTTTTTAAACGCTTTTTAGTGAGAAATAAGCCAGGATACGTCACGGGAGAATGGGCCAGTTTAGAACAGGCTGTCACATGGATTACCCAAGCCGGCGGTCAAGCGGTCATTGCTCATCCGGCACGCTATAAAATGACTGCAACAAAACTTAAACGTTTAATAACCGAGTTTAAAAGTTTGGGTGGAGAAGGAATTGAAGTGGTCTCTGGCCGGCAGCATCCGGAAGAAATCAAAACGTTGGCTAAGTTAGCTAATGAATTTGGTTTATTAGCTTCACGAGGTTCAGATTTTCATTCGCCAGACAATGCTTGGGTAGAACTGGGCCGCATTCCTGACTTACCAAAAGAGGTCACACCAATATGGCAAACTTGGTAAGGCCTTGTTAATAAAATAATTTACCAATATTTTTAAGCTTGTGTATCATGCAGTGTTCACTTTGAACGACAACAGACAAATCAGCGTATGAGCCAACGTTTTCATATTCACCCAGATAATCCGCAAAAGCGGCTAATTAATCAAGCATGCGACATTATAAGGCGTGGTGGATTGGTGGTATATCCAACTGATTCAGGTTATGCCTTAGGCTGTCAGATTGGCGATAAAAACGCGATGGATAAAATTCGTCGGCTGCGTCAGCTGGATGACGACCACAATTTCACTTTAGTGTGCCGCGATTTATCTGAAATCTCGCTTTACGCCAAAGTTAATAATGCTGTTTTTAGAAGCATTAAAGCGAACACACCAGGGGCCTATACCTTTGTGTTGCCTGCGACAAAGGAGGTGCCACGGAGGCTGCAGCACCCTAAGCGAAAAACCATTGGTTTAAGGATTCCTGATAATAAAATTGCTTTAGCGTTATTAGAAGAACTTAATGAACCACTCATGAGTTCGACTTTGATTTTGCCGGGTGAATCAATGCCTATGACTGATG
>Ga0233444_10002570_pt1 | contig 18970 bp, 31 predicted proteins | sample SI_124_October20_6_FD_182792 | JGI IMG/M metagenome (GOLD analysis project Ga0233444, IMG submission 182792) | Seawater microbial communities from Saanich Inlet, British Columbia, Canada - SI_124_October2016_10_MG | ecosystem: Environmental > Aquatic > Marine > Inlet | place: Canada: British... | reverse complement strand
TAGAAAAACTATAAAAGAAAAATATGAAGCCAAAGTCAAAGCTGATGCAGCTAAAAAAGGAAAAAAATAAATGAAATTTCCTTTGTTAAACATTGATGGTAGCAAAACTGATTCAATAGAAATTTCAGATAAATTGGTGAAACTTAAAGTAAATTATAAACTAATTAAGTTTGTAATTGATTGGCAATTTAATCATGCAAAACCAAGGACAGCTAAAACAAAACAAAGAAATGAGGTTAAAGGCTCTACAAAAAAAATTACACCACAAAAAGGAGGTGGTGGGGCAAGGCACGCAAGTAAAAAAGCTCCACTATTTGTCGGTGGTGGTGTAGCACACGGCCCTAAAGGAGCAAATTACAAAATAAAAAAAATCAATAAAAAAGTAAGGAAGATAGCTTTAGCTCAATCTCTATCTAAAAAAAATTCTGACAAAAGTCTTCATATATTAGCTGACGTAAAAAAAGAAATTAAAAAAACTAAGGAATTTAACAACTTTTTAGAAAAACATAAATTGGCAAATGCTTTAATAATTTCTGATACAGACTCAATGAAAAATATTAATAAATCTGCACGAAACATTAAAAATATAAAATTGATTAAAGATGAAGGTGCAAATATTTATGATCTTTTTAAATATAAGAATGTAATAATAACTTCTTCATCTGCAAAAAAAATAGAAGATAGGTTTTTAAATGAAAAAAATTAATCATATTGACTCCATTAGACACCCAATAGTAACAGAAAAAGCTACGATTTTATCAGAGCAAAATAAGACTGTTTTTAAAGTACATCAAAAAGCAAATAAAAAAACGATAAAAAAAAATATAGAAAAGTTATTTAAAGTTAATGTAATTAAAGTAAACATAATTAATCAAAAGTCTAAATTTAAAATTAAACAGGGAAAAAAATCTGTTAAGAGCGGATATAAAAAGGCAATAATCACTTTAAAAAAAGGTCAAAGTATAGATCTTACAACTGGAATTTAATCAAATGGCTTTAAAAACATTTAAACCCTATACAAAATCCACAAGAGGAACAGTTGTCGTTGATAAAAGTTCTTTATGGAAAGGTTCATCTTACAAACCATTAACTAGAGGACAGAACATTACTGGGGGAAGAAATAATGCAGGTCGTATTACTTCAAGACATATGGGTGGTGGTTCAAAACATAAATTTAGAATTATTGATTTTTTTAGAAAAAAGAAAGATATGAAGGCGATAGTAGACAGAATTGAGTATGATCCAAATAGGACTGCTTATATAGCTTTAATAACCTACGAGGATAAAGAAAAAAACTATATAATTTCTCCTCAAGGTTTGAAAATTGGTGACACAGTTGAAGCCGGTAAAGGCGCAGAAATAAAAATTGGAAATTCATTAGAACTTAAAGATATTCCCCCAGGGACATCTATACACAACGTCGAATTAATACCAGGTAATGGTGGAAAGCTTGCTAGATCAGCAGGATCTTCAATAACATTATCAGGTTATGATGGAGACTATGCTATTTTAAAATTATCGTCTGGCGAGACAAGAAAAGTAAATAGTACTTGTGTTGGAACTATAGGAGCTGTTTCAAATCCTGATCAAAAAAATATTAAAATAGGTAAAGCTGGAAGAAATAGATGGAGAGGTAAACGTCCTCAAACAAGAGGGGTTGCAATGAATCCAGTGGATCACCCACATGGTGGAGGTGAAGGTAAGACGTCTGGTGGAAGAAGCCCAGTTTCACCTTGGGGTCAATCTGCAAAAGGATTAAAAACAAGAAGACCTCAAAGAAGCGATAAACTAATTATAACTAGAAGAAGGAAGAGAAAAAGATAATGGCTAGATCTATTTGGAAAGGTCCGTTTGTGCACCCAAGTCTATTAAAAAAAATAGATAAAATTAAAGATACACCAAACAAAAAACCAATTAAAACTTGGTCTAGAAACTCTACTATTATACCTGATTTTGTAGGTCATAGCTTTATGATTCATAATGGAAAGTCTTTTATACCAATAACTATTTCAGAAGAAATGGTTGGGCACAAACTAGGTGAATTTGCACCTACTAGAACTTTCAAAGGTCATACGCCTGCAGATAAAAAAGTAGCAGCACCAGTAGCAGCAAAACCAGCGGGAGATAAAAAATAATGGATAAAACTAACTCTTTAGTAAAAGCAATCAATAAAAATGTAAGGACAAGCCCTAGAAAGCTTGCTTTGGTCTGTAATTTTATTAAAGGAAAGAAAGTAGATGTAGCTTTAAGAGATTTAGAATTTTCAAGAAAAAGAATAGCTAAAGATGTTAGTAAAACAGTTAAATCTGCTATATCTAATGCAGAAAATAATTACCAATTTGATATAGATAATTTATTTGTTAAAGAGGCATTTGTTGGAAAATCTTTAGTTATGAAAAGATTTAGACCTAGGGCCAAAGGTCGGGCAAGTCCAATAAAAAAGCCATTCAGTAGAATAACTATTATATTAGAAGAGAAAATAGATAAGAAGGTAAGTAAATAATGGGACAAAAAATAAATCCAATAGGATTAAGACTTGGAATAAATAGAGGCTGGGACTCAACTTGGTTTGCTAAAAAGAAAGATTTCGGAAGATATTTAATTGAAGATTTCAAAATAAGAAAATATATAAAAAAAAATATAACTAATTCAGGTGTTTCGGAAATTACAATCGAAAGATCATCAAAAAAATGTACTGTTTCTATTCATACATCCAGACCTGGTTTTGTAATTGGAAAAAAAGGAGCAGACATTGAAAAAATCAAAAAAAATATTGCAAAAATTACCGACAGCGACGTAAATGTTAATATTAAAGAAATTAAAAAACCTGAATTAAACTCAAACTTAGTTGCAGAAAATATAGCACAACAATTAGTAAAAAGAATTGCATATAGACGTGCAATGAAGAGAGCTATGCAGTCGGCTATGAGATTAAATGCCAAAGGCATTAAAGTCATGCTTAGTGGAAGACTAGCAGGTAATGAAATTGCTAGAACAGAATGGTTACGTGAAGGAAGTATTCCTGCACATACACTTAGAGCTGAAATAGATTATGGATTTGCTGAAGCATTAACCACTTATGGAATAATCGGAGTAAAAGTATGGATTTACAAAGGTGAATTAATGGCAAAAGATGTTGATAAAGAGAAAAAAGAAAGGGTAAAAAATGCTACAACCAGTCAGAACTAAATTTAGAAAAGCTTTTAAAGGAAGAATTCATGGAAAAGCTGCAAGAGCAGTAAAACTAAATTATGGGCAGTTTGGTTTAAAAGCTATTGAGCCAGAGCGAATTATCGGTAAACAAATTGAGGCAGCTAGAGTTGCGTTAACTAGATACATGAAGAGAACAGGTAAAGTTTGGACTAGAATATTTCCGAATATCCCAGTTTCAAAAAAGCCTACAGAAGTTCGAATGGGTAAAGGTAAAGGTTCACCAGAATACTACGCGTGCCGAGTAAAACCAGGAAGAATAATTTTTGAAATTGACGGTGTTAGTGAAGAAATAGCCAAAGAAGCATTATATAAAGCTTCTGCTAAACTACCAATTAAAACTAAGTTTGTAAAAAGATAAAATGGCAAAAAAAAAAGAAGATAAATTAACTAAAGATCAAGCTGAGAAAAAAATCTTAGTGCTTAAGAAAGATTTATTCAATATAAGGTTTAAAAAAATAAATAATCAGATTAATAATCCCGCTCAATACAATCAGATAAAGAAAAGTATAGCCAGACTATATACAACTATAAAAAATACAAAATGACAAAAAAAATATTAAAAGGAAAAGTTACGAGTGCGAAAAATAATAAAACTATTGTTGTTGAAGTAACACGTAAGTTTAAGCACCCTTTTTATGAAAAAGTAATAAAAAGATCTAAAAAATATCATGCTCATGATGAAACAAACAAATTTAAAGAAGGTGAAAAAGTTTCAATAATTGAGTCAAAACCTTTTTCTAAGAAAAAAACATGGCAGGTAGTTGAATAATGATACAAATACAAACAGAATTGATGGTTGCAGATAACACAGGTGCTAAAAGAGTTGAATGTATTAAAGTTTTAGGTGGATCAAAAAGAAGATATGCATCTGTAGGTGACATTATTGTAATAAGTGTTAAAGACGCTATACCGAAAGGTAAGGTTAAAAAAGGTGCTGTGCATAAAGCTGTTGTAGTTAGGACCAGAAAAGAAATTTATAGAAATGATGGTTCCAAAGTACAATTTGATACTAATGCCGTGGTCTTAACCGATGATAAAGGCGAACCAATTGGTACTAGAATATTTGGTCCAGTGACAAGAGAATTAAGAACAAAAGGACACACTAAAATAATTTCACTTGCACCGGAGGTATTATAAAAATGATTTTAAAAAAAGGTATTCAAGTAAAAGTAATTTCTGGAAAAGATAAGGGTAAAACAGGGGAAATTTTAGAGATAAATAGAAAGTTGGGCAAAATTAAAGTGAAGACAATTAATATGATTAAAAGACATACAAAGCCGACTAAAGAAAATAAAGGTGGAATAGTTTCTAAAGAAAGTTTTATTCATCAATCGAATGTTAAAAATTTAGACAACAAAAAAAAAGAGAAACAAACAGTGAGTAAAAAATAATGGCAAGATTAAAAGTCACATATAAAAATGAAATAGTTGCTAAACTTATGAGCAAACTTTCTTTGAAAAACAAACATGATGTCCCAAAGATAGATAAGATTATAATTAACATGGGGTTAGGTGAAGATGCTTCGGATGGTAAAAAACTCAAAGCTTGTATTGAAGATATGGCTCTTATAGCCGGACAAAAACCAGTAATTACAAAATTTAAAAAATCTATTTCAAACTTTAAAACAAGAAAAGGTTCTAATGCTGGCGTAAAAGTAACTTTACGATCTCAAAAAATGTATGAATTTATGGATAGGTTAATCAATATAGCTTTACCACGAATAAAAGATTTTAGAGGATTATCATCAAAAAGTATTGACAGTTCGTATAATTATTCTTTTGGTATAAAGGAACACATTGTTTTTCCTGAAGTTAACTTCGATAAAGTTGACAAGATAAGAGGTTTGGACATTACAATAGTAACAACAAGCAAAAATAAACAAGGGACTTTAGAGTTGTTAAAGGAGTTTAATTTCCCTATTAGTGAAAAAAAAAACTGAGGTTATAAATGGCTAAAACGAGTGCAGTACAAAAAAATTTAAAAAGAATTAAGTTGGTCAAAAAGTACGCTAAGAAAAGAGCAGCTTTAAAAAAAATAATCAATAATAGAAAATTAGAATTATCTGAAAGATTTGAAGCTCAATTAAAATTAAATAAATTACCAAAAAATTCTGCAAAAATTAGAATACGAAATAGATGTGAGGTTTCAGGTAGACCTCACGGTGTTTACAGAAAATTAAAAATATCCAGAATTGCGCTGCGAGACATGGCATCGTCAGGTAAGATTCCAGGAATGACTAAAGCAAGTTGGTAGGAGAAATATGACATTTACAGATCCAATTGGAGATATGTTTTCAAGAATTAGAAATGGTCAAATGAGATCATTAAATTCTGTTGAAATACCCTCTTCAAATTTTAGAAAAAACATTTTAGAAATTTTGAAAAATGAAGGATATATAAAAGATTTTTTTATTGATAAAACTGAGAATAATAAAACTAGTTTAAAAATAACACTTAAGTATTACGAGGGCGATCCAGTGATTAAGGAAATAAAAAGAATATCAAAACCTGGTAGAAGAGTTTATTCAAGAGCGACAAGCATACCAAGAGTTATGAATGGTTTAGGTCTCGCAATACTTTCTACACCTCAGGGAGTTATGAGTGATGTAGATGCGAGAAAAAAAAATATTGGTGGTGAAATAATTTGTAGGGTCTTTTAATGTCAAAAATTGGAAAAAAAAATATATTAATACCAAAAGATTCCTCAATTAAGATTGAAGGTTCAGATTTAACTATCACAGGCCCTAAAGGAACTAAAAAGTTAAGTATTAATGATAAAATTTTCTCGTCAAAAATAAACGAAAGTGAGTTCCAAATACTACCGCTGGAAAAGAAAATTGATAAAAAAACATCAATTATGTGGGGTACATATAGAAGTTTAATAAATAATGCTGTAGCTGGGGTAAGTTTAGGCCATGAAAAAATTTTAGAATTAAATGGAGTTGGTTTTAGAGCAAATTTAAAAGGTGAAGTTTTAAATCTACAAATTGGGTTCAGTCATGATGTAAATTTTAAAATTCCTAAAGATATAAAGATTGCAGTGGAAAAACAAACTATAATCAAGATAAGTGGAGTAGATAAAGAATTAGTTTCTAAAATTGCAGCAGATATTAAAAATTTAAAACCAGTGGAGCCATATAAAGGTAAAGGTATTAAAGAAAGAGGCCAATTTGTACTAAGAAAAGAAGGTAAGAAAAAATAATGAAAAAGATTAATAATAAGATAAAAAGAAAACTTAGAAATAGAAAAAAACTAAAAAAAGTGAACGTAAACAGACCTAGAGTTTCTGTAACTAAATCACTAAACAATTTGTCAGCACAAATAATAGATGATGAACAAAAAAAAACTTTAGTATCCGCTTCATCGACTGAAAAAGAAATAAAAGTAAAGAAAGTTAAAAAAATGGAAAAATCCAGTTTAATAGGTGAAATTTTAGCAAAAAGAGCTAAAGAAAAAAATATAGTGGATGTATATTTTGATAGGGGTGAATATAAGTATCATGGAAGAGTTAAAAATTTTGCTGAAACATTAAGAAAAAACGGATTGAAATTTTAATATGGCTGATTATAAAAAAGTTGAAAGTGATATAAAAGAGAAGTTAGTTGCAATAAATAGAATAACTAAAGTAGTAAAAGGTGGAAGAAGATTTGGTTTTGCCGCTTTAGTTGTAGTGGGTAATCAAAAAGGCTCAGTTGGTATAGGACAAGGAAAATCAAAACAAGTTCCTGATGCTATTAAAAAAGCTACAGAAGATGCAAAAAGAAATTTGATAAAAATATCTTTAAAAGACGGTAGAACTCTACATCATGATGTAAAAGGAAAAAATGGTTCAGGAAAAGTTTTTCTTAGATCAGCACCAGCTGGCACAGGAATAATTGCAGGTGGTGCCATTAGATCTGTTTGTGAAGTTTTAGGAATCCAAGATGTAGTTGCAAAATCACTTGGTTCAGCAAATCCCCACAATGTTTTAAAAGCTTGTGTAAATGGATTAAAATCTCAACAATCTCCAAAATTATTATCAGCAATAAGAGGAAAAAAAATATCTGATATCATATTGAAAAGAGAGGCTAAATAATGCAATTAAACTCACTAATTAAAAATAATAAAAAAAAAATAAGAGTTGGAAGAGGCATTGGCTCGGGAAGAGGTAAAACTTCCACTAGAGGTCACAAAGGACAAAAATCTAGATCTGGCGTAGCTATTAAAAGTTTTGAAGGTGGTCAAATGCCTTTATACAGAAGATTACCAAAAAGGGGTTTCAAAACATTAAGTAAAAATAAGGATATTATAGCAATACTTAATCTATCTAAGGTACAAAGCATCCTCGATAAATCTAAAAATGATATCAAAAAATCATTTGATTTAAAAATATTAAAAGAAAAAAATTTAGTTAATAAAAAATACCAAAAATTGAAAATACTTGGCTCTGGAGAAATTAAAAATATTATAGAAGTTTCTGCACATTTTGCGTCTAAAAAAGCATTAGCAAAAATCGAAAAAGCTGGTGGAAAAATCAATTTAATTAAAAAATAAATCCGTATGTCTAGCGAAACAATCAACTCTACTGGCGCTTCTAGTCAAGCTAAAGACTTAAAAAATAGAATTTTTTTTACTATTATTATATTAATTATTTATAGATTAGGAACATACGTACCTCTATCAGGAATTGATCCATTAGCATTAAAAGAAATTATGGCCTCTAGTCAAAAAGGATTGTTGGGAATGTTCAATATGTTTTCTGGAGGGGCAGTAACAAGAATGGCTATATTTGCACTCGGTATAATGCCATATATTTCATCTTCAATTATCGTTCAATTACTTACAGGTGTGTCTGATTATTTTAAAAATCTCAAAGAACAAGGAGAAACTGGAAGAAAAAAAATTACTCAAATTACAAGATATGGAACAGTTCTGATTGCTTGTTTACAAGGTTATGGGGTTTCAGTAGGTTTAGAAAATGCTGGAAATCTGGTTATAGAACCAGGTTTGTCTTTTAGAATTTTTACCACTATCTCTTTAGTTGCTGGCACAACTTTCTTAATGTGGCTTGGTGAACAAATTACATTAAGAGGTGTAGGTAATGGAATTTCATTAATAATCTTTTCAGGAATAGTAGCAGAAATTCCAAGAGCACTTGCTTCTACTTTTGAATTAGGAAGAACAGGAGCTTTGTCAGCATTAATGATCGTTGGTATTTTCATTTTAGTAATATTTACAGTCTTGTTTATTGTTTTCTTTGAAAGAGCAATGAGAAAAATACTGATAAATTATCCAAAAAGACAAGTAGGAAATAAAATGTATGGTGGAGAATCATCGCATTTACCATTAAAAATTAATACCGCTGGAGTAATACCAGCTATATTTGCATCAGCTTTACTTCTATTACCCGTAACGATTTCAAATTTTGGTTTTGCAGAGTCAGATACTTTTTTAAAAATTTCTTCTATGTTTACTCAAGGACAACCATTATACATGTTGCTTTATGCATCAGGTATAATTTTCTTTTCTTTTTTTTATACATCTATTGTTTTTAACCCTAAGGAAACAGCAGAAAATCTCAGAAAATATGGAGGCTATATACCTGGTATAAGGCCGGGAGAAAGAACAGCTGAATATATTGATATGATTTTAATTCGTTTAACTACAGTAGGGTCTTTGTATTTAACATTTGTATGTTTAATGCCTGAATTTTTAATTGCAAAATATCCTATCCCGTTTTATTTAGGCGGTACATCAATTTTAATTGTTGTGGTTGTAGCAATGGACACTGTTACTCAGGTGCAAACAAGATTAATGAGCTCGCAGTATGAGTCTTTAATAAAAAAAACAAAATTTGGTAAATAGTTTAATCGATGAATTTAGTTATCTTTGGTCCACCTGGAGCTGGTAAAGGAACACAATCAAAATTTATTGCAAAAAAATATAATTTTCATCAATTGTCAACTGGTGAATTATTAAGAAACGAAATAACTGATAAAACTGAATTAGGATTAACAATTTCAACAAAAATGAGTAATGGAGAATTAGTATCAGATGAAATTGTAAGTAATCTTATAGGGAAATTTATCTCTAATAATAATTATAAAAATAGATTGATTTTTGATGGATACCCAAGAAATTTAATCCAGGTAAAAACCTTAGAAAATCTATTAAAGAAATATAATCAAAAAATTGATATAGTTTTGAAGTTAGCGGTAAGTTTAGATACGATCAAAAAAAGAATATCTGAAAGAAAAAATTTAGAGCAACGAGCAGATGATAGCGAACAAATAGCTATTAAAAGATATGAAATGTATGAAAATAATATCAAACCAGTAATTGAGTTCTATAAACAATCTAATTTGCTGACTGTTGTTAATGGAGAAAAACCAATAATTGAAATTAGTGATGAAATTAGCGGTTTAATTGAGAGCAACAAGGGTTGACTTTGAAGAATTACACAATATAAATACGCAAGAACTTAAACTCATTATTATATGGCTCGGATAGCAGGAATAAATATTCCACAAAATAAAGTTGTTAGTATAGCATTAACTTATATTCACGGCATTGGCCCACATTCATCAAAAAAAATTTGTAAAGAATTAGAAATTCCAGCTTCAAAAAGAGTTAATGAATTATCAGAAGAACAAGTTTTAAAAATAAGAGAATTCATAGACGCTAATCATAAAGTTGAAGGTGATTTAAGAAGAGAAGTTTCAGTAAATATTAAAAGATTAGTTGACTTGGCTTGTTATAGAGGAACAAGACATAAAAAAAAATTGCCTGTAAGAGGACAAAGAACACAGTGTAATGCTCGTACTAGAAAAGGTAAAGCTATTGCTATTGCTGGAAAAAAATTAACACCTCTTAAAAAATAATTAATAGATGAATACAAAAAACGGAAAAGTAGAAAAAAAAGCAGAAGTTAAAAAAGCTGATATTAAAAAAGCAGACGCAAAAAAACCTAGCACATTTAAGAAAAAGAAAAAAATTAAAAAAAATATAACTTCTGGAATAGCATATGTGTATTCAACTTTTAACAACACAATTATATCTATCGCTGATGAAAGTGGCAATGTTGTTTCTTGGTCTTCCGCTGGAGCTAAAGGTTTTAAAGGTTCTAGAAAGTCAACACCTTATGCGGCTCAAGTTGCTGCTGATGATGCTGGGTCTAAAGCATTTGAACAAGGTCTAAGAACTTTAACTGTTCAAGTTAAAGGTCCTGGATCTGGACGTGAAACAGCTTTACGATCATTACAATCAAGAGGATTTAAAATTTTATCAATTAAGGACACTACGCCTATGCCACATAATGGTGCAAGACCACCAAAAAGAAGGAGAGTATAATGCAAACAACATCTAATGTTATAGATAAAAACTGGAAAGGTTTAATCAAACCAAATAAGCTTGATATTACAAGTAATGAAGATAAGACTATTGCTAAAGTAGTAGCAGAACCTTTGGAAAAAGGTTTTGGGCAAACTATTGGAAATTCTTTGAGAAGAATTTTACTATCATCTATACAGGGTGCAGCAGTAACAGCTATACAAATTGACGGGGTGCTACATGAATTTTCTTCAATTAAAGGGGTTAGAGAAGATGTAACTGATATTGTCTTAAATGTAAAAAATTTAGCTATTAAATCATCAACATCTTCACCAAAGAAAATTATTTTAGATATTAAAGGACCTAAAGAAGTAAAAGCTAAAGATATTACTTTAGTTCCAGAAATTGAAATACTTAATCCAGAACAAACTATTTGTAATTTAGATGAGAAGACAAATTTTCATATGGAATTAATGGTAAGCACTGGAAAAGGATACGTTCAAGCTCCAAAAAATAAAACAGACGATAGTCCATTAGGTTTAATTTCAATAGATTCTTTATTTAGTCCAGTTAAAAAAGTCTCCTTTTCTGTTGAGAATACTAGAGCTGGAAGTGCTCTTGATTATGATAAACTAGTAATGAGCATCGAAACTAATGGTACTGTTGATGCGGAAGATGCAATAGCTTATTCAGCAAGAATATTTCAAGATCAATTATCAATGTTTGTAAACTTTGAAGATCCACAAGAAGTAGTTAAGGAAGTTAAGTCATCAGAGCCGGAATTTAATAGAAACTTATTAAAAAGAGTCGAAGAACTTGAACTTTCTGTAAGGTCAATGAATTGTTTAAAAAATGATAATATTACATATATCGGTGATCTTGTTCAGAAAACTGAACCGGAAATGTTAAGAACCCCTAATTTTGGTAGAAAATCACTTAATGAAATTAAAGAAGTGCTTAATACAATGTCTTTATATTTGGGAATGGAAATACCAAACTGGCCACCTGATAATATCGCTGAACTATCAAAGAAATTAGAAGAAAATAATTACTAATGAGACACGGGATTGGTTACAGAAAACTAAATAAAACTAGTGAGCATCGTAAAGCTTTATTTAAGAATATGTTAAATTCTCTAATTAAATACGAACAAATTATTACTACTTTACCCAAAGCAAAAGAATTGAAACCACAAATTGACAAGGTTATTACGATAGGTAAAAAAAATATTTTAAGTAATAAAAAACGACTTTTTTCAAAGCTTCAAGATAAAAAATCTGTAACTAAGGTTTTTAATGAACTCTCAAAGAGATATAATTCTAGAAAAGGCGGTTATTCAAGAGTATTAAAAGCAGGTTTTAGAACCGGTGATGACGCCCCAATGGCTGTTATAGAATTAGTTGATAGAAATCCTGATGCAAAAAAGATAGATAAACCAAAAAAAAATCTAAATAAAGATAAATCTAAAGAAACACAAGCTGAACCAAAAGCATTAAGCAAATAGTAGCAGCTATGCATGCCGCAAAAAGTTACAGTTAAAAAAGATTATCACAATAGTCGTTTTGACAGATGGTTTAAAGCAAATATAATAAATCTTCCTCAGTCATTAATAGAAAAGATCTTAAGAATAAATAAGGTTAAAGTTAATAGGAAAAAAGTTAAATCTTCATACCGCGTTCAATCAGGAGATATAATTGAAGTCTACGATATATCGAAGTTTAAAGTTAGTGATCGACCTAAAGTTTCTAAATATAAACCATCACGTAAAGAAGTTGATATATACGATGATTATATTTTAGAAAATAATGATAATTTTATTGTTATAAATAAACCACGTGGAATAGCAGTGCAGGCTGGTACTAAATCATTTAGAAATATTATAGATGTTTTAAAAGAATCTAAGTATTTTGAGAATACCAAGCCTTATATTGTTCACCGATTAGATAAGGAAACCTCTGGTGTTTTGATTGTTGCAAAAACAAGAGAATACGCTCAATTATTCACATCTCTTTTTAGAATAAGAAAGATACACAAAACATATATAGCTTTAACTCATGGCAGAATCTCAAAAGACATAAAAACTTTAAGAGATGATTTAGTAATTTTTGAAAATGGAAAAAAAATCGTTCAAAAGGCAATTTCACATTTAAGATTACTAAAATTATCTTCAGATTTCTCTTATGTTGAATTAAACCCTATTACTGGCAGAAAACATCAATTAAGAAAACAGCTTTATAATATAGGGAGTCCTATAATTGGAGATGATAAATATTTTATAAACAGAAGAGTTGATAAAATTGAGTTAAAAAATAAAAATTTATTACTACATGCATACAAAATTAAATTCATGATTAATAATATCCAATACAATTTTAAAGCAAAATACGATATAGAATTTGAAGATTTTATTAAAAAAAATTTTTAAATTTTACTAATATTTTTAATTAAAATATTAATAAGTTTTTTCTCATAGTTCTTAGGTATTATTTTGATTTCAGAATAAATTGAAGTAACTTTCTTATTGTCAAGCCCGCATGGCAGGACTTTGAGATATTCTTCAAGATTATTTGAAATATTAATTGAAAATCCATGAAAAGCCACCCATCTAGAAACACGCAATCCTATTGCAGCAATTTTTTTTCCTTTAACCCATATACCAATATTTTTTTTATCTTCTTTTGCCTTTATTTTATAAATTTTAAGGAACTCAATTATACTTTGTTCAATTAAATTAATAAGCTTACGAATATCTTTTTTCCTATTATTAAGATTGAGAACTATATAAATTATCTTTTGTCCAGGATTATGAAGCGTTATTTTTCCGCCTCTGTTAGTCTTTATAATTTTTATTTTTTTGTCTATAATCTCACTTTGCTTAAAGCTAATGCCGGCGGTATAAGTCCTCGGATGTTCTAAAATCCATATTAATTCTTTATTATATCCACTTTTAACCTCTTCAACTCTTTTATTGAGAAAAAGCATGGCTTTTTTATATGGTATACGTTTTTGGCTATATTTAATTTCAATATTCATTTAAATTGAATTTTATCATTTTATAGACTAATAGTCTCAGAAAACTTCAAGAGGTAATTATGGTTTTGTTAAAGTCGACAGGAAATAAGAAAGTTAATTTAGATTTTAACAAAGAATTTATCAACACTTTTAGTGATAAAATTGAAGATGGTAACGTTGCATTTATTAACCAAACTTTAAAAGATTTGCACGAGTCAGATGTCGCTAATCTTATTGAAAATCTAAATCCATCAACCAGAATAAAACTAATAGAACTTGAATCTTTTGATATTAACCCAGAGATATTTATTGAACTAAATGAGTCGATCCAAAGTGAAGTACTACAACTACTATCAATTGACTCAATAATAAAAATTATTAAAAGGCTTGAGTCCGATAATGCAATTAAAATTTTAGAAAATTTAGTAAAAGAAACTAAAGAAAAAGTCCTAGATAAATTACCTCCAAAAGATAAATTTCTTTTAGAAGAAGGGTTGAGTTACCCAGAAGATTCTGCAGCAAGAATAATGCAAAGAGAGTTCACCGCTGTACCAAGTAACTGGACAGTAGGACAAACGATTGATTACTTAAGAGAAGATAAAGATTTACCAGAAGAATTTCTAGAAATATTTATTTTAGATAATCATTTTAAACCTATTGGCACGGTTCCTTCTTCAAGAGTACTTAGAACAGCTAGAGACTCAACAATGAATTCTATAATGACAGTAATGCCTGTTCTTATATCTGCTAACATGGATCAGGAAGAAGTTGGTCACACTTTTGAAAATTATAACTTAGTTTCTGCAGGTGTAGTCAACAAAGATAATAAATTAGTTGGAATGATTACAGCGGACGATGTAGTTACAGTTGTTCAAGAAGAAGCTGAAGAAGATGTTTTAAGATTAGCAGGTGTAGGAGATGAAGAAATTACTGATAGCGTTATGTTAAAAACTAAAAGAAGATTTAATTGGCTTTTATTAAATTTATTTACTGCTTTATTAGCTACTTGGGTAATTAGTAATTTCGGTGCATCTATAGAACAAATGGTTGCTTTAGCTTTTTTAATGCCAATAGTTGCTTCAATGGGTGGAAATGCAGGAATGCAAACTTTAGCGGTAACTATAAGGGCAATTGCAACTAAAGAATTATCAGAAAGTAATTTCAATCGCGTTGTCGGTAAAGAATTCTTAATCGGAATTTTAAATGGAATAATATTTGCAATAATTACTGCTGTAATTGTTCAATTATGGTTTAAACAAATAAATCTTTCATTGTTAATTGGAGTATCAATGATACTAAACATGATCGTAGCAGGACTTTTTGGAATATTGGTTCCAGTATCACTAAAAAAACTAAATATTGATCCCGCTCTTGCTTCAAGTGTTTTTGTAACAACAATTACTGACGTTATAGGGTTTTTATCTTTTTTAGGATTAGGATCTTACTATTTTTTTTAAATTAAATATTATCTATTAATCTAATATTTTTCAAATAATAAGCTATAAAAATCCTAGAATTTATTCTCGATTTGTATGATTTTTTTAATTTTTTTAAATCTATATTTTCAACATAATCTACTTTATTTACACCTAAAGAAATTAAATCTTCCTTAAGTGATGAGATATTTAAAGGACTAAATACTTTACTATTTTTTTTTTTTAATTTAATTAAATATTTTTAAACATTTGAGGCAATTTTTAATTCTGAATTATTTAAATGAAAGTTTCTTGTAGAAAGAGCTACTCCATTATTATCTCTAATTATTTTACATTTAATGACTTTAGTTTTAATTTTATTTTTTAAAATATGTAGATTAATTAAAGTTAATTGTTGAAGATCTTTTAAACCTAGATATATATATTTAGGTTTTATTATTTCTAGAAAACGATTAACTACATTTAAGACGCCTTCAAAGTGACTTCTTCTGAACTTTCCGCACAATTGTTTCGAAAATTTATTCAAATAGACTTTATTTTTAGGTTTGAAACCATAAATTTCATTGAATGAAGGTAAATAAAGATAATCTACTTTATTTCTTTTAAGTACCTTAATATCATTTTTAATAGTTCTTGGATAATTTTGAAAATCAATTTTATTATTAAATTGTTTCGGGTTAACAAATATTGATACTAGAATCTTACACTTAAAACTCTTAGCTTTTTTAATTAAAGACAGATGCCCCTTATGCAAACCGCCCATAGTTGGAACAAATGATATACAATCAGCTTTTGAAATCTCTTTTTTGAGATTTAGTTTATTTTTAAATATTTTCATTTCTCAACTTCAATGATATCAACTATTATAAGAATCTTATGATAAAACAAGCAATTATTCCTTTAGCAGGTTTGGGCACTCGCTTACTACCTTTAACAAGTGTAATACCTAAAGAATTACTTCCAATAAATGGTAAGCCTAATCTTGAGTACATAATGGAAGAATGTATTGAAGCTGGTGTCAAAGAATTTATTTTTATTATATCTAAAGATAAAATTAATATTAAAAAATATTTTTTTAATGATTCTTATTATAAAAAAATTATCAAAAAAAAAAAGGACAAGAGAATATTAGAAGAATTTAAAAAAATTAAAAAATATCAAAAAATGATAAAATTTGTTTTTCAAAATAAACCCAGAGGAACAGGTGATGCTATTTTAAAATGTGAAAAATTGGTAAAAAATAATTTTTTTTTAATGTTGTTACCAGATGATTTAATTATTAAGAAAAATTGTTCTAAGGAAATGATAAAATTACACAAAAAAACAAAAGGATCTATTATTGCCACGAAAAAAGTAAAAAAAAGAAATGTGTCTAGATGGGGAATATTATCTGTGAAAAATAAAAAAAAAAATTATTTTCAAATAAATGATGTAATTGAAAAACCAAGCATAAATAAAGCTCCATCAAATTATGCTATTATAGGAAGATACATCTTATCATCAAAAATATTTGCTGAAATCAAGAAGCTAAAACCTGGTCAAGGTGGTGAGATACATATTACGGACGCAATTAAAAATCTTATACATCAAAAAAATAATTTTTTTGCAAATATTTTTAAAGGAAAATATTTAGACTGCGGGACAATTAACGGATATATTCAATCAAGTATTCAAGTATTCAAAAGGAAATAATGAAATTATGTATGATAGGAACTGGTTATGTTGGGCTAGTAAGTGGCACCTGTTTTGCAGATATTGGAAATCAAGTTATTTGTGTAGACAAGAATATTAACATAATTAATAAATTAAATTCAGGAATATCTCCAATTTACGAACCTGGTTTAGATGAGCTTATTAAAAAAAATTTCAGAGCAAAAAGATTAATTTTTACCTCAAACCTTAAAGAAGCAATCAACTCATCAGATATAATTTTTATTTGTGTGGGAACACCTAATAAGAAGGGGTCGTTAGAAGTTAACCTTTCGTTTGTTTATAAATCAGTAAAAGAAATTCTTTCAATTACAAAAAAAAAGAAAATTATCGTAACAAAATCGACAGTACCCATAGGCACAGGTGATCAAATAGAAAAAATAATTAAAAGTAAAAAAAAATTATTAACTGTAATATCTAATCCTGAATTTTTAAGAGAAGGTGAAGCGATAAGAGATTTTAGATATCCTGACAGAATAGTGCTTGGATCTAATAATAGTAAGGTTTTTAAAATAATGGAAAAACTTTATGGACCTCTTATAAACAAAGGAGCAAAATTTTTTAAAACCTCAAGAAGAGGCGCTGAGCTTATTAAATATGCTTCAAATGCATTTTTGGCTACTAAAATTACATTTATTAACGAAATAGCTAACCTATGTGAAAAATCTCACATCAATATTGAGGATGTTTCTTTAGGTATCGGGCTAGATTCAAGGATAGGGGGAAGATTTCTTCGTGCTGGTCCTGCTTATGGTGGTTCTTGTTTTCCAAAAGATACAAAAGGCTTAGTTGCTGCTGGAAAAAAATATAAAACAAACTTATCTATTGTAAAAGCAGTAATTAAATCCAACCATGATAGAGTTGGATTTTTAACCAAGCGTATCCATAAAATTTTAGGCAATAATTTAAAAGGTAAATTTATAAGTTTATTGGGAGTTACTTTTAAACCTAATACTGATGACATGCGTGACTCAGCAAGTTTAAAAATGATACCGTATCTTTGTAAAAAAGGTGCATTAGTTTCATATTATGATCCTTCAGGTGAAAAAAATAATTTTAAACGTTTTAAAAACTGTAAATTCAAAAAAAATATTAGAGAAAACTGTTTAAACGCCGATTTAATTATACTACTTACTGAATGGGATGAGTTTAAATCAGTAGATTTTAAAAATGTTGTAAAAAAGAAGAATTTTAAGGTGTATGATCTTCGTAATTTATATACTGCTAAAGAGATGAAAAATAATAAAATTGAGTATTATTCAATAGGTCGCCCTGATATTAGTTAATTTCAAATAGGCCGTCTACTTCAACTGCAACACCTAGGGGTAAACTATTAACACTTACGGCTGCTCTTGTATGTGCGCCTTTAATGCCTAAAATTTTAGAAATTATATCTGATGCACCATTAATAACTTTCGGTTGATCGGTGAAATCTTCTGTTGAATTAACAAACCCAGTAAGTTTTATGCATGATCTAATTTTCTCTAAATCACCACCACAAGCGTTTTTTGCATGTGATAAAATGCTTAGGCCACATCTTTCAGCAGCTTGATATGCTTGATTTACATCTAAATCTTTACCAACTTTTCCCTTAATAAGTTTAGAATTTTTATCTATAGATATTTGACCTGATATAAACAATATCTTACCAACTATTTTTGTAGCTACATAGGCGCCGACAGGAGCTTTAGGTTCTGGAAGTTCTATATTTAACTCTTCTATTCTCTTCTCAACTGACACAGTTATTTTTTTTTTGGTAGTGCTTCTATTACTTTATCTTTAATTCCCTTAATTTGATCTTTAGTTTCCTTAATTTGATCTTTAGTTCCCTTAATTTGTTTCTTGCTATCCTTTGAACCTTTATTTTGAAAATCCTTCGTCTCATTTATATATTTACTTGCTTTACATTTAATATCAAATGTTTTGCACTGGGTCTCATCAGCATAAATATTAAGAGAAAATAAAGATATAAAAGTTATTAAAACTAGAGTCTTAATATTATTTTTTTTTCTTTTTAGATTTGTCATATTCTATTCTTTTTTCTATCAGAATTAATGCTTCTTCCATAGTTAATTCAGTAGGATCTTTTTCTTCTGGTATTGTAGCATTTAAGGATTTATATTTAATATATGGACCATATTGACCTTTCATTATTCTTACGGGTTTTTTATCCTCAGGATGTTCACCTAAATCTTTAATTAAGGACGATGAAATTCTTCCAGGCTTAGCTTCAGCTATTAAAGTTATTGCTCTATTTATTCCAATTGTAAAAAGTTCTTCAACATTCTCAAG
>Ga0233444_10002558_pt1 | contig 19050 bp, 18 predicted proteins | sample SI_124_October20_6_FD_182792 | JGI IMG/M metagenome (GOLD analysis project Ga0233444, IMG submission 182792) | Seawater microbial communities from Saanich Inlet, British Columbia, Canada - SI_124_October2016_10_MG | ecosystem: Environmental > Aquatic > Marine > Inlet | place: Canada: British... | reverse complement strand
TGGTGCAGAAGCACCAAAACTAGTTACAAAAGAAATGATCAAGTCAATGAAAAGAGGATCTGTAATAGTTGATGTAGCCATTGATCAAGGAGGATGCGTAGAAACAAGTAAACCAACAACACACGCAAACCCAACATATCTTGTAGATGATGTAGTTCACTATTGCGTTGCTAACATGCCAGGAGGAGTTCCAAGAACTTCAACAATGGCTTTAAATAAAGCAACATTACCTTTATTAATAAAATTAGCAGACCAAGGTTATAAAAAAACTCTTCAAGAAAATAAAAATTATTTAGCAGGTTTAAATGTTTACAAGGGAGAGATTACCTACAAAGGTGTTTCTGATGCATTTAATTTAAAATATTCTTCACCAGCAGAGCTGTTATCAGGTTAAATGAACTCCCTTCCACATGAAGCAAAAGTGGTAGTTATAGGAGGAGGTATCGCTGGTTGCTCAACAGCTTATCACTTAGCAAAAAATGGTTGGGATACAGTTCTAATTGAAAGAGATGTATTAACTTCCGGAACAACCTGGCACGCCGCCGGTATGGTCACTCAGTTAGGAACAACTCCTCAAATAACTAAAATTCGAAAAAATTCTGTAAAGTTTTACAAAGATTTAAAAGATATTACAGGTCAAGATACAAGCTTTCGTCAAACAGGTACAATCAATATAGCAACCACAAAATCAAGATATCAAGAATATTTAAGACAACTCACTACATCAAAATTATTAGATTTAGATATCGAGATAATAAATAAAAAAAAATTTAAAGATTTATATCCAATAGCAAAAAATAAAGATATTTATGGAGGTTTATACATTCCACAAGATGGTCAAGCAGATCCTGAATTGTTAACAAAAGTTATTGCAGCAGCAGCTAAAAAAGAAGGGGTTATAATATTCGAAAAATGTAAATTACAAAAAATTTTGAAAAGAAAAGATAAAATAAGAGGAGTTAAAACAAATCTAGGAACAATTAATTGTGAATATATCGTGTTATGTACAGGAATGTGGTCCAGACAAATTGGAGAAGCCGCAGGTGTAAGCATTCCATTATATCCAAATGAACATTTTTATATGATTACTGAAAATTATAAAAATCTCCCAGAAGTTCTCCCTACATTTAGAGATCCAGATACATATTTATACATTAGAGAATATCATAAAAAACTAATGATTGGTATTTTCGAACCTAATGCAAAAAATGCATTTAAAAAAAAAGGTATCGTTCCTAATAATTTTTCATTTGGCGAGTTTAACGTAAATAAAAAATATATAAGAATGTTACATAATTTAGTTGCAAAAAGAATTCCAAATATAAAAGATTTTAAAATTGAGAAATACTTTTCAGGGCCAGAGTCATTTACGCCAGACAGTAATTTTCTTTTAGGAGAGACAGAAGAAATTAAAAATTTTTATGTTTGTTGTGGATTTAATAGTATTGGCATTGGATCAGGAGGAGGTGCTGGAAAAACAATAGCAGAATTAATGATAAGAGGTCATAATAATCAAGATATATTTAGTTTAGACATAAAAAGATTTGAAAAATTTAACTCTTCACTAAAATTTATTCAAAATAGAGCAACAGAAACATTGGGAAATTTATTTAAGATGCACTGGCCTTATAAACAATTAAAAACTTCAAGAAATATAAAACTCCTACCTTATCATAATCAATTAAAAAAATTAGGTGCTTGCTTTGGTCAAATCGCTGGCTATGAGAGACCAATGTGGTTTTCAAAAGATAAAAAACCGAATTATAAATATAGTTTTGGTTATCAAAATTGGTATAGATCAGCAGAAAAAGAATGTTTTAACACCAGAAACAATTTAAGTTTTTTTGATCTATCTCCCTTTGTTAAATTTGAAGTAAGTGGAAAAAATGCTCATAGTCAACTTCAATACTTATGTGCGAACAATGTTAAAAATATTGAAGGAAGAACTACATATACTCAAATGCTAAATGAATCTGGAGGAATAGAAGCCGATGTTACTATAAGTTGCTTAAAGGAAAATTATTTCAGGGTAATTTGTCCAGCTTTTGTTCGTAGCCATAATAAATCTCATATCTTGAAAAATATTAATAAAGAAATTATTTTTAAGGATATTACTGATCAAATTTCTTGTATTGGAATATTTGGTCCTAATAGTCGAGAATTTTTGACTAAATTATTTGGCGATTATTTTTCCAAAGATCAGTTTCCTTTCGCACGAGGAAAATACCTTAATATTTCTAAAACAAAAGTATGGTTTCAGAGACTATCATTCGTCGGTGAACTTGGTTGGGAAATTTATATACCTAAAAAAAAAGCAAAAGAAATATTTAATAAAATTTATAATTTGGGTAAAAAATATAAACTTGGTTACGCAGGCATGCACACTTTAGACATACTAAGATTAGAAAAAAAATTTTTACACTGGGGACATGATATAACTTCAGAAACAAATCCTATAGAAGCAGGACTGTCATTTGCAGTGAATCTAGAAAAAAAAAATAACTTTCTAGGTAGAAAAGCTATCGAAAATATTATTAAAAAACCCTTAATTAAAAAATTAGATTTATTCTCTTTAAGAACATCTTTTAAGCCTGGAGAACCACTTTTATTGCATGACGAACCTATTTACCTCAAAGATAAATTAGTTGGGCACACTACAAGTTCAAATTATTCATTTTTTTACAAGAAAAATATATGTTTTGCTTATGTTGGCAATAACTTAGATAAACAGAATCTGAAAGTAGAAGTAGAGGGAAAAAGGTATCCATTAAAATTAGAAAAAGTGCCACTCCATGATCCTGAGTCCAAATTAATGCGTAATTAAATCATTTTGGGTTAATTTTAATTTTTAACCCAAAATGAAACTTTTTATTGTTTAGTTACATAAAATAGTATGTATTTTTATAAGAATGAGCTCAGAATTAAAATTTCAAAATCATGAAAATTCTTCATATGTTCCAGGTAAAGTTAAGGTTACTGATTTAATATCCAGAATGAATGATGAAAAAAAAATAGAAAAAAAAAGAAATTTAGCTTTAGGCGTTGCGGCAGTATCAGCAGTTACAGTTTTTGGAATAATATTAACAATATAAATTTATTTTATATTTTTTAAGTCAGACTGCATCATCTCACTAACTAAGTCTTTAAATTTTGTTTTAGGCTTCCAATTAAGTTCACGTTTAGCTTTAGATGAGTCACCTCTCAATTCATCGACATCTGTTGGTCTAAAATATACTGGATCAATTTTTATATAAGTTTGCCCTGTTTTCGCATTCAAACCAACTTCTTTAAGGCCTTTACCTTTCCAAATTATTTTAATACCTATGTATTTAAAAGCCTCCTCAACAAATGTTCTAACAGTATAACTTTTACCTGTTGCAATTACATAGTCTGATGGTTGTTTGGCTCTCAACATTAACCACATGCTTTCGACGTAGTCTTTTGCTGAGCCCCAATCTCTTTTTGCATTTAAATTTCCAAGTGTAAAAAAATTTCTTTTGTTTTTATAGATCTCTGCAACGGCACGAGTAATTTTTCTTGAAACAAAAGTTTCACCTCTACGTGGACCTTCATGATTAAACAAAATTCCATTAACAGCAAATATATTATAAGCTTCTCTATAGTTTACAGTTGTCCAATAAGCGTAAAGCTTTGATACAGCATAAGGACTACGCGGCCTAAATGGGGTATTTTCATTTTGTGGTATTTGAGTATTTCCAAAAATCTCGGAGGTTGACGCCTGATAAAATTTTGTCTTTTTTTGAAGCTTTAGTATTCTTATTGCTTCTAAAATTCTTAAAGCACCTAAAGCATCAGCGTTAGCAGAATACTCGGGAATTTCAAAACTTGTATGCACATGAGATTGCGCACCCAAATTATAAATTTCATCTGGTTTAGTTGATTGAACAATTCTTAAAATGTTACTTGAGTCAGTCAAATCACCATAAAACGGTATGAAGTTTTTTGATTGTTTTATGTCATTATATATATGATCAATTCTTTTTGTATTAAAACTAGAAGATCTTCTTTTTACACCAATTATTTTGTAGCCTTTTTTTAACAAAAAGTCAGTTAGGTAAGAACCATCTTGTCCTGTTACACCAGTTATTAATGCAGTTTTTCTTGGCATAGATTTATTTTAAATTGATATATTATTAATTTATACTTAACAAATTATTAGTTAATTTAATTATCTCTTTTTCTTTAATGTTTTTAGTGTGCAAACCTATAAAAAAACCTCTATTTTCTATTTCTTGTGCTACTGAAAATTTCTCTTTAGATTTATTCAATTTATACAAATCTATACTTGGTTGATTTAAGAAATTACCACTTATAATTGGTCTAGTTTCAATGCCATTTTTGTTTAATTTATTTAAAAAACTTTTTTTATTTTTTAAGAATTTTTTATTTAATAGTATAGGAATTCCAAACCAACTTGGTTTAAGGTTTTTTTCAGGCTTAAGAAACATGAATTGGTTATTCCATTTTGAGGACCTTAAAATTGAACTTACAATTTTGTCTCTGTTGGCAGTTCGAATTTTGATAGATTTATTTAGCCTTTTTAATTGATTTAAACCTATTGCTGCAGTTAAATCTAACGGTCTTAAGTTAAAACCAGAATTGATAAAATTAAATTCAGTATTTTTTTTTTTTTCAAGACCTCTATCCCAGCCATGTGCTCTTAAGCTATGAGCTATTTTGTAGTCATTGTAGTCATTGCAAACAAGCATTCCACCTTCACCTGCTATAAGTTGATGAGAAACATAAAATGAATAAGTACCGAATTTTCCAAATGTCCCTAAAAATTTATTGTTAAATTTTGATCCTAGAGACTCACAAGTATCTTCAATTAGAGTTAAGTTATATTTTTTTACAATCTTCATAAGCGCTGGCATTTTTGTCGAATTTCCCAACACATGAACAGCCATTATCGCTTTTGTCTTTGACGTAATTTTTTTTTCAAGCTTTACTAAATCAATATTAAAATTATTTAAATCCACATCTACAAATTTAGGTTTTAGACCAGCTTGCACTATTGGCCATAAAGAAGTCGACCAACAAATGGCTGGAATTAAACATTCATCGTTTGTTTTTAGTTGATTTTTATTTTTAGGATTGATTGAAGAAAAAACAGCTAGAAGATTTGCAGAAGAACCTGAGTTCACCATTAAGGCGTATTTAGAGCCAATATATTTTGCAAAATTCTGTTCAAATTTTTTAGTTATGGATGACATGGTAATTCGGCCACTTAACAGCGTTTCTATACCTGCAATAATATCTTCTTTTATAAAAGGCTCTCCTACTAAGGAGTAAAATTTTTTATCTTTAGAATTGTCGTATTTATCAATTAACTTTTTTAAAAAATTGAGTTCATTTGCATTCATTTTATTAAAGTTTTATTTCACCATCTTTTGTGACAACATGAGGATAGGGCATCACAAACATTAATTTACCACCTTTATTTAAATAATCTTTTTCTCTTTCAACAATTTCTTTTTTAAAATTCCAAGGCAAAACAATAAATGCCTCAGGATTAATTTGTCTTGCTCGCTCTTCAGAAATCAATTCTATATCTGAACCTAGACATTTTAGTCCTACCTTTTCAGAATTTCGTTCACTTATATAAGGTATTTTTTCTTTAGTTAATCCAAAGTGTTGTAAAATAATATTTCCTTTAGTACTCGCGCCCAATGCCAAAATTATTTTTTTATTTTTTAATATTTCATTTACATATTTCACAGTTTTTGTTTTTAACTTAGTAACAGTTTTTTCAAAGTCCACAAATGTTTTTGAAAGAGTTAATTTAAGTTTTTTTTCTTCATCTTTTAATTTATTTAGTTTATTTTTCAAATCCACTTCATTAAATTTTTTTGAGTCTTTCTTACAAATATAAAGTCTTACGCTCCCACCATTGACTGCGTTTGTTTCAGCATAAAATAATCTTAAATTCAATTTATTTATAAGGTATTCAAAACTTTCCAATGAATAATAAGAAAGATGTTCATGGCATATGTCGTAGAAGTTATTAAATCTTATCATCGAATCAAGGTAACTAATTTGGCAACACCAGACACCATCTTTATCCAAAATCTCTTCAATATTTTTCACAAATTCTATTGGATTTTCAAGATCATAAAACATCGCGCAAGAGGTTACAATTTTGGCTTTTTTTTCGGGAAAGTTTTCTTTAAAATTTTTAGAATTAAAATAATTATTAATTACTTTTATATTTTTTCCATTATCTAAAAATTTTATATTTTTAGCTGGTTCAAAACCTACAAGCTTAAATTTATCTTCATAGAAATTTAACATTGTGCAGTCGTTAGATCCAATATCAACAATAATATCTTGCTCTGTTGGTGCAGCAATTTTTATTACTTGATCTACAAGTTCTTTAAGATCTTTTTTCATAGTATCATTTGTAGCTGTTCTATAAAAATATTCCTTATAAAGCAGATCAGCTTCAGTAATTTCTAGCAATTGTAAAAGTCCACAATTTTTATCATTTTTATCTTTGTCACAAAGAACTAAAGTCAAGGGAGATTTTATTTTTGCTAACCTGTTATTCTTGTTGGTTTTTACAAAAGTAGGTGAAAGATACTGCTCATCTAAAGTTAATACTTTAGTTAAATCACTGCTACCGCAAACTTTACATTTTTCTAATAATCTAATTTCACTGTTCATATAAAAATTTTTACATTTAGCAATTAAAGCTTGTGTTGTTTTACCTCTTTTATATTCGACTCCAATATATTATTAATCTGGGATTTGATACTAGCTCGTTTATCATTTGCTTTATATTCATCTCTTGAAATTTTTATAAACTTTTCGTCAAATATATTTTGTTTTTCATAGTTTCTTTTAATATTTTCTATATCCCAAATTTCTTTATTAACAAGCTTAAGTTTATTAAAAAGATCATCTATAATTTCGCTATTATTAATATTTTTGTTTCTAATATTTGATAGTATTTCATATTCTTTTTCTACTTCTTGTAGAAGTGCTTGGTTTTTAATTTCTTTTAATTTTATTTCCAGTATGGTTATTTTGTCTAATAACTCACCCTGTGAAATTTCTGTTAAAATTTTACCCATAAACTGATATTGTAATTATTAAGCTGTAATATATATATCAAAGAAATTAAAAATATAACAAAAGAATTACTTTTAAAAATATATGATACCTTGGGCCAAACCAGATTTTTATGGATATGAAGAAAAATACTTAAAACAAGCTCTAAAATCTACTTGGATATCAGATGGAAGTTTCGTTAAAAAACTAGAAAAAAATTTTTCAAATTATTTAAAAACTAATGAGTCTATAGCAGTATGTAATGGCACTGCAGCAATCCATTTAGTTTATATGGCTTTAGATTTAAAAAAAAATGATGAAATTATTGTTCCTGGTTTTGGGTATATGGCAGCAGCTAACCTTGCTATTCAAATGGGTTTAACACCTGTTTTCGCTGATGTTGACTTAAACACTTTTTGTGTTTCTGCTGAAAATATAAAAAAAAAAATTACAAATAAAACAAAGCTGATTGTAGTAACTCACACCTATGGTAACGTTTGTGAATTAAAACCAATAATAGATTTATCAAAAAAAAAAGGGATACCAGTTTTAGAAGATTCAGCTGAGTCTTTTGGGTCTAAATATAAAAATAAACAGTCTGGAACTTTTGCAGACTTTAGCACTTTTAGCTTTCAAGCAACAAAGACAATCACTACTGGAGAAGGAGGTATGGTTGTGACAAAAAAAAGAAAAGATTTTATTAATAAGTTGAGATCGTTAAGAAGTCACGGTGTTCTCGAAAAGAGATACTTACACGTTTATCCTGGTCACAATTTTAGGCTGACAAATTTACAAGCAGCAATTGGATGTGCACAACTTAAGAAATTTAATCAAATAAAGAAAGAAAGAAAAAGAATATATGGTGCGTACAAAAATTTATTTAAAAATTTTAATGGGGTAAAGGTGCAAAAATTTAATAATAATGTTTCTCCAGTTGTATGGACGTTTGCATTAGTCATAGATGAAAAAATTTTTCCAAAAAGAGATGAATTAATAAAAATTCTCTATAAGAAAGGTATTGAAACAAGAAATGGATTTTATTCACCTTGCAGAATGAAATTATATGATCGTTATAAAACATCCCATTTAAATAATTCTAACTATTTGTCGAGAAAAATAATTTGTTTGCCATTTTTTACTAGTCTTAAGAGTAATCAGATCAAACACATTTACAAAGAAATAAAAAAATTACAAATTGCCTAGAGATTTAATTCGTTAAGTTTTTTACAAATTTTTTCAAAATGAATTTGAAAATAAATATCATAACCATGTCCACCATTTGGATATATTACAGGAAAATCAGGATAAGACTCCATAACACGTGGAACTTTTAACCCTTCTGCTAATGTAAAACCGAATGAAGAATTACCAATAAAAAATTTTGACGATTTAATTATTTCAGCTGCCTCCAAAAAGTTTTTACAATCATAGAACTCTAATTTTTTAATATCTTTCTTCAGATCCTCATATTCATCTCTTAAGCCTAAAAAAAGAACATCATTATAATCATTTAAAAATTTATAATTTATAAATGCATTTTTCCTTCTTGTACTACGCATAATAACTATCTTTTTTTTTAATAGATCGTGCTCATTTGCAAAAAGATACGGATTGCTCAAATCAACATGTACACCTGTTAATTGAAAATACCATCGTACTTCATCTAAATTAAAATTCATTGGCATTTTTCTAAATAAGTCTAGGTCAATATCAATTTTTTGATCATTAAATTTTTTTACTGAACTTATGTAACTTTGTTTTTCTAATAATGGAATGACCATTTCAACCATTCGATCACTCATATAAATTTTGTCACCAAAATGTTTATAATCAAGAGCATCATTTTCTAAATTTTTTCCAACTTGAAGATATAATTTACATCTGCTTTTTTTAGAAATTTCTTTAATAACTGGCAAGGCATTTATAACATCACCTAAATGCCCAGAATGCAAAAAAGAAATTTCTCCTTGATTTAATTTATCGCTAATTTTGATGATCTCATTTTCAAAACCTGACTTTAAAATTTTTATTTTTTCTTGAAGAAGAAGACTAGTTTTGAGTTTCTTATATTTTTCTTTGTCAGTTAGTTTATAAATAAGTTTTTTTAAGTTCATTATGTTTTAAAAGTTAGTCAATTATTACAGAATCTTATATATTAAGTTTGATTTATTTAAAATGTTAAATAGTAAAAAAAAATTACAGAAATATTTTAAGTTAACTTTCTACAAGATTTACAAAATAATCTATGGGGAAATTAAAGGTAAAATATCTCATTTAGAAGATGATGATATAAAGCTTTCTAAAGTAAAAATAGATAATAATCTTTACAAGGTTTTTAGATGTTTAAATTGCTCTCTTTATACAGACAGGATACATGACACGGCTATTATTAAACACAATAAAATTATTGATGGACCTTCTTTTCAATTAAGACATAATATTAATGAAGAATGCTTTAAAAATTCTGTTTTTAAAAATGGAACACCAAGATTAAGAAAAAAAATAAATGGTTCAGTTTTTTCTTTATTGACTGGTGGTGGTGGAAATTCAAATTACTGGCATTGGCTATTTGATGTATTACCAAGATTAAAAATATATGAAAATTTAAGTGAAAAAAATAATCCAATTGATTATTATCTATTTCCAGATTTACATAAAAATTTTCAAAAGGAAACTCTAGACTTTCTTCAAATTAAAAAAGATAAAAGGCTTTCTAGTAAAGCTTATAGACATTTAAGCGCGGACCAAATTATAGCTACAACTCATCCTTATACTTTATTAAATAACCCTAATATTGACTCTCTTCAAATACCAAGCTGGATATTTAATTATTTAAGATCTCAATTTTTGGAAAAAGCCTTACAAAATTCAAAATTAAAAAAATATCCAAAAAAAATCTACATAAATAGAAAAGATGCAACTTCACTAAGATATATAATTAACGAAAATGAAGTAGAAAATTTTTTAATAAAAGATGAGTTTACAAGTATAACTTTAAGTGAATATAGCTTTAGCGATCAAGTGGCTTTATTTCATAACGCTAATAAAATTATTGGATTACATGGAGCAGGTTTTGCTAATATTATTTTTTGCAAAGCTAAAACTAAAATTATTGAAATGAGGTCTACAACAACTGGAGATGTTATTAAAAACCTGGCTTTAAAAAATAATTTAATTTACCTAGATATTACTTGTAATACACAATCAATAAATCTTAATAATCAAGAGGGCGATATTGAAATAAAGTTGAGAATCTTAAATGAAAAATTAAGTCAATAAATAGATTTTTCTGAAAAAAAGTATACATAGTTAAGATAACGTGTATAAGCTATACAAATGAATGAATTAGAGTCTCTATTTTTATTAATATTAAGTGGGTTACTACTTAGATTTTCTCTTACAATGACAGGTCAAGCATGGGCAAAATCTCACGCTCAAACTGTAACATTTATGGTTTTACCGGTAATTACATTTGTAATAACTAAAACAATTTCAGGTAATATTGCGCTCTCGCTTGGTATGATAGGTGCTTTGTCTATTGTAAGATTCAGACATCCGGTCAAAAGTGCATTAGAGCTCGTGATGTATTTTAATTTAATTACAATTGGTATTGCGACAAGTGTAAGAACAAAATGGGCTATCCAACTAGTATTGTGCACTGTAATAATTATTTTTCTAGTCAAAATTATTCAAAAAATTCTAAATAAGTACGGTAGATCTTTTTATAGTATGTCTTTCAATGAAGGGAATGCGAGCAATACTTTAGAAGTTATCTCTAAAGAAAAAATTGAACTCGTAGAAAATTCAAAAAATTTATCTAATTCACTTAGCGATAAAGAAAATAGTGAATATACCTACAGATTAAATTTTGATAATTCAGATCAGTTGTCTGAATTTAAAAAACAAATTGATACAAATAAAAACGTTAAAAAAATTAACATTATTTATAGTTAATCTCCTAAATGAGAAAAATTTTTTTCTTATCTTTTATTTTTATATCTTTAATTACCCCGATATTAGCTGAACAAAATAATTTAAAAAAAAAGACGTATGGTTGCATTTATCAAGCATCGGAAAATTATTTAAAAAAAATTGATTCCAGAAAAATCATAAAAATTGAAGTAGACGTAAATAACTACAAAAAATGGACAGTAAATAATATTAAAATTTTAACAAGCAGCACAAGGTTTATATCTAATGATTTAAAAAAAAATTTTAACGGAAGGGTAAAAGTTTATTTTGATAATGATTTAGAATGTATTTTTAAAGCACGAATAAGACATAGTGGAGATGCTAAAGATCATATAGCTCTTAAAAATAATTCTGTTATTCAAAGTTTAGATATTCGTTTAAAAAATGGAAATATAAAAGGAATTACTAAATTTAAACTTTTTAAACCAGACGTAAGAGGAAATTTGGAGGATGTAATAATACAAAATCAAATCCTTCGAAATATGAATTATTTAGCTCCCAGATCATATAAAGTGCAAGCAAGAGTTAATGAAACCAATTCAGTAATGCTATTTCAAGAAAAGGCATCAAAAGAACTATTAGAGTTTAACAATCGAAGAGAAGGTCCTATTTTAGAGGGAGATCAAAATTTTTTCTTTGAATTGGTTAAAAATATACCCGATAACAATTTAAGCAATTGGTCTGTAGGTACACCTTTTTTAAGAAACAAGAGTAGCAAGGTTATGCTGTCTAAACTTACTAATGCAAATTTAATTACCAGAGGAAATGTACATAAACAAATTTCACTGGACGCTATTAATAAATTAAATTTAATTTATCTTAATTGGTCAAATAGGTTTCAAGATGAAAAAAATAATTTTTTCTTTTTTGATTATGATTTAGATAACAATTTACTTTCTTTTTTTGACAATAACAAAACAATAAATTTAGAAATTTATAATCTTTTTATGCAGTCAACAAATAGTCAACATGCATTAAGTTCAAGTAATAGGAAGTTCTATTGGAATTCCATAGAACACTATTTTGAACCAATTGTATATGACGCTAACCCTAATATAGATTTAAATTTTTCTACAACAACCACGACAATTTCTAGATTACCAGTTACCAGACACTTAAATGATGCTTTTAATAAATTAAACAATATTCTCACAAATATCAATATTAACAATCTTCACGAACAGGTAAAATCATCAGGACTCGATTTATCAAAAGAAAAATTAGAAAAAAAGATTATAAAAATAATAAAAAATTTAAAAATAGTTAAGAAAAATTATGATCAAAATTTAAATGAAGAAATTATTTTACATAATAACTTTAAAATAATTAATAATATTTTAGATAAATTTAATGAAAATATTGCAGAAATAGACTCGGATGCATATTTAGTTAAATATGACGGTTTTGATTTTTATAAATGTAAAATTTATCTAAAGGACTGTAAAATTTTAAAGATTTTAGATGAAGATTTAATCAAATTACTTGAAGGAGAGTTAAAAATAAAAAAAAATCACTATCAATTTATAGGTAACAAAATTGATCTAAATTATCTAAATAAAAAAGAAGAATTTAATTTCAAAAAATTTTTAGGAACAAAAATTTATTACGATAATAATGTTGAAGTTAAAACAAATATAGAAAGTAATACTATACAAATAAATCAGAAAAAAATTGGAGGCAGAGCATTTGTTATAGATGGAAGCTTAAAGGAAACTACTATAATTTTTAATGGTATTGAATTTTTAGAAAAATTTAGAAACAATCCATCATTAAAACCACCTAATTTTCCAATAAATAATAAAGGCCTAACCGGATGCCTCTCATTAATAAATTTAAATTTAGAAAATATAAATATTTCAGCTAATAATTCAAGTTGTGAAGATACAATAAATTTTATTGGCTCAACTGGAACAATAAATCAAATTTTTATTCAAAATTCTTTTAGTGATGCATTAGATATTGACTATTCTAGTTTAAAAATTGGTTTTATAGAAATTTCTACAGCGATTAACGATTGCACAGATTTTTCATCAGGCCAATATGAGTTAAAAAGCTTAATCTTAAAAAACTGTGGCGATAAAGGAATTTCTGTTGGTGAAAAATCTAATGTTCATATAGATGATATTAAAATAGATCAAGCGGATATTGGAATTGCATCAAAAGATAGTTCTATAATAAAATTAAATAAAGCTACACTGAAAAACCTAAGAACATGTGTTTCTGCATATAACAAAAAACAAGAATTTGATGGAGGGTTTATAAAGATAAATGAAATCAAATGTGAAAATTTTCTTAAAAAATTTGATATAGATAGTTTATCAAAAGTATTGACTGATAAAGATCAAAGTAAATTGAATTAATATGAGTTTTAGAATTGAAGAAAAATTATTTATTAAAAGTGATAATTTAATACAATTTCAAGAGAATGTATTTAAAAAATCTTATCAAAAAATTCACCATCCTCGCTTAGTAGAAAGTTTGTATTTTGATAATATTAAGTTAGAAATGCATACTGACTCAATTGAAGGCTTGACGCCAAGAAAAAAAATAAGAATTAGAAAATATCCTAACGATACTGATAGTAAATTTTATTTGGAGATAAAAAATTCTTCTGTTGAAGGAAGGTTTAAGACTAGAAAAATTATAAATGAACAAGAGTTGAATAAAACTATTTCGACTGGAATTTATGATAACCAGTATGGATCATGCTACCCTAAGTTATATGTAAAATATAAAAGAGAATATTTAAAATATGGTGATGTTAGGATATCAATTGATAAAGATATTCAATACAGAGATTTTAAGACAAATTTTACCTATAATGACGAGAGAATAATTGTAGAGTTAAAAACACATTTTAAAAAAAATATTGATGAATTGACTAATGATTTTCCATATCAAAGGATAAGATTTTCAAAGTATTGTTACGCGATTCAAAGTTTGTATAATCTTGATTAAGATTTTAAATATATAATTAAGCTAAAGCCTATAGATAATTTAATTATACTTTGATATACAAATTATAATTTGGCGAGGTAGCTCAGTTGGTTAGAGCACAGGACTCATAAGCCTGGGGTCGGCGGTTCGAATCCGCCTCTCGCTACCAAAAAAATGAAAAATATATCGATATTTTGCTTAACGCTAAACCCGGAACACGAAAAAATTATAGAAAAATTATCCTACATACCAGTTGGACTAGGAGATAAAATCTTCTCCGATGAATGCTTAACAGATAAAAATGGTGATAACATATCTAACAAAAACCCATTTTATGGAGAATATACTTTTCATTATTGGATCTGGAAAAATTATTTAAATCAAATCAAAACAGAATGGGTTGGATTTTGTCAATATAGAAAATTTTTTGCACAAAAAAAAATAATAGAAAATAATATAAATTTTGAAGATTTAAATAAATTATTAATTCACGAAATTAGTAAAAAGGATGAAATATTTGACTGTTTTTTGGGAAATAAATTTTCTGTAAAAAATTATAAAATATCAAAAATAATTAAAAAATATTTTTTTGATTTTTTACTAAATCCTAAATTAATTTTTAACAAAAATAAAAGAAATCTTAAGTTTCATTTTGATCTATTTCATGGGAAAGGAAATTTAGACATGGCTATCTCACTGCTTGATAAGACTTATCAAAATGATTTTAAATATTACATGGAAAATAATACAGAGTTTCATCCGCATAATATGTTTATTTGTAAAACAGAAAAAATTAAAAATTATTATGAGATTATATTTCCTTGGTTAGAAAAATGTGAAAAAATATTTGGATTCGATAACTTGGATAGCTATGGAACAAAAAGAATTTATGGTTTTTTAGCTGAGAGATTCTTATCATTTTGGTTTTCGAAAAATTTTACAATAAAGGAATTGCCAATTATTGGGAAAGATTTAACTGATTATAAAAATTTATAGATTTTTATAAATTCTTTAAAGCTTGGTAATATACTATCTTTTTTAGAAATGCTAAATTTTTTCCTTGGCCATTTAATATTTAGTGATTTATCCATTAAATTAATTCCATTTTCAAATTCTGGTTTGTAAAAATTTGTAAGTTTATAGTAAATTATATTATAATTATCATAGCTATAATATGCATGAGCAAACCCCTCGGGAATATAAAGACTTAAGCAATTTTTCTCTGATAAGATTATTCTATATGTTTTTCCAAATGTTTTTGAATTTTTTCGTAAATCTATAACATAGTCCAGAATTTTACCTTTTAAAACACTTACAAATTTTGCTTGCTGATATTTATATTGAAAATGAAAACCTCTTAGAGCATTGGCTTTTGATGTGGTGCAATACTCAAATACAAAACTTTTTTTTAAAATTTTTTTATTAAAAGTTTCTCTTAAGCTTCCTCTTTTATCTGGATTATTTTTTTGTTTTATTATTAATAAATCTTTAATTTTAGTTTTAATAATCTTCATATTTATAAAAGTTTATTCATTTTTTTTAAATTCATATAAATATTTAAAGGAAGCTGACCTTTAGATTTCTTTTTTTTAACATCTTTTTTATATTTTTTTGCAAATTTATAAATAGTTTGAGATTTTCCACCTATATTTATAATTCCTTTGTGTTTAATCATTTTTAAGAAAATTTTAATAAATTGATCCTGGTATATAAAATTACACTTAACATTCGAAAAAGCCTCTTTATGTATAAAAGGTTTTTCTGTCATACAAGCTCTTATTATCAGAGAATTCTTATACATCTGTACAGCAGACTCAGCTCCAAGTTTTGACCATCCATAATTATTCCAAGGAAGCACAGGATCGTTTTCTTTGTAATTGCCTTTAGTACCTGGATAAACATAGCTTGTAGAAAAAAAAATTATTTTTATTTTTTTTTCAACACACATTTTTACTAAATTAGCTGTACCTATAATATTAAGATCTATGCTCCTGTTGATTTCATTTTCATGAACCGACATTGGTCTTGATAAACCAGCTAAATGAAGAACAATATCAGGTTTTTCTTTTTTTATGTTTTTATCAATTGATTTTAAATTTAAAATATTAAGTTGTTTTTTATTTTTAAATACAAATTTATAATTACTCTTAAACTTTTTAAGCTCCTTAGCAAATCGCCCTTCGCCGCCGGTAACAATTATTTTTTTTACCATTTCATTAAATTAGTTTTTTAAGATAATTTGAATAGATGCAATTTCCATAAAAATTAATAGCATTTTTAATTCCTGTTTTACTTATCCAGCCATTATTAAAAGCTATTTCTTCTAGACACGCAATTTTAAAACCCTGTCTATTTTCTAAAGACGAAACAAATATCGAAGTATTATAAAAGTCATCCATTGAGCCAGTGTCAAGCCAAGCTCCGCCTCTACCTAAAAATTCAATGTTTAATTTATTTTTTTTTCTGTATTTGTTTAGTAAATCAACAATTTCCAATTCATTTCTTTTTGATGGTTTTAAAGTTTTGCTATAATTTACAGCTTTGTTATCAAAAAAGTAAAGGCCTGTAATAGCGAGATTTGAATCTAATTTTTTAGGTTTTTCTCTAATCGACAATACTTTATTTTTATTATTAATTTTCGCTATCCCGTACAGTTCTGGCTTACTTACCGGATGAACTAAAATTTTACAACCCGATTTTAATTTTATACAGCTTTTTAATTTTTTTGTTAAACTTTGACCATAAAAAAAATTATCACCTAAAATTAAGACAACATTATCTTTTCCAATAAATTGTTCACCTAATATAAAGGCATCTGGAAGACCTTTAGGACTTTCTTGCTCAATATAAGTAATTTTAATTCCAAATCTTCTCCCATCTTGAAGAATTTTTTTAAATTGATTTAACTGACCTTTGTTTACAATTATCAAGACATTTTTAATTCCAGCTAACATTAAAACAGATAGAGGATAGTAAATTAAAGGCTTATCATAAATAGGTAATAGCTGTTTATTAACTGCCTTCGTAAGTGGGCTCATCCTTGTGCCGTGACCACCAGCTAATATAATTCCTTTTTTTATCATAGCTTTAAACCTAGTCTTTTAAAAAATTTCTTTTTTGAAAAATTTTCAAAAAAAACATAATTGTTATAATACCAGTCAAAAGTTTCTTTTAAACCAGTTTCAAAATTCTTTGAAGGTCGCCATTTAAGAGTACTGGTAATTTTTTTACAATCCAAAGCATATCTTAAATCATGTCCAGGTCTATCTTTAACAAATTTAATTTTCACTTTATTACCGATTTTTATTTTTTTATCTTTAACTACTTTCAACAATAATTTGGTTAAATTAAGATTGTTATAATCATTTCCCGTGCCAATATTGTAGCTTTCACCTGATTTACCTTTTTTATAAATATCAAACAATCCACTGCAGTGATCTTCTACGTATATCCATTCTCTAGAATTAATTCCTTTTCCATAGATTGGTAGAGGACTATTGTTTAAAATGTTAAAGATCAAAGTAGGAATTAGTTTTTCTGGAAATTGACCTGGACCAAAATTATTACAACAATTAGAAATAACTGCGTCGATATTATATGTTCTCGAATATGATTTTATTAAATGATCCGAACTAGCTTTGCTGGCTGAATATGGCGAACTTGGTTGATAAGGACTTTCTTCATTTGATCTATATTTTTTTTTAATGTCACCATAAACTTCATCTGTTGAGATATGAATTAACCTGATTTTTTTTTTATATTTTTTTTCATAATTTCTTATTTGTTCTAAAATATTAAAAGTACCAATAATATTCGTATTAATAAAATCCTTAGGAGAGTCAATTGATCTATCAACATGCGTTTCTGCTGCTAAGTTAAAAATCGCATCAGGTTTATATTTACTAAAAATTTTTCCGATTTTTTTACTATTAATATCAAGTTTGTAAAATTTATAATTAACATTTTTTATGTCACGTAATAAATAAGATTTTTTTGAGTAGGCATTTTTATCAATATTAATAATGAAGAATTTTTTACGCAAAAGAAAATTAATCAAATTACTTCCAATAAAACCATTTCCACCCGTAATAATAATTTTTTTCATCAAAATTTAGATTTAAGAGACATATTTTAATATATATACTGTATTAAAATAGATATTTGTTTAAAGCAATATTATATATTTAATAATGAGTAATAATAAAATTACAATAGTAATCAATACGTTTAAAAGCGAAGATAAAATTCACAATTGTTTAAAGTCAATTGACAACAACTTTAAAGTCATAGTGGTAGAAAATTCAAAAAATATGAACTTTAAAAATGAGCTTGAAAATAAATATTCAAATGTCGAATGTGTTCTTGCTGGTGAAAATTTAGGATATGCAAAAGGAAATAATTTAGGATTATCTAAAGTAGTAAGTCAATTTGCTCTTATTTTAAATCCCGATGCAATGCTTGAAAAGAATACTTTAGATAATTTTTTAATTTGTGCAAAAAAAATTAATGACTTTGCAATAATAGGTCCAGCTAAACAAAATGAATTTAGCACAGAAGATGAAAATAAAGATAAAGAAAATATTTTTTTAGTTGAAAAATTAAAAGGATTCGCAATGTTTTTAAATCTTGAACAGTTTAAAGATATTGGCTTTTTTGATAAAAATTTTTTTATTTACCTTGAAGAAATAGATTTATGTAAAAGACTGAGACAAAAGAATAAAAAAATTTACTTGGATAAAAATATTAAAATACACCATTTAGGAGGTAGCTCGCATAATGATCTTATAAATTTTGAGATGGAGCTCTCACGAAATTGGCATTGGATGTGGTCCACTTTCTATTTTAATAAAAAACATTATGGTTTTTTTAATTCTTTATTTAAAATTAGTGGAAAATTTTTTTCGTCAATATTTAAGTATTTTTTTTATGCTTTAATATTTAATAATAAAAAAAAAAAAATTTATTCACATCGTTTTTCAGGATTAATTCATTCTATCATTGGTAATAATTCCTGGTATAGACCAAAAATAATAATCAATTGATAAAAGAAAAATTTTATATATAAAAACT
>Ga0233444_10002555_pt1 | contig 19081 bp, 14 predicted proteins | sample SI_124_October20_6_FD_182792 | JGI IMG/M metagenome (GOLD analysis project Ga0233444, IMG submission 182792) | Seawater microbial communities from Saanich Inlet, British Columbia, Canada - SI_124_October2016_10_MG | ecosystem: Environmental > Aquatic > Marine > Inlet | place: Canada: British... | reverse complement strand
TGAGCGAGGCGTGAGGAGCAGCGTGTGTGTGTGTGTGTGTGTGTATGTGTCAAACTCTTGTATAACCTCAGAGTGCGCACCTTACGAGAGAGAACTGCTCCCAATGTTGCTCCCCTCGCTGCACAAGTTGTCGCTTGCGCCGGGCACGGGCATGGCCCCAAAGAAACGCCGCATGATTCCTCGGTCTGTGTGGCTAAACCTCCCCAGGTGCTACTTTGCGACGTTTTCCGACGACGAAGTCTTGATCCTCGAGATCAACTATTACACCAACGAGTACAACGAAGACGTGGTCTCCTTCAACCTGCGCAGCGCCGGAATGTTTAGTTTTGAGATTCCCATCGGCATCAGCAAAGACACTACAAGAATATTTGCCAATGACGAGCCGGGCTTTCACGCGTGGAAAACCGCCGGTGACATTCGCCGGATGGTAGGACGGTACATTGTTGCGTTTGCAGCAATCATTCGGCAAATGCACCCACAGATCGAGGAAGTGAGGTACCACAACACTGCCGTCATTGACGACATGGATGCGACAGACGCCGATCACGACGAGGATAAGCTGAGGGTGGTCGCCGAGGACGCCCTGTACCGGGTGCGGTACTACGAGCGTCTTGGGTTTGAGTTTGACGTGCCCTACGCCGATCAGGTGCAAGGCGTGATTGAGGAGCTGACCGATCAGCCTGTTCTGGAAGACAATCTCGATGTTGCGTTTTCGGGCGAGCTGCTCTCGATGGCGGATACACTCCCTCAGACCTTTCCCGATGAGTGCACTCTTGTGCGCTTGCACGCGGACGTGTGTGAGTAATAATTCTTGGTCAACTCACTAAACCACTGCGTCCTACTCCGTTCCTGGAAACCCGCTTAGCTCCTTTTCCACAAACGTCCTCCATGCAGAGTCCCCCGATGTGCGGAGGATGGAGAGGCTCCGAACGCCCGCCTTGCACGCCTTGATTCCGGCGTCGACGCTCATGTCCTTGTACAGGTCCTTGAGGTGCTCGCACATGTGAATGTGATCGCTCCAGTGCGTGTTCAGAACGTGCATGGTGGCGAATGCGCGCATTCGGTGCTGCGACCCGTTGTTTATGAGAGTGAGCAGCTTTTCGCGAATCGCTCGCTCGCGAGCGCGCTCATTGTACTTGAGCGCGTACCAGACCTTGGCAAAGGTGGCGTCGAGTAGCCGCTGGTGCAGGTGCGCGGCCGCGTGCTTGTCGAGCACACGCAGCGTGGCAATGCTTGTGACTTGCTCTGCAAAGAGCGTGGCCTGGTTGATGTCGGCGTCTTCGTGGATGTCCTCGCCAACGAGACAGTCGTAAATCGCACCGAGCGCGTCGTGGGAGAGCGGCGGTGGGTTGTAAGGCATGGTGCTTGAAAGAAAAATGTGCCGGCGCACACCGCAAGCCGAGCGCACCGCTGGGAAGGGACCTCTTGCCGCTCCTCAAATTCTCAAAGATGGTTCCGCAAACACAGACACAGACACAGACACACACCACACACACACACACACACACACACACACGCACACGCACGCGCGCATCATCTCGACGCGAACCTTTCATATCTTCGCCTCAAGGCATCTTCAATGTCCTGTTCGTCGTCCTCTTCTTCGTCCAGCGCGGCTTCAATTCCGCTGCGCTCGTAGGTCCGCACGAAGGATTTCTTCTTCCTTTTATTCCACTTGTCAAGCCATTCATTGAATTTGCGCTTCTGCTCCTCGGACATGTAATCGTAAACATCGTTCCCGTACCCGTCGCAGTCACCGTAACCGTCGACCTCCTGCTGGTACAATGCTAGGGCCACGACCTCGTCGTCGTCCCGAAGCTCTTTAGACGCATGTTTGAATGTACATGCATGAAGTTGAATAACTTCAAGCACAAACTCGCGATCGTTCTTCAGCTCATCGGACGCCGATCCGAATTCTTCCCCATTACGCTCCACCGCCGCAAGCACAAACTCACGATCGTTCTTCATCTCGGAGGACACGACCCAGAGCAGGCAAAAATCCTGTGGGCGGTTGTCCTTAAGGCAGGCCATCGTCATCATTAGGATCTCGCGATCGTTCTTCAGCTCATCGGACGCATATTCGATTGACTCTGGATCTTCCTTTATTGAAGCGATCACGATCTCGCGATCGTTGCGGAATTTCTCCGGCGCGTATTCGAGTGCTCTTCCATCGCTCTGCACCGCCGCGAGCACCACCTCACGATCGTTTTGGAACCGCTCGGCCACAACTTTGAAGAAACCTCCCGATTGGACCAACTCGAGCACAAACGATCGATCGTTCTGAAGCTCCTCGGGCACGACTTCATCTAAGTCGTCCTTAGTAAAAGAATCGGGCTCGAATTGCCAAAGTTTTGAGAAGGCGAGCATGATTTGAGGATCGCTTCGAAGCTCCTCCGAGACGTAATCTATATCAATCTCGCGCCCTGCTTCAAACGCCGCAAGCACCAGGCGACGCACCGACTGGTCTTCGGGATGATTATGCAACATACGGTGGCCGTTGCGGTACTCTGACTCCTTGGCCGAAAGCTGAACCTCGGGATCAGCCCGAAGCCTTGGCGATGCCCATGGCAACGCTTCAATATCCCGGTACAATGCTGCGAGCACGAAGACTTTTACATCTCCATCCTCTTGTGAGGAGCTGGCGTTGAGGCGCCGCCGCTCCATCCGGTAGCTCCGTGCGCGATTGCACAATGCGTAAAAGTTGGCACGCGCATTGTTGGGAACGATTACTGGCGCGTTGGCAAATACGAGATTGGTCAGCCTCTCCCAATTCTCGTTGCACACGCGATTGTTGCCACTATCCACGGCGCACCAGCTCGCCGCTGCTTGGCAAGCGTCCTCGGCATCGCCGGCCGCGACCGCGTCGAGTACCGCACTTACGAGGTCATCGGGCAGATTGGGTGAGCGCACGCCCGTGGGAAGGAGCGATAGGTGGTCGAGGCGGGGGAGCATCGCTCGCCGTGTTCTTAATTCACACACGCGCATCGCAACTTATCTCTCACACACGCACGCACACACACACGATTGGTACTGCTGGCTACTCGGCCTTGCAAAAGCCGCCGCCGGGCGTGGCGAAGCGGTGGGCATTCGCCGTGAAGGAGATGCCAATCTGCTTGAGCACCACCTGCGTGATGAGTTGGTTGCGCGTGTGGGTGCTAATCTCGTTTATAGACTTGTCGTTGGTAAAGACGGCGGCCGAGAGCAGCAGGAGGGTGAACGTGGCCGACGCGCGAATGCTCCCCAAAATGGTCGTAGTCAGAAAGGCCGGAAGGTGGCCATCGTTGAAATTCAGCCACGGCTTTTCGCAACAGGCCGTCAAAATGTGGATTACGGTGAGCGCGAACACGATCACTGCGGCGACGCAGAGCGGTATCCAGGCGCCGAGCATGAGCACGTGGTAGTAGGGGTGGTTGGGGTCGTTGAAGCTATTCGAAATGAGATCTCCATCGTACGCGACCACAAATATCCAAAGCGCCCAGTGCAAGACGACGCCGGCAATGGTGATATAGCGGTCAGCGTCACTGTGGTGCACCGATCCCGCACCGACGCCCAAAAAGTAGGGCGCTTCGTCGGCAAACCGCTCAAGAAACCTTGCGGGTCCGTCCCTTGGTTTCATGGCGCGTTGTGGCAGCAATTTCTCTGCCTTCATGCGTTTGCGCTTCTTTTTATTCTACACGCCCCTGATACAAACTTATCGCGGGTTGATAGTTCTCCTCATTGCCGCTGCCTCTGCTTTTGCGAGACGACGTAGTTGGACTGCTCCAGGTGGCCGTAGATGTCCTTCATGCTCCGCCACGCGTTTTCGGTTCCGCGCTTGAAGTCCATGTTTGGCCAGCGCGCCAGTGCGTGATAGATCATGCCCATATCTGGGCGCATCGGCATTGCGACGGTGTACTCGCCACCCTGGGTGAAGGTGTGCAGCGCGCCGAGGCCATACTGCGCGCGGAGGATCTTCTGCTGCGCCTCGACGCGTTTCATCTGGCCCTTCCACGAGTCGAGATGCTTCGTGGCCGCATTGTCGGCCATCTCCTTCCATCCGGCCTCTTCGTACTTTTTGAACTCCTTCTCCAGCTCCTTGATCTCGGCCGTGGTCAACTTGGCGGCAGCCGCCTTCGCATTGCCCATCTTGTGCCTCATGAGCGCCGCGCGAAACTTTTCCTTGTAGTCGGTCTTGCCAAACAGGCCGCTGGTAGCCTCCTCGCGCTGCTGCCCCGCAGCCAACACTGCGGAGAGCGAGCGCGTCACGGGCCGCGACGCCACCACTTGCGCGGCGGGACGCAGCGACATGACTGTCTGTTTGATGAGGTGCCTTCAAGAAGACTGTTATGCCGGCAAACGGTTCCGATTCACCGTGTACGCGTTACAACCAATAAGCAAAGTTTCAAAGTATACAGATGACAACATAAAAGCGCTATGAGCGCGCGCCTCGATCCGCGGCTGAGTATTGAGGTGAGCCGCTTCACGCCGCGGCTGGACGCGGTACTGCGGGCGGGGCAGACCGAAGCGCTGCGCGTCGGTGCGCGCACAGGCATGAACGTGGAGCCGCCGCCATTGCGCCGGCGGCGCGTCATCTACGACGAAGACGACGATGCGACGATCGCGCCGCCCCCCGCCAGCCTCCAGGGCATACCGTCCGAGGTGATGGAAATATTGGTAAAGCAAGCCGCGCTAAGCGCGCGCGAAGTCAAGGACAGCGTTCCAAAGACGATCTGCCAGTGGATGCACAACTTTTGCGAGGTCGCGGCCAGTTCCAAGGTGCCGTGCAACGACGACTGGTTCCGGATTGCGCTCAACGCCTTTGGAAAAGCGCCCGAGCCAAAGGTGGGCGGCATGAAGTTTGTCGATAGGCAAGGCAAGACCACGACCGGCTACGTCGACATCCACGGCAACGAGGTACCAGCGCCCGGGCTGTCGGCACCGCCGCCACAGTCGGGCTTCAAAACTTGGCGGCACCTGTTTGGGCAGCTTTGCATCGCCCTCAACGGCCCCGCGCGTGTAAGTCGTAACACGCCGCCAAGCTTTTGGAACTCTGTGGCCGAAGGGATGGACGGAATTGTCAAATGGCCCCGTGCTCACTACCGAAAAATGTACGCAAGGTGGGACCTCACGCAGCGCAATCTCGACGAATTCATCGAGATACTACTGCTTCGCCACACGATAAACCCGCAAACCGAGCAAGGGCATTTTAATGCGCAGTCTTGGTGGGAGGAGTGGAAGAACGGCGAAACGTCCAACGCCTTTGGAAAGACGCCCGCCGACCCATGGAAGGCGCTGGTGACGTGGATGACTTTGCGCGGCGCGGAGCCATTCAAGAGCGAGTATTACAAAGAGCTCGACACTAGCATTTATGTCGCGATCGTGAACGCGATGAACGGGGATATCCCGTGGAACGAGGCGCTCAAGGGTGTGAAGGACGCGCTGGCACTTGGCGGATTACTCATTGATGAGGTTGAAATTATCAACCTTAGTCCCGACCTGGAGATGCCCGAGGCATTGCCGCAATACTATAGGAACAGGCGGATATGGCCATCGCTGATAAACCTGGCCACGTTCTCGCGCAATTCCGACATGATCAAACTGCTGATGGACGCTGGCGGCTGGAATTCCAGCGCAATTTGAGAGCACTTCAACAAATTTGTGTGTGTCAATCAAGACCGGTTTCCTAGTTTTTTCAAGCACATTCAACAACTATGACCCCACCACGGTCGCCGCCAGCGCGCGCAACGCCTGACTCACCACCATAACATCGACACCACTGTCCTCGATGCGTGTTTTCAAGTCGTCCACGCGCCGCGCGTCCGTAGACACCATGCCACCCACGACGGCAGAGAGGCAGGCCTGCGCGTCGGTTGTGCGAAAGAGCGCCACCGACGCCGCGATCCGCGTCGTGGGACTCTGACGCCACAGCTTACCTTGTGCATCTTCATTGAGCGTGGTGACCAAGGCGTCCTCCAGCTGTGTGCGCAATTCCCTAGCCTCGACACAGGTCTCGTGCTCGAGTATGCGCGTGTGCACTGCAAGCGGGTCCGCGGTACTGCTGCGACCGTACAAGGTTCCAAAATCATAGTCGGTAAGCGCAAGGTTGCTGACGTTTGCCATGGCGTCCGTTCGCACCCCGCCCTCGTGCATGTACTCGATCAGTTCCTGTGCGTCCACCGAACCGGCCGCTAGGGCAATCGTCAGCGCATCGAGGTCTGGCAACGCTACTGACACGTGCTCGCGCGTGCGATCGCGCACGCTGCCGACCACGGCCAGCACGTCATTGCTCAGCATCCGGCACGCGCGCGCGCGCTAACTGCCGCGAAAGGTGCGCCTTGGAGTTAGCGCGCACGCGTATGCGGTCCATTGTCACTTGCTCGCTGCTCGCGCTGGCGGCACCCGCCAGCGCGGCATGGGTGCTCGCGCCCGCGCTCGTGGCGCAGTCGGCGCAGCTTGAGCGCGCGGGTGGCGGCGCCGTGCGCGGCCTGCTCGCGCGCATGGGCCTCGTCGCGGGCGAGGTGCAGCACTTTCGCGGAGGAATGTACGGCGTCGTTGCGAGCGTCGCGCTCAACCTGGGCACGCGCCACGCCGAGATCATGCTGCGCGGCGCGCCCGTGGGCGGCACCCTCACTGGAAGCGGCTGGCTCAAGGCCGAGCACGCCGAGGCCTACAGTGGCGGCGTGGTGCTCGACCCAGAATTCGAACGGACGCTGTCGAGACGCTTTGTGAGCATCCAGCACGCAAGCCTCGATCGCGAGACGAACACGGTCAGTGTGACAGTAACCGTGCCCATCTTTGGGGCGACAGTGCTGGTGCTCAAACGCGTCGAGGGGCCGTGAGAACTGTAGTATTGTTTTTAAGAAAGACTTCTTGTCCTAAGCTGCGCAGCCGACCAGTGCGCGCCACTCTGGACTGTCGTACCAGCGCGAAGGCTCGGCGTCGAGAATGAGCGGGTTTCGTGTGCCCGTGAGCTCCTCAAGCTGCTTGGCAACGTTGATCTCGATCAAGTCCGGTGGACTGTGCTTGCAAAGCGCGATAATCTTTGGCAGGTGCGCCTTCTGGGCGCTCGACATTGGCGTGCACTCATACGTCGCGCGCGTGTACAACCACTTGCGGGCAAGGCGCGCGCGCTGCTCCGCAGGCGGTGCATAGTGGCGCTCGCCGTTGAAGGTTTCAAACTTTGACGCCGGGATCTGGTTGGGCTCGTCGGGCCACAGCTTCAGTGGCAGGCTGCTCCGCACCGAGTTTTCGCGACGGTCGGCTTCCACAAAATTCCAAGGATCGCCCTCCGCCACCTGGCATTTTGAGCGAGGCACGACGTGCTCGACCGACCACCGACCTTGTGCAAGCACGTCGTCAATGTCCGTCTGGAGGTATGGCGTGACGTAGTCGTGCTCATCGGTCTGCGCGTGCTGCGCGACCTGATGAACCAGACGCCGCTTGTCCCGAGAGGTGAAATTCTTCCACGACTTGGAGGTGTTCCAGATCTTTTGTGTGGCCGCAAACCACGTGGCGCGGACAGCGTCCAAGTCGCCAGCGCTGCACACCGTGGCGCGGTGAAGGGGCAACGCCAGGGTGGGAAGGTGCGCCATGAGGGATGTAGCCATCGGGGTTTTAAACACCGCTTATCCCCCTCTTGTGAGTTTTAAAACGCACACCCTTACGAAACCACGAGCGCGTGAAAGCGCGTGCGCACCTCCACCTCCAGCGCGTCCATGAGCGTGGGCCGCGTGGGCTGCAGACGGCGCTCGGCCTCTTGCGCGTAGCGCTTCTCCGATGGCGGCAGGTACTCAAAGATGGTGAACAGCTCAAAGGCGAGCGCGGCGTGCGGGCCATGGGTGGCGCGGTGGGAGGCGCTGGTGCCCGGCGTCGTCGTGCTCGTGGGCGCGCTGCTAAAGGTCTTCAAGAAGGCGCCAAAGGCCATCTCGCGCTGCCACCCAAGCGTCTCAATGTGGAGGCGAATGTCGGGGTCGTTGACCAAATGCGCAAGGCCCGTCAGGACGCTCGCTGCGATGGGAATTGGCAGCTTTCGAAGGGACGCGCGCCGGTTGCGCACCACCCCACCGCCCCTCGAGTTGGCCTCGGCCTCGCGCCGTTCCTTGTCCTCTCGACGCTTTCGTTCGCTTTCGAGTTCCTGATCACCCCCTCCCTGGGCCGCCCGTTGCCGTTCGAGCTCCTCGTTTTTGCGCTTGCGTCTCTCGACGGCCTCCTGCAACGTTTCCCGCTTGGGCACCGCCGGAGGAGCTGCGGGAGCCGTTGCGGGATCCGGCGGCGCCGCCCGCGGCGCCGCCCGCGGCGCCGCCGGGGCCGCCGGGGCCGGCGGCGCCGCGGGGGCCGGTGGTGGTGGTGGTGGTGGTGGCGGCGGCGGTGGCGCGCCGCCCGGTGCGAGCGTCGGCGGCTTCATTGGCGGCGGCGGAATGTCGGGGCGCTTGCTAAACGTGGGCAGCCTTTTGAATTGCTGCGCAAAGTCGCCGATCAGAATGCCACGGTCCTCGTCCCGGAGCGTCGGCACGTACCACGCTTGGGACTTTGCTGGCACCTCGTCCCATTGTAACGAGGGCACTTCCCGAGACTCAATCGGCTTCTTGAGCGACTCCTGCATTCGCTGGATCAAAAAGCCAAAGAGGATGCCCTGTCGCACCTTGAGGTTGTCCTTGCTCCAAACCATGAGGTCCCGGTCGTCGCTGGTGTCCCTCGAAGACGCGATTGCAACCGCTCGGAAGAGGTTTTTTCCCAGCCTGTTTGATTTGAGCGGGGCGGTGAAGCCGCGCAGCGGTCCCACCAGCACTTTGCGCGTCGCCGCCTTCAATGGCGCATAGTCGCGCACCTCTTGCAAGCCCGCCTCCACGCACTGGGCCCAAGCGAGCTCGCGCTCTTGCGCTTCGGAAAGCACCACCGGGGCCGCTGCATTGTAGTTGAGGCCTTGCACACGTTCGGCTTGCTTCTTCGCCGTCTCCACCAGATTGGCCTTGAGTCGCGCCATGCGCGCGGTGGCCTCGTCCGAAAGCGCAAACGGCGTCTTCCCGGAAGCCTTGATGCGCACGGCGGCCTCGGCCGCCAGTTTTGACCGTTGCGCAAGGGCCTTGGCTTCCTCGGAGAGGTCCTCTAGCCCATTGATGACGCCGTTTTTGTGGTCCATCAGACGAAATGCCGTATTCGTCTGCCGGATCGACGTGTAATCGAGGTTGCTGTTCTGCGTGTTGACGGCGTGGTTGTAGTGCCGCTGCAGCAGGCCCGTCTCGCTGCGCCAATCCGTATCACCAACGCCGGCCTTGCCGAAAGGAGTTTGGTTGCACACCTCCAACAGCAGCCGCACGCGAAAGTGCATGGCACGCGCGAGCCACGGAAAGTCGCTGCCAAAGAGAGCGTTGTACTCGGGCTCGGAGCTGCCCCGCGAGTTGAATATGGCACTGACGCTCACCTTGGTGGAGTCCACGTTGGGCACCTTCCAGTTGGCGAGATGAAAATTGCACTCGCAAAACCGCTCCCACTCTGGATCCGCCTGCACGTCGGCCCAGGCCGCGTTGGGATTGAGCAGCGGATGTGCGAGGATGACATCGGCCACTCGCTGCTTTTCATTGGGGCTGTTTTCTGCCTCAACGCCCGTTACGCCCTTGAGGTGCTCCACAATGGCATTATTAGACTGCAAGTCGACCACGGGAGCGTCCGGCTTGACCTGGTTGTAAAACGCCTCGGAGGCGCGCAGGTTTTCAATGCTGTCACGCAGCGCGTAGGTCGTCGATCCATTCTCATCCACCGTCGGCTCCAGGTACGTGTCGAGCGTCTTCATGAGACCGAGCGCCATGCTCAGCGGGCTCAGGGAAAAGGGCGCGCGCGAGCTTGGCGCATTCGCCGGGTTGGGAACCAGTCCAAACAGGTTGGCCCTCTTGACAACCACCTCAAACTGGTCGTCGATCAGCTGCACCTCCGCCGCCTCGTAGTTGCCCTGCGCTGCCTGCTCGAGCGTCCAGTCCATGTTGCGCCAAAGCAAGTTCAGCGAGTTGTACAAGACGCGGTCCTCGCGGCTTCGTCCGGCGTTGGCGATGCGCTGCGCCGCCTCCCGCCTCAGCGTCTCGAGCCGCGACCGTTCCGCATCGAGGCGCTTGGTGCGTTCCGTCTCCAGCTTTTTGACCCGGGCCTCGTTGGAGAGCGTCTCGTACGGGGCAAAGGCGTCCGAGAGCGAATAGAAGCGTCCCTCCCACAAGGAGCGCGCAGCCGGTGTGCTAAAGGCCTTGTCAAAGAAGATGTTTTCAAACGCAATGATGATGTGCACGAGCTCTGGAATGGTTTGCAAGAATGGCTTGTAGCCCTTGGTCTCGTACTCGTCGTAGCTGCGGCCCTTTGCACTGCTGTAGGCGATCAATATCAAGTTGTAAATCTCCTTGCGGTCTTCGTCGGACGTGGTATGGGTCATGCCATAGAGGGCGAGCAAAAAGTCCTCCTTGGGCGCCGGGTCGACGAGCGCGTTTGCCGCTTTCAGGTCCGATTCGTCTCCTCGCGTGAGCCGGATCGTCTCGTCGAGACCCGCCGTAATCTCTGCCATGCGCGTCGCGAGCTGCGCCTCGCCCTCGGGAAACTCGGCTGCAATCTCTTGCCGAAGCGATTCCTGCGCCGCGTCCAGGTACGCTTGGCGGTCCTGCTCGGTTCGAAAGGGGTACATCCACGCCGGGCTGTCGCGCAAGAGGTAGGTGCGCAAGGCGTCCTCCACCGCCTTGAGCGCCACCGTCCGGTTGCTTGCCTCCTCATCGCCCTCGTCTTCGTCCGTGGTCGTCGACGCGCCCGGAGAGGGAGCCCGACGCTCCCTTTGCACGCGCCGCGCTTCCTCGAGCTTTGCGTTGAGCTCGACCACCTGTTCTGAGAGCAGTCTGCGCTCTTCTTCATCCTCTATGCAGTCGTCCGCTTCCGCCTCGGCTTGCCTTGCATCGAGCACCGGTGGGCGCAGCGCCGCGCGCAGCGACTTGTCCACCTCGTCGCCACGCAGAGCCTCTGCCGCGGCGCCCGCCGCGCTCGCGGCGAGCCGCAAGAGCTCGGCACAATTGGTCCAGGACAGGTGCCGGCACGCGGCGTGCAGCATGAGCAGCGCCCGGCACGACGCCGGCAGCGCGTCCGCGCCGTCGAGGCTCTCCCCCAAGACGTTGTCGCCGCGCAGCTCGGCCTCGTCGCCCACAAACCACAGCAGATTGTCGACGAGCTCGTACTCGTCGGGTGAGTCTGCCGATGGCAGCAGGCACTCGCCCGCCGCGGCCAGCTTCTCGATCAGCGCTGCAAACGATGCCGCCTTGGCCGCGTCGTTGCCAAAGCCGGCGACTCGCGAGGCGGTCTTGGCGCGCATCTGCAAGCTCTCGCCTTGTGAGGATACAAGGATCATCGACGGCAGCACGCCCAGCCGCGCGAGGAGCGCCTGGCGGCGCACCTGGTTGGCCGGCACGTCGATGCGCTCGATGCGGTGCGAATTCGTGGCGATCAGGGAAAGCCGACGCGCCAGCAGCCGCGCGCTCAGCATTGGGGCGGGCCCTTCAAAGGAGTACGCGCGCTCGGCGCGCGTGAGCGCGGTCATCAGCGCCTTGTAAACGTCCCGAGATCCCAAGAGATCCGCGTCCACTTCAACTGAGTTTGCCCATTGTGCAAGCACTCCCGCAGTCGACGTATCGCTCGATAGTGCACAAAAGCTAGCATTGCCGCCATTGGAGAGGGCCGCTGTTGCCTCAGCAAGCACGTCGTCCACACTTGTGCACGCCATGCAACACGCAATGCACTCGTCTTGCATTTTAATGGCGCCACGCCGGTCAAATCACGGCTGGGGTTAGCGCGTGCACACGGCGCGCACCCTCGCGCGCACACATAACCCGGAGAGGTATGGGGTTTAGTGAGCACAAGATGAGCGTTCGTCCTCGGCAGGTGGCCGAGGAAGCACACAAGTTTAGCTTGCGAAACGTCTTTGGCACGCTCGACAAGGATTACACCGAGGAAGAGTTGCCGCCGGCGCCATCGCCGGTGCCTATTGCGGCCCCCGTATCTCCCACGACCGCTCCGGTCTCTGGGCTTCACTTTGAGCTCAACATGCCCTCCAAGACTGCTGCAGCGCCGGCGCCGCTGCTCGCGCTCCCCACCAATGGGCTAAAGTTTACGCTGCCGCAGATGAAGGCGCCGCAGTCGGAAAACGGCGGCTTTCCTGTCAGGAGCACTGTGGGCGAATCAGCTGGCAAGATGCTGCGCGCCGGCTACATTGTCGGTGGTGCGCAGGGCTCACAAACTGAGGTGCTGCGACTCAACGGCATCGTTGACGATCTGCAGCACAAGCTCAAAAAGTGTGCCGATCGCCTGGCCACCACCGAGCAGAGCGTTGCGCGCGGCAACGCGGCGTTGCAGTCGGAGCGCGCCACGTCGCATGCGCGCATCGTGGCGCTCGCGGGGCAGGTCAAGGAGGCGCAGGTGCGCGAGACGGCGGCCCGAGTCGAGATGGCCGCCATACCCAAGGTGAGCGACTACGACCAGCAGCGCTTTGAGATGCAGGCCCAGGGGGCGCTACAGCTCGAGCAAAAGTACGAGGAAGAGGTCGCACGCGCGGCGGCCTTGGAGGAAGTGCTTGCGGGCCTGCGCATCGAAAAGGAGACCATCGCGTTGGAGCACGCGTCTCTGCAGGCCGATCTTGATGCGACCAAGGCGGCGGTGGAGCTGGTAGAGACCAACGCTGCAAGCATCAAACGCGAGGCGCTGGAGATGGTGGCGGAGGCCGAGGCCAAGACCGACGCATTGATCGCTCAGCAGGCCAAGACGGCAGAGGAGTTGTCTTCCACCGCAGAGGCGGGCACAACTGCAATGAAGGCCGTCATGGTGCAACTCGACGAAGCCAACACTGAGCTCAAACTCTCAAAGGTTACCATGGAGACCGAGATTGCCAAGGGCGTAGAGGCGGACACGCTCATTAAAAGCCTCGATTTAACGATCAGCAGCCTGCGCAATGAGGTGCGCGATCGCGACGCGCAAGTGGCCGCGCTGACCGAAACGGCAACGGATGCGACGCAGCGCTGTGGCGAGGCGCTCCTTCAGGCAAAGCAAGTCAAGGAGACCGTCCCAGATCCCGAGGCCACCGCCGCTGTGGACGACGCCATAGTCGATGCGTTCAATGAGTACCACAACCTCAAGCGCGTGGCAGAGGGTGCCAAGGGCACACCCGATGCCGCGCACCACCACGCCCTCGCAATGCGCGCCTATGGCGCCCTAACGAGCGGCATCGCCCACACACCGATGGTGTTGTCGTGCTGTATTGAAGCACACAATGACATGTGTGAGGACGATGCGTACGACGTCATGGCCACCTCGGCCGCGGCGCGCACGGCGCTGCGCGACGCGCTGCCGACGACGCGGTCGAGCGGAATCCACCGCGACCTCGACTGCCCTATTGAGCTTGCAACAGCCGGCACCCCCACCGACACGACGCCGCTTGCACTCAAGATACGTACTGAGGCGTACGTCAACGCGGTCTCCAAGGATCTACGGCGTGGCCTGATGCACGCCAGCCGGCAGTGGATCACGTCGGCGGGCGGCGAGCTGCCGCCCCTGCCGGCCGACCTGGTGCTCCACGCGCCCGACGGCAACAACATGCCCGATCACCCGCCGGATGACCGTGTGCCGGGGCAGGAGTAGTGCTCGCCAAGGTGCATGTGTCGCACCCCCTGGCCCAGTGAACAGCTCGCTTTTCTAAAAAACTACTAAAGTTGAATCGTTCTTGCTTTTTCTGAACGGCCGACAGCTGCTCGCTTTTGCGTGTGTTGCCTAATCGGGCAACACACGCAAAAGCGAGCTGTCACTGGCGTTTCAGAAAAAGCAAGAACGATTCAACTTTAGTAGTTTTAGTATATGCTCGCTTTGTGAATCGCGCGGAATGCGTGTTGTCGTCGACTCGGTCGTGCATCGCCTCGACGTGCCACACGACATCGGGGGGCGCTGGGGACCGAGGGCCATGGGGACCTCCAGGGGGTAGCACCTGCTCGCTTTTTCCGTCGCGCGGAACACCTCACCCTCCAAGCGTCGTGCAGTGATGGCGATGTGCTCGCTTTGTGAATCGCGCGGAACGCAGGGCTCCGCCGGCGTCGTGCAGTGAGCGTGACCTGCTCGCCTTTTACGTCCGCGCAGGCAACCGGTACGCGATTCAAACACGCGGCTTGCGGTATGCGCGCGCGTAAAGAAATGCGCGCGCACCCCCACACACACACACACACATGCCTCCGGCCACGTTTCTGCGCCCCGATGCTTCCGAGCAGTCTCAGTTGCGCATGAAGGCGGAGGAGAGGCTGCGCGCCAAGAAGGCCAAGGGCAAGGTGGAGGCAGCTGAGCGCAAGCGCAAGCGCGACAAGGAGAAGGAGCGCATCTCTGCCATAGAAGAAGAGCTTGCAGCCAGGAGGGCCAAGCGTGAGGAGTCGCCTTTCAAAAAGGCCGTCGAGGAAGCGCGGCAGTCGCCCGAGGACATTGAACGTGACCAAGTGTGCAACGAATACCTCGACAGGGAGGCCATGCTGGGCCGGTCGACATACGATGACCGTGATTTCATCAAGGAGTTGTGCGGGGACAAGGGCGTGCGCGTCTTTGACGGTGATCTGCGTATGTGGGGCACCAAGAGCCACGAGCGCCTCATTAAGCTGGTGGACTGCTACCGGTGGACCCCCTTTGGCGTCCCGGAGCACTGGCACGACCGGCTGCGCGAGCTCGCGGGGGAGCGCGCCGCGGCTCTGCACCTGGCGACCGAGGCGGCCAACATGGTCAAGCGCGAGGCGACCATGGCCATTTCACCCGAGGAGGCGGCGCGCATCGCCGCCGAGCGGGAGCGTGCCCAGCGCGCGGCGCAGCTTCGCGAGTGGTACACGCCGCCGACGGAGAAGGAGCTAGGCGAGGTCAAGTCCCTGAGGCTGGACGACGCAGACTTTTTGAACAAGACGCAGGGCCTGATTGAGCTGGGCCCGATTGTAGGGCTCAGCCCCGAGGCCCGCGTACTGCGGTGGATCGACATAGAGGTCTACGGCGCGACGTGCAAGTACGAGCGCGACCCGTCGTACTGGGACGAAGTGTTCATGTCTGCCGTCGAGGAGGGCGCGCGCGCGGAGGCCGCCAGGAAGCTGAAGTCGATGGTGCGCACCTGAGTACATAAGCCGCGTGCGGGGTGTGTGGGAGTGTGCGAGTCTGTGTCTGTCTCAAGGACCATGGCGCTGCTCATTCCCAGCCTGGCACGTCTATGCCTCGCGCGAGGACGGGTGCCCACTGGCATGCAGAGCGCGCAAACGTCAACGCCGTGGGAGGTTGGAGACGTGCTCTACTACCAGAAGAAGCAGCTCGTCGTGAGCCGCTTATTGTCGGCCCCACCAGTACGCCGCGTGCGCATCGTGAGGCGCCGGTTTACCAGTCGATATGGCGAGCAGGTGGTCGATTACACGGTCCAGTTGCTGGACGATAATGGGCAGGACACGAATGAAGCCACAATCGTCGTCAACGATGACGTCCTCTCAAAAGACGATCCCGAGGATTCCACAGACGGAGAGGACGAGTCGTACCTGCCGCCGCAGCGGGCCTCAACCCACCCTGCAAGGTCGTATCCAGGCTGGGTTCCGAAAAAGGCGCCGGTGGAGGACGAACGCGACCCGCCGAAGAAGCAGCGGACGGACGAATCGGCGTTGGGGGTGCCGTCGCGAGCGCCACCCACCTATCGTCACACCGAGCAAGACTACGTCAAGTTCAGAAGGCAACTGCGAGAGGACGAGACACTCAAGGGTGCCAAGTCGCGCCTATCACCAATCATCGGCGAGATCAGCAAGATGCGCGCCACGGACCTGCTGTCGAGCGGACGGCAGGACCAAAAGACCCTCTACAATCGCCTTTTTATGGAGCTCATGGACTACCTCAAGGGTGCCATAAACGAGATGATCAACCTGATATTGAACAACCCTCTCTACGTGAACGCGTGGCGCCAGTACATCAAAGAGGAACTCCGCCCGGCGTTTGCCGCGGGGCAAATTATCTTCCCATATGGGTACCGGGTCGTCGACGAGGGGGAGAAGGTCGACGGCGAACTCGTGCGGGGAGAGCTTTACGACGGCGTGTTCCAAGTCGAGAGTGCCACCTTGGACAAGGAGAAGCATCGTAACAACATCGTCAAGATCCTCAAGAGCATGTACAGGGAGAAAAGAGGGCTAGAGTGAATTTGCACACGGCTGTGGGTTTTTTAGCACCGCGGAAAAAAAACACAAAATTTCAGCACGCGACCATAATCCGCGCACGCGAACGCCACAGTTAAAAGCACGCGATGAGCGTGCGCGCCGCGCCCCAGGAGGCGACGGCGTTGCCTGTGGGCGCGCATGGCCCATCTCCAAACCGGCTCGCTGCCGTGCTGGCGGCGGGGATGAGCAGGATGTGCCTGCTGCACACTTCCGGCAAACCAAAGCCACTCCCGTCTCCAAACGCGGAGGAGTTGAAAAATCTCCAGGGCGTCGTTCGCAACGCTTCTAGCAAAGCCAAGAAGGAGGGAGCACGCGTCAACCGAAAACAGCGCGAAGGGACGCTACCCACCCCGGAGCAACTCTCAAAGGAATGGGACGATTTCATACTGAACAAGCGGATCGACGAGTGGATCAACAGCATGGATGAGGCAGAGTTGATGAGCATCATGCCAAAGTCGATCAACTGGAAGTCTCCCGGAATCGCAGCCAAGCTGGCCGAGTTGATGCGCGAGTCAGACAATGACTCAAAAGCGGGCAAAGAGGTCGTCCAGGGCCGCATCAGGAAGCGTCTGAGGCGACACGTCGATCGCATGCAGCGGGAAAAGTCCGACACGGTGGATGTTGAGAACGACTACATTAACGAGTTTGATCTACAGGACGATCCGAACGACTACGTTGACGAGGACCAGCTGCTGAAGCAGCTGGAAGGGCCCGCGCCCGAAAAGGACCTTCGGAGCAACGAGACCTTGGGCGACTTGTAAAGTGCCGTGGGCGCGTTGCTATCTGTGCTGGCGGCCAACCTGGGCGCCATCAACGCCGACTGGCTGCTGACGGCGCACAGGTGGGAAGAGCGCAGGTCGTGAATTGTGAGCGTTTTTGAGCGTGTTTGACGTTGGTTCGTACCATGTGACGCCCGGGAAGTCCGAGTGCGGCAGGTCGGGGTTGCGATGGTTTGGCATGCGCAAAGGGAACCTTTTTAGACACACACACGCTCACACATCCCGCAAGCGGGCGACACGCACACACTCACCGCACCTCCTCGAAAAACTCCAAGGTCAATGTGACCGGGTTGTGGTCGCTGAGCCCGAGCTGGCCCGCGGCCGAGTTCTGCTGCTTGACGAGCTTGAGCACGGCGCCGTGGGGCAGGTATTTCTTGTAGGTCATCGAATCGACAAGCAGATTGTCATAATTCATCTTGCCCACCGAGGTAGCGGCGGTCTCGGGAATCGTGCAAACAAAGTCGTTGCGTGTGAGGTTGTAGCGCTCAATCTCAGTTCCCTCGGCATCGACGTCGACGACCCCCGGGAAAACATTGTAGTCGCCGGCCAGTACGTGTACGACCTCGTCCGTCTTTTTGGCGTCTTTGGCGCCCTTGCTCGTGCGCGCGAGGTTCCAGTTCGCGCGCACGTGGTCCCAGTAGCCCTTCAAGAGGGCGTTGAGCTGCGTGTCGCGCTGCCGCGCGCGCTCGGGCGGCTTACTCGGCGGCAGGTGGACGCTCGTCAGGCAGAGCTTGAAGTTGGGCCGGCTGGGATTCGAGATCAGGACCTGCAGCGGCGCATAGTCGAGTAGGATGCTGGGTGCGACGCCCGCCGACTGCCAGGTGTACACCTTTTCGATGGTAAGCGGCGACTTGACGAACGCCACGTGGCACTCCTTGTTGCCTCCGGCCTTTCCACTCGGTACCGAGTGGACGTAGGTCCAGGTGCGGCCCTCGGCGGTGCCCTTTGAGAGCATCGTGAGAAACACCATTATCCTCTCCTCCCTGAGCTTTTCGTTGCCAGGAATCTCCTGGAGCACGATGACGTCGAACCCCGCCATGATTGAGGCCAGCGCCTGCCAGTGCTGCAGCAGCAGCAGCCCGTCGGTGAGCAACCCGTCCTTGGTGACCGGTCGCGACGAGCCGTCCGCAAACTTTCCCGGGTCGGTCAAACGGAGCTTGAGCGCGTTGAAGGAGCAGATCTTGATGCGCTCGGGCTCCGCGATCACCACTGGCAGATCGTCGTCCTGGGTGTAGACGTAGGCCAAGGCAGCACACTGCTTGTGCATCCCCACGGCGAGGGTGCGCCAGAGTGCCGATGCGGTGCGCAGCTTTTCCGTCTTGGTCTTGCCTTTTTTTTGCTTGTCGACGCGCTTCTTCTCTGCGAGTATGGCCTCCACGAGCGCGTCAGTGGCGAGGTTCTCGGCCATTGCGAGCGTCGTGTCGGTCATGCGGCACAATACCCGGCGCAAAGACGCGTCGGAGTGCTTGCGCAGGCGCACGTCGCCAATGCCGCGCAGGTTGGACTCCACGAGCTCGGAAATCCGCGTCTCGTCCATGTCCTCCACCGGTTCCGTCGCTTCCGTCGCTTCCGCCGCCGGCTCGCTCATGGTGCCTCAGGAGGCGCTCGCGCGTTCATCGCCCGGCGACGAGGCACATGCGCGGTTAGCGCGCGCGCAGCAATTTAGCGTATCCGGGTTCGAGAGCACCGCGTTCCGACAATCCTTCTGTCCCAACTGCAATCCGGCATCGCACAAGTCGGTCACGTACACCTCGTGCATGTCAGCATCGAGTGGCACACGCCAATCTATGAGGACGAGAAGCTGCGTTTCAATGCGAGCGACTGCGCGTGGACACGCATTGGTGAACAAGTCCTCGATTGTGTCGTAGCAATCGCGAGTCGTAAGCCCATAGTCGCACGAATGCTTACGGGCCACCACCGACGTCGCGTACAGGAGCGGGCGGAGCGTGTACGGCTGCACAATGCCCGTACGACTGAGCGCGACCAGTTTGAGCAGGGAAAGGGACACCGCGTACACAACGCCACGGCACACGGTGGCCGCAACGCTGTCGCTAGCCCATATCAGTGTCGTGCACTCCACAAGGGACGCCGACGCCACCTTGGGATGATGGTGCG
>Ga0233444_10002554_pt1 | contig 19083 bp, 15 predicted proteins | sample SI_124_October20_6_FD_182792 | JGI IMG/M metagenome (GOLD analysis project Ga0233444, IMG submission 182792) | Seawater microbial communities from Saanich Inlet, British Columbia, Canada - SI_124_October2016_10_MG | ecosystem: Environmental > Aquatic > Marine > Inlet | place: Canada: British... | reverse complement strand
ATAACGGCAAGCCGTTTGTTCTGATTTGTGACGATTTGGGGCCTGATTATCCCGATGGAGGTTGGGGCCAGCATTCGAAAGATGGAATGGAGTATTTTGCGAGAGTCGACAATCCAATCGGAATCGGACAAGCCTACAGAAATCCAGATCTGCCATTCCAAAACCTTCTGATTCACAGGCAGGTAGATGCAAAGATTGGAATGGAAGAGTTACCTTTTATCGATATAATGTACATTGATTTTCCTGAACTCTTTCTAGGATATAATGAAGAACCAAAACACCCTCTTCTCAGAGCAGCTTCATCTCTTTCCTCGAAGGTTAGAGACGGGGGGTTAATCATTTCAGATAGAAAGAATTTCCATGATAGGTGGCCACTTCCTGAAGAAGAATACCAAGTTGATGACAATGTGATTTGGAAGCCGTTGGGTAACGCCGAATGGTTCATCATTCCAGAAGGCGTAGATCTGTATTCTTCTGGAAATCAAGACATTGTTGCGGATTTGTTCAGAGTTTCTCAGGAAAAAGAATTTCCAAATTGTTTTGATTTTCTTGCAAGTCTGATGAAGCATAGAAGAATGTCTGTTGAAGAATTGCAGGAGATTATCGAAAATCCTCCAAAGAGATGGCCATTCCACATGTCTGTAAATCAATACTACGCTTCGTGGAATAGGCACCAGGAATTTGGAAGTGGAAGATTTGAACATCCAGTTCCACAAGGAACGCCATGGAAAGATGAGATGTTTGCTCAGTGGATTGAATGGCTTATCGAACATCCAGATCAATTAAGACCGATAGAGAGGAAGGAAAGACATCTCAAAATTGGAGATGTAGAAGTAACTCTCGTACACGGCGACATAACCGAACATCTTGATTGGCTCGAATCAAAGAACGCAAGTCTTGTCTTGAGAAGAAAACTCTTGACTAAATGTCTGGAAATTAATCCATTCCTTTGGAAGAATTCAGTTAACTTACAACCGAAATGGGAACAACCCCCTATCCCTAAACTGAAATGGTCCGGGGATACTTCTACGGAAAATCTCATTCAAAAATTTACACACCTATCCAAGACTTCAGTGATTGCAACAATCTCACATGGGAATGCTTCATTAGCTACGTTGAAGTATTTGACCGATAGTAAAAGAGTAGACGAAGTAGTTATTTTCCATCTTGATAAAAATGATTATCCTGAAATTTAATTGTTAATTAGATAAATCACAATATCATGAGGAGTGATGATGTGTAACCCATCAGACAAAACATCTGAAACAGCTGGATCTCTTCCATAACCTACCCATTGCTCTTTGTTGAATTTAATCAAGATAGCTTCGCATCCGGTATTAAACAATGATACAATATACTCGATTGAATCAAACGCAGTGAAAATTGGTGGTGGGAGCAGTAGCAGATTCTGCTTTATCATATCTTCATATTCAATGAATGTAGGATAAGCATCAAAGTTGCCTAAAAAGAGATTACTCAAGGCTTCCTTCAATCGTATAGTACCTATACATTGCTTTTTGTTGTTGCAATAAATTGGTTGGTTGTCAAATCCTTTCTTTGCCATGCGTTCAATAATTTCTCTCACATTTGAGGTTGTAAAAACACCATGGACATCATTATGGTTGATTGGCTTCCTTGTTCCATCGATTTCACTAGAAGAAACAAACTCTTCTTCCAAAATTGGATGCGAGTAGGCCAAAACTTCAGCAATCGTAATCTCTTTTTTGCTAAGCAATACTTTTCTTACAGAATCTAAGAAAAAGGCACTTGGGTCACTACGAGATGGTACCCAGTTTTCGGTTGGGAACTTTATGCTGTTAAGATTATTGTCCTCTTTTAATTCAAGATCTCGCCAGCTCTGTATGCTTGAATGGACAAAATTTGTGTAGTCATTCAACCGATCCTCCAAACACTGCATTTGTGTGGCTTTGGCTATCTCTAAATTCGGATGATTTTGCAAAGGAATTTCGTATTGGTTTTTTCCAGAAATTAGTTTATTGACAGATTCTTTGACTTTACCTTTGATTTCCGAAGCAATTCCTCTCTTCTGTTCAAGATGAGTTAGTGATTCAAGAATAATTTGTGAATTTTTAGATTTCCCAATTGGTTTCAAATCGAGGGGTGCTTTGAAACATAGTACTCTTTGTAATTCTTTATTTAGGCCCTCATATGGGCTCCAATTGTTATCTGCATGATGCATATCAAGACTTGAAATAGCTTCTTGCCTTGAGGAGAACTTCTCGAAAACTGAGGTTCCAAATGGATTCATTTTGATAATGCACCACCCCATTTCATGGCCATATTTTACACCCCCTGATTTTTGCGAAGAAAACGCAATTTCCTCAGATAATCTATCTATAAATCCATCCAAAGTTTTACTATCCATTTCTCGTAGTAAATGGTATACTTCTGCCCGATTATCAACAAGTTCTTTTTTCCCACCCATATTATCGCCTCAAGAAATCAAATAGATGTCATCAAAGTGACTTTCGTTAAGCGTTTCTATTTCGACGGAGCAAGGGTTCGAAGCAAACTCTTTTCCAGTTGTTTCCAATTTTAATCGATTCAATTTAAACTTCTTTACCATTTCTTCCTCGTTTGGAGGTGGAAGTGTTAGAGCTTTTTTCAACAGAATATGAAGATGAGATATTCCTTCCGAGGTTTTATGCGTTTCAAAGAAGGTTTCGACAGCGACTCTCGATAGTGTATCAATATAATTTGGATGGCTTCCAAATGCGTCATGAACAGACCATATCATATCGCAATTTGTTTCGGCATTGAATTTCTGAACAAAACTACGCATGTGACACGCATCAATGGAATGGACAAAATTTGGAGGTAATCCAGAACTTTCCTTCGAGTCTGAGCGCTTTTCAGAATGTAATTTGATAGAAAATCGAATTTCAGTTTCCATCTCGGTTCCTTTCCATGGCGTCGTTGGATCATCCAACATCTTTTCAAAGACGATGTTACGGATCACAGATCCATCATTTAATTTCCAGGAAACGTAGTTAGTTTCCTCTGAAGATAGCTTTGATAATATTCGTATTTGTTCCAAAGAGTTTCGAAGCGTGGAATGACCATTCAACTTCTTATCAATAGCCTCAATGAATGACTCAACAATTTTATTTGCAATGTGATAATGATTGCTTCTTGAGATGCTTTTTGCTAATTGTCCCAAAATTGAATTCGGGTGGGCAATCATGCGAGCTTTTGCAATTTTATCTCTTTCCTTCTTATCAGGGTAATCTTCTTTTAATTGGGATTTCTGTTTTAACGTTAATTCACTTTTGTCATCAAGTCTGAAGGTCCCCCACTCATGGATTCCTCCTGCTTGTTGATTGTGAGTGAGGAATGTGGGAACAATAGCATACTTTTCGCTACCGTAACCAATTGTCATCACTGGCTTCTTGGCTGTGTTTCTTTTGAGTGCAAACTTCATGACTTCTTTCATCTCAGTATCATCAAGCCCTAGAGATGTGAGAGGATTCTCCTTCCCCCACATCCTGCTGACTTCGTCGGCTATTTCCTGATAAATATCTGAAGGTGTTTTATTCACATTTGGCAACACGTTCACTGCTTTTGCCATTTCCACATCCTGTGTTAAGCAAGAAGCGTGCTGATAAATGTTAGAAGAAGCATCAAGAACAATTGGAATGGAAACAAGAGGTGCTTCGTTTCCATTTTCAAATTCCTCAAAAGCATCAACATAGGCGAATGTCATTGCCAACCTTTGGAATCCCTCGGCTTTCTTTCTGAAAATATCGCCCTCCCCCCAAATTGGGAAAGTGCTAATCGGGTCTTTGGCAACTTCTTTTAGAACCCTGAAAAGTAGATCATGCATGTTTTTATTTGAAAATACATTATCAATCCCATTCCATGTTTTGTCTCTCAGCATAGTTTGGATTTCTTCCCATACCTTGAATTCTGAATGGGTAAATGAAGAGGAACTATCGATCTGAATTTTTGTGTAAAACCGTCCAATCGCCCTTCGCATCCATTTCCATCCTGTTGAATCCAGTGGAATTCCTGCTCCGAACTCAAGCATTCCTCGAGATAAATCATCACCTTGAGGAGAGAGTAGGTTTGAACAGGTGTACATTCTACCTCTCCAATCAAAGCACCATGCATGCCATATTCCGTAGCCTTTTCCTACAATTTCTTCAGCGAGATAAAGTGATTCTTTCCATTCATCGATCTGGCTTTTAGAAAAATCTGGAAATTTACCATTATAATCAATTTTGTATCCATAATCAGATTTGGTGATTTTTAGTTTAGATGCGAATGTATCGATTTGTGTTTTGAGTAGTTTCACAGCAAAATGCGCGATGGATTTATTTATTTTCCAGTTCGTTTTTTGCAGCTGATTCAGATTATCAATCGCTATTTGAGATGGTTCAAATCTCTTTATATTGAATAACGATTCTGATGCATTATTCCTGATTAAGGGATTTTTCATTTGAGCGTTCTTCGTAAGATATCCGCCTTCAAGTTGATTTCTTGTTCGGTCCAAGGGAGGCACGTACATTGGGTCGACACGATCTGTATCGAAGTAACGAACGACAATTTGTTGATCTGTGGGGTTATCATCGCCATTCAAATGCGCAAATTTTTCAAACAACTGTTTTCTGAAATTCGATTTGAATTGAATCATCCACATAGAATGCTCATACTTTTTCGCGTCGATATTAAGATGATCAGGAGTGACTTTGTTCACATGGATAATTGAATCGATATCAATGATGACAAGAAGGATTTGTGCTGCTAACTTTTTTGCCCAACGGAGTTGCTTATTTGAAGGATAACCCTCTTTGTCGTCTGAAAAGAATATCAAGGGCTTGAATTTCACTAACTCTGCTGCCATTTTATTGATTGCCACCATAGACAAAACACTCAGGCTATGGCCAGGATCATTCTCAGAATCTTTGAACGTAATCGATTGCCCATCCGGGAGGGTTAAATTCTTCTCTCCAAAAGCAAAGCAGGCAGATAATGCCTCAGAAATAGAGGCTCTGTGGCGGCCCATTTCGAAATTGTTTTCACCCACGAGTCCTGGCTGGAAACGTATCTCCCCTTTTTTTCTAGATTGGGCGGCTTTGATGACATTCTTATCTTTCTTGTCTTTCTTTTTCTCATATTGGATAATTGAATCAAGGCCCTCATCGTGTTTTCCTTGTCGAATGTCTCGTATCAGAGAATTCGGATCATCAGAATATTGTGTGTAGTCAAAATTATCTTTTTGAGATGGTAAAATGAAATCTTGGATCCTTCCTAAGAATGACTTGATTGACGAACTGTGTTCTGAGCCGAGTAGACATGATACAAGGGCTCTGAGAGCAGTTTCCGAAATTTGGGTGAAGTATTCTAAATCATCCTCAGTATTTTTCAAACCAGGAGTAAAGGTCCACAAGTCTTCTCCGCATTTCTCACAACAGGTTGTCTTTTTTGAGCAATAATTAAGATAAATCATTGCTTGGTAAACATCCCGATTTTTATTAAATGTGTGAAATAATTCTCCCTCATTAAATGGTTCGATAGAAGTAAGGTTAAGTTGCTCATTGAGTTCAAATTTATCCCCGAAGATTTCCCTACATTGTTCGAAATTAATTCTCCGTCCTGAAGAAAGATGATGTTGGGTGATTACCTTGTCAATCTCCTCGCTATCATTATCAAAAAGCGGATTAAGGATCTGAATTAACTTGGCCCATAGTTGGAAATCATTTGATGCTGATGTTTTAGATACTCGCTCATCACAACTTGTATTTGGGCATTTTATCAATCGGTCCCAGTTCTTGACTTCATCCCAAGTCTGGAAATTCGAGTTCTTCTTCGACCATTCTGATGCTCTGTTTTCTTTCCAAATTGCAGAAATCTTCTCAGCAATGGATGGCGAGTGTTCTCTTATGAAATCACGGAAAAGTAAACTCATCTCGGATTCCTCTAAATCGAAATGTTCATTGAGAAACTCAAACATATCATGATTCATAGATGAGAAATGATCTTCTTTCACTTCTGGTAAAGAGGCAACTGCATAGCGTTGTTCCGATTGGAATTGGGCATCATACTGGTCTCTGGGAATCGAATTTTTCACAGTCATGTTGTTACCGTTTTGTTTCATAATATTGAGCCTTATATTTCTTGCGTGTGGCATACAACACGCGCGAAAAGTTAGTTTCGGGAAAATAATCCGACTTGTTCAGGAAAAAAACTATCTCTAAATATGTTTCACCTTAAGATGCCTACATCACCACCTTCATTACCAAACAGTTCGATTTTAGAATCCTGTGTTTCTCGAATTCAGAATCATGTTCTCACACAATCTGAAAATCTAGAATATCTTGCAATGAGAATGGACGATCCATCCTGGTCCATTCGTCACGAAGGTGAATCTCTTCTTTCTATTTTCATGAATGTTACAGAACTCATCGAGTCTGCTTTCAAAGCCGGCCTCGATGAAGAAAAAAGGATTGGAGTTCCTGTATTCACTGAATATTCTAGTTCCTTTACAAACGTCTTAGATGACTTGCTACAAATCGCACAGTCATCTGATTTTGCCAAAGTGGCAAAGCTCTTCGATGCGTGTTCATTATTAAAAACGAATAACCTCAGATTTAGAATTCGACCCGACGAATGTGATGAAAAATACAAATACACATTCTCTAATGTTACACTTACAGATGTTCTTGTTATGAATCATAAAGTATCTGGACATCCAATCTTCACCGTTCCCTTCCAATCGATGCTAAACGAAAATCAAGAGTTACGAGATGAATATGTAGCCCTCGCTCGTTTACTGAAAGAGAGAAGAGTCATCACACAAGAAATGTATGATTCTCTTCCAATTCCTTTGGGATTGAGTGAAAATGGAGGTGTTTGAAACATGCGACAAGACAGAGCACGAGTAATTGGAACATTGAATGAACGTATCAAGCTACACGAGTCTGCACAAGTAGTACTGAAGAAAATGCTGGATTCAGGGCTGTTTTCAGATGAAGATCTGGATTCACTGCAAACTGCAATCCTTGGTTTCTTAAGAGAGCCAGAACCTCGGATTCTTGGGTTTTGTTCCTACTCAAGAGACCATCGGAAAGCTACTAATGCTGGAGGAAGAACTTGGCGTATTCTCGTCAAAAGAAGCATGATACATGATAACGATGGGGAACTAGAACTCACCCTCTATCATGAGTTCCTCCATTCAATTTTCGGACCAGATGAAGGGCACGGCCAAACCTTCCAGGAACATGAGGCACTCTGGCCTTTAGGACGGTGAGTCAATGATGTACATCTTAGAATACATGTGTTGGAGTTTGATCTTTGGCGTTCTTGGTGCGTATCTCATTGGAATTACTCTATGGGTATTCATTTTCATTGGGATGTTTTTGTTTCCTGAAATGACTTCTCGGCACATAGAAAATATCGCTCACTACACTAAACGCTTGAATGAGCGTTACAATGACTTGGGTTTAAACTCAGAATCACTTTCAATGGAGGATCTAGAATGATTAGCAGCGATATGTTCACGGGAATATTGCTTCTTGTTCTCTTTTCGCCACTTATAGCGCTAATTGAGAGATTCTTCCTTGAGTTGAGTGTTTTACTCATCGTGTTTATACTCGGATTCGCCATCGTAAGTTCTCCAATACTTTTCCTTGCTGGAATCGTCTTGATCCTAGCAAGTGAAGCAACAGTCTCAAGTGGATTTTACTATATTTTATTCAGTGTTATTTCTCCTTTTATCTTAATCCCTTTATTCTTTTTCTTCAGTGAACTTGTTGAAAGTGATTTTATTGAAAATCCGTATATTGTACCGCTTACAAATATGTTCCTAGTGGTTTTGGCGTTCTTCATATTCGGAACCTCTTCTGTATACTTTACCATCGTCATAACATTAGCTTTGATATTGATCGCTGGCAACTTTGCCATGAACAAAATAACAAATTTCTGATGGGCAAAGTATAAATTATTTTGAAACGAGAGAGTATTATGTCAAACGAATACATTCAAAACTTGTTTCTATTTTCAGCCACGAGAAATCCTGAAAATATCGAACAAGTCATCAAAAATGCGTTCTTTAACCTTCATGAATTAAAGAAAGCAGGTTATAATTTCAATGGTGCAAGTGCAAATTATACTCGAAAGAAAAAGTGGCTCAAGAATCCAAAATTATCGGTCACGAGCATTGATGGCAGAGTTTCAATCAATCTGACGAAAACCACGACACCTACGGCTAGTAAGTTCCTAAACGCTGTACTTTATTGCATGGCATACCTAGATAGCAAAATTAAATCTGCAGATATATTCTACAATGACCAGCATGGGGAAACACGAGGTATTGCGAGTCGGCATGGTCCAGAAAAATCAAAGTACATGCAGAGCCTTGTAGCAAAGATGAATGATGAAAAATTCATGCTTGAACTTGATGGAATGATTGAGAGCCCATTACCAGAGAACTTGTCGGAAATTCAACGTTCAATTATTAATGCAGCAAAACAAGGCTTCGTCTCTGGGGATGAAGTCTACAATATCATGAACGCACACAAGTGCTCTGCTACAGACATCATGCATGAATTTAGATATCTTCAGATGATTATGGAAGACCATAATCGCTTGCCGAATGAAATCGAGTTCCCCGAAATCAACCTTATCCAACATGAAGAAATCATGGGTACTCAGATAATGGAACACACGATTGCAAATCTTAGGGATGAGGTCTCCTCACTAAAATTAAATGTGGAAACGGTTAAACACAAGTTGGCTGACAGTGAAAATAAGGTCAGTAAATTGAAAAATCGTGGTCTGTTTTCAAGAATTTTCAATCGTAGCGTGTGAAAATCCCAGAAAAGGTTCCATCCAGGAGGAGTACACATCAGAGTCATTATTGGATTAGAAGCACATGATGGTTCCGGTAAATCAACAACAGCAGTTGAGATCTCTAAGTTATTCACAGGTTCAGTATTCTTCACTAATGATGAAACCAAGGAAAAACGAAGTGGAATTTACAAAGACAAAAAACTTTTGCACAAAGAAAAAATGTCTTTTATTGAAGATACATATGAAGCTGAAAAGTTAGATTTCCTTGACAGAATGGAGTGCGATTTTGTTGTTCTTGACAGAACCTGGTATTCCCATACTGTGGAGGAAAATGTCATGGACATCCTTGATAGGGAATCTAAGCGCACATACCCCACTAATAAAATTCCGAATAGGATTCTCAAACCCGATTTTGTGTTCCAGATTGTCATACCAGAAGAAGAACGTAAAAAACGAGTCGAAGAAAGAGGCGAAGTATTGACACCTCGTGATATCCGTTTGAATAAGGACCATATATATCGTGAAATGTTGGAAAAAGAACGGGAACAGTTTGGTTGCTCTAAATTGAGATTGCGCTTAAGAGATCCAGCTGTGTGCGCATTAAGAGCAGCACAAGTTCTTCTTGGGAACTCTTCTGTTCCACCTTTGAAGATCAAACTCGAATAATTGAACCAGATTATTTTCTGTAGTTAAGAGAAAATATTCCAGAAATTGGGATGTTTCAACTATAGATAACCATGAACATTGAAGTTATATCATCTGCATCAGAAGAGACCCTGATTTCACTCGGCGTATTTGGGTGTGCGTTTTTCTTTGTACTCTGGAAGATATATTCCAACCTGCGAGGGAAAGTTGAATTCTATGAGTCTCAAGATGAGACTGGGCGCCTATCTCTTCAAAATGATTTGACTCGTATGCACAACCTAATCGGAAGTCTACGTCGTGAATACCAAGATGTCGAACAGAATATCGAAAATGATCTTGTAGAACTTGAACTCGGCAATATGGATTTGCATCCTAAGATGAAGAATTTCGAAGTCAAGCAGTCTGCTGCCTCAGAATCTATTCATAATCTTCTCTCGAAGATCGAGGATTCTCTTCAGCAGATATTTGCCACCTCCTCGCCTTCTCACTCAGTTGAACTGTCTCAACCGGTTAGGATGCTCACATCTGTTGTTGATGACCTTAACAACTCAATCGGTATTGTCTCTATGACAAGCGAACAACAACATCGAACAATTACTAAGCTCCAAGATGACCTTATGCTCATCAAAAGAGGCCATGGACTAGAATGAAATTAAGGAAGTGAAAATATGGAACAATATAACAACGAAAATGAAACAATTACGCCAAGGAAAATCTTGATTCCAATTAAGGATCTTGAACCTGAAAATTCCCGTCCTAACATGACTATGAATCCTTACAAGGGAACTCCTGAAACACCGACTCGAAGTGATACTATGAAGCAAAATGACGAACTAAAGAACGCCTTTGATTCCTTGATGGAATCGATGACTAACGATACCAATACAAAGCCATATCAAGCTAGTGAGATGATTCCTGTCCTTCAACCAAAGCAGGATTTCAAGCCAGTTTCCGCTGAATCTAAGCCCTCATCTGCACCAGTCAATAGCACTTCACAAGGAACTCGATTCTTCAAGTTCCCAACAACCCAACTTCCAGTTGGCGGTCAATCCCATCTCCTCCACTGGAAGAATCCAGCAATGTTCGATATTGTCCCAGTCCAAGGATCTGAATCGCAATATGTTCAATTCGCTAACTGGCATCTCAATGGTGCTAAAATTTGGATTGGAACATCCGCAACAAGTGCCGCACAGGAAGTAGGTCTCAATCCTGCAACTGGTGTGACAGGCCTTATTCCTCTTGCAATCCAGGAACTTGCTCAACTTACGGAATCTTCTCGTAGACTATCGCCAAACAAGTTGGATGCTGAGCAACGCTCATTCCAATTTGCAATAGTATGCGTTCTTGGTGGACAAGATCACGCTGCTCTACTACGAGAAACTAAACTCGTTAACATGAACAAGCCTTTTGCTGAAGCTTTCCGTGCCGCTGGTGCTCCGAATGCGAGTCTGAGGGCCGCACTGTACAATGACAACGGTAAGCTGATCGCCTTTGAAGTCAATCTCGGTAACCCAGAAAAGTACGGTAAGGGACGTCACCTTCTCTTCTTGCATCCTGCAAATGATATTGGAGGAGGAAAGTCTGATGAGAGTCTTACTGATGGACGCCTGTCCTTCCAATCCTCAAGTCTCGGTAGAGAATTTGAGTGGTGGAAGGCCGCTCTCGAGTATGGTGATGGCCGTATTGGATCTATTGAAACGACTCTTGGAGGAACCGCACGTCTTGGTCGATACGCTCTTCTCTCAGCCCGAATTCCTCGAACCCTCTTCTCACAGGATGCTACTGAAATTCTAAATGTTGACCGAGCTGATTGGGTTGCTGAAAATCTTCATTCTCAAACCCAGGAATATCGTGCTAACTATGCAACAACATTGCTGCGAACCGTATGGGGTAAGGCCGGACAACGTCTTACTGGAATTCCTGTAACCCTCGTTGATCGATTCGATGATTCTATGCGTAATATCCACAGAACTCGCTCAAGTATTGCAATTCTACGTCAACTCTTCTTGGGTCATCCAGACATGGATTTACTTCGTGGCGACATTTCTGACGAACGTATCGCTATTGCTCGTGAACAAGCGATTACTGAGTCTGATTACATGACAATCCACGACACCGTCAAGGATCCTAAGGGTCCTTGGGAACAACGCCGACGTGTACGAATGAGTACAAGCTTGCAAATCTCGCGAGGAAAGTTGCTTTCGATGGCTCGAGCTGAAAATCCACAGACTGCTATGGATGATGCTGAAATTATCCTCGAAGGAGTTCGTGGACTTGCCACCAGCAAGGAGGGAGCTCTTCCATCTGGAGGTTTCATTGTTATTGATGCCCTTGTTCCAAATACATTGCTTGAAGCTGGAACTGGATTTACTCAACAATCCGTCAACAGAGCAGTTGAACTGCTTGGAAAGGGACTTGAGGCAAAGGGAGCTGAAAAGATCCTCATCAATCTCTATAAGGTCCCAGTGGAATTCTCAAGAGGGGATTCTGCTGTTACGATTCAAGTTACTGAAGACCAGCCTGGTACTAACATACTCATGGTTTCAACAGAAGAAGTCAAGACTCATGAAAAGAGAATCATTCTCCAGAACCCTAAATTGGATTCAATTACTGACAACACAGTATCACAAGTCTTTGCATTTGGCCGATTACTCGGTCGAATGGTGACAGCACACCTTGACAGTGGCTATCATCACTGTGAAGAAGATGGACAGCTGATCCATGCATTCCACCGCCATTATTATGGAGGAAGTTTCGGAAATCGTCCGAACATTCTTCCTGGCGGAGACGACCGTAAGCGGAAGAAGGAAGAAAACAACTGAGGTGAAGAAATATGGAAATAATTAACGCAGTACTATTGATGGCAGCACTAATCCTTGTATGGGGAGCAGTAAATCTCGACCGACCAGCAACTCATCGAGTCGAACTTAACCAAACAGATCAACTCAATGAGTCGATCAAATTCTTGCAGAGACTCAAGTCTCCAAGTGCTAAGGAACAGAGCTACGATCGAAGGCTCAGAGCCTACAAGCAAACAGTGGATTCTGTTGTGACTGAGATTCCATCGACGATGGATGAAATCACTACATCTCATGAGCAGAACCACATCAGTCAACGCCGAAAGGCAAAGCAGCTACGACAACTCACAATGGAGATAACTTCACAAATTGATCTATCTAACCAACAACAGAAAGATTCTACGAATCAATCAATGCAGGGTCTCCTCGAACTCAAGAACCAGATCTCTACACTTCAACAAGCAGTTCCGCAACTCAAGAATTACCTCGAACATAACTCTGCGGCTCTTGATCAACTTAACAGGGATACTGAAATGGTGAAAGAAAGTGTTGGATATTGAAGATATCAAGCAAGGAATTATTGAAGCACAGCAATACCATCTTTCCACCCTCGAACGTTTGAATAGCATAGAGTCAAATCACCTGTCTGGCCAGGTACGTTCGTTACAACATAGTATCAATCATTCGATTCTTCGACCGCTTGAGAAGGCAGAGATGTTAATCTCGATGATCGAAGAACTCGGAGCGAAAAACATTCCGAAAGCACTCCTTGACGAATGGATTGAGGAGGTAAAGACAATCCAAATACTAACAGGAGACTATGCAGATGAAGAATCAAATTCGTAATATTGCAAAGGCTTTGCAACAAACAAATCATGCCTTTGAAAGTCTTAGTAATCTGGGTTTTCATCTTCTGCAAGACCTAGAATCAATGAATTCGAGTTTCGACAATTCGTTTCAAATTTCAAGAATTATCAATGATCAATTCCGCGCTCAATGCGCAATCCAATCTCATGAAAACGAGAAACTTCTCTTTATTGCCACCAAGATTCTATCTGAGCCAGAGTTGATTGATGAATCCGAAGTTGAACCGTATCTCATTTCCTTAGGGGCAGTTGATGCATCTTTGAGAGATGGAAAGCATGGTAGACCGATTGTTGGGTTTATGCATCCAACAATCTCAGAAGCTATTGCTGATCTTCTAGAAGAAAATCTCTTTCATGAATTGCGTCTTCATTCCTCTTGGGATGATTGGAATTCCAGTTTTCAACGCAAGCAATCACAACTACAGCAATTGATTGAACTGTTTCCAATTGAACATCCATTCTCTACAATTTTCGTTTCTCTGCAACTTTCTCTTTCTTCAATTACTGAGGAGATATCTGAACAAAAGAAAATTGAAACAACCCTTCATTCATTGATTCAACATTCAAATGATGTTTTGCATGCAGAACATGCAGCATACTTCAGATTGCACAGTATGCGTCTTGAACGCAAACTTGTCCAACTCCCAGTACGATGCCTGGAGAGTGAAGAAGAATGAACAATTCATTCGCATCAGTACTTACTTTGGTCTTTCTGCTTCAAGCCTTGGTCTATTTTTGGGCATGGGTGGAAAAGCGATTGAAACCAGTTATGACGAAGTTCAAGCTGATTGAACATGATGTTCAAATTCTCCATGAAATCGGAGTAAGGTATGCGCAACGAGGCATTTTTGTTCCTGAACAAATTCTTCAAGAACCACGATCTCAACTGCTCACTGAAATTAAGCGACTTGAATCGAGACTTATTCTCGAACTTTGTTTGTTGACTCTTGCAGGATTGATTCCACCAATCGCCCTGCTAATTTGATTATAGAAAAAAAACCTCAGCAATCTAGTAATACTTGCATTCTATCATCTATATATGGGTCGGATAGAACTCAGGCATTCCGAATTCCCTGTGCCCTTAGGAACTGAAGGGCATTTGATGGGGCCATACGGCTATCTATCTGCGCAAAAAGGATGTCCAACTTGGTTCAGAGTAGACATAACCTCTGTTGAAAAGTATCAAGATATCATCCTTGAAGCATCTTTCAGATACAAACCATCTGAAACAAATCCACATGAACATCGTCACAAAAGTCGGATTGGAATTTGGACTGCAGTAAAAGATTCACCTAGTCTCGTTGATGTCGCGAGTCGAAATGATGAATATACCCATGGTGAATCGAAGGATTTCAAATTATTACTTGATGAATGGAGATTTGGCCAAGATGCGCAAATCGCATTCCACTTGAATAAAACATCTCTTCATTCAACAATAAAACTCGCGCTCTGCTCGGTCCCATTCTTCCATGCTACTGAGGGAAAAAACGCATCTACGCAAGTACATTTATCTTTGAGTGGAATGATGAAAGGTGATTTACATTACACTTTAGTAGACGAAAAAATCGTCACATTTAATCGTGATGATGATGCAAGGAAGATACAACCAAGGACGGAAATTAATCTATTCAAAGAATTTGGAGCCCTTGAAATTGGAGGAGAGGGAAACTCAATTCACCCAAAACAGCTATACACGGCCAGAGCGCTTAGTCAAGAACTATCTGATAATGATGCAGAAACTGTTGATATCGCCTATATTGGAACCGATACAACTGAAAATCTCAGATCTATAATAAGGCGATTTAAACACGATTCAATTTTTTCTAAAGTCTCGAATTTAACGGTCTACTTCAAAGAAGGGTGGGACACTGCCCTCATGGAGAAATTTCCAAATTTGGAATTGACAGAAGACCTCGGGGGGCAAAAATTTTCGCTTAAATTCATAAAATTACCAAAAGATGGAACTATCCCCGAAGAAACGATTCCAGTTGATTACATTTTATCGACATATGTCACTCCATGGGCTATGGAGTTGGATGATGATGGAAAGAAGACAAACAGGGAGCAATACATTGAATTAATTCATTCTCTTCTTGGAAAAGAGAAGTCACGATTGATTTCAGTTGATCCTCAAGATTCGAGTAAAGCCATCCGGGCATCATGCGATGTCACTAATCTCCAAAATTTATATCTAAAAGACCTTGATTTGAAACTTCATGACTCCGTGGATTCTGGAGAAGACATGGTGGTCGATTGTAAGATTTGGAAACGCAAGAATAAGGTGGTTGAATGAAGAATCAACGTGACCAACACATCACATCTTATCTCAAAGAATTGAGAGCTAGCCTCACCTATGGCCGTTGTGCTGGCAAGATTACTGAATTAACCAAACTTCATCAGAATCGCCTGATAAACGAAGATCATAGAATTTTTCAATTCATGAAATTCAGGGACATGTGTCGTGTAATAGGCTCCGCAAATTTACACAGCAATAGGAAACCAGTTAATCCTGGATTAGAAGAAATATTTTCAATCATAAATGATTTTGAGATTGACGGATATACTGAAGATGAAATGGATGAAATATTACATCCTTATTGGTACGCAAAATACTTCAACCTTAAACTAAATCAGTTTCATTATTATGAATCCGAAGACGGAAATTTAGAAAGCACTGAAGATATCATTATGCCAAATATTTCACAAAAACAACGTTTGACTGCAAACGAGTTCTTGGATCAGTTTTTCCAGCATGGTTTTTCTGCACTCTTAAATTTGGAAAATCTACAGATTATTCAACAAGCTGCAAGCGAGATCCGCCAAAGCATGGAAAACATGCTCACGGATTTGGACTCCCAAAAAAATCAAGAATTACTAGAAATACAGATGGACCTCGATACCCACATAACAGAGACCAGTAACCAACATGAATTGGATTTAGCAACTTTTGATGAATACCGAAAATTTATCGAGAATGTTCCCAAAGCAATTAGTTTTGCGGAGGGTGAGAAGAAAATCTTTGAGAAAAAGGAAGCTATGCTCGTCGCAAGAATCACGAGTAGTAAAGAACAATTAAATCGACTACAAAGAGACAGAAAAAACAACATTGAGAGAATGAATGAATTCAAAAAAAGGATGATTTCACAAGTTTCATCTCAACATAAAGAATTCTTAGAGATGATGCCGACGAGTAAAACCTCTTTGTTCGGAGACATTCCAAATTTCATTAACTCAATAATTTTAGGAGAGCAAGCCCTTCCAAATGAACTTGAAGACCTCGGTGAAGGCGGTCTAATTTCTGTATATGGCGACCCAGGTTTTGGTAAAACCATTCAACTCAGACAATTCACTCATCGATTAACATCATCTCTTCTTTCCCAAAAAAGTAATTTGAAAATTCCTATCTTCGTTAAAGCTAAGGCGCTCTCACGCTATATTCGAGTATATGAACAGCAGAAAGTGGGCCTAAAGGTGGAAGAAGAGAGGCTTAGAAGAAGGGCAAGGGCAGGGTCGCAAAAAAAGGAAACCCCATTCAATCCATTTGCCCCAAATGCGGCAGAATTACGTCAAAAAAGGAGAAATGAACGATTTAATCCATTTGCTCATATGGCGGCGACGCAGCGGGAACTGGCGGTACTTGAACGGGAAAAATTAGAAATCTCAGATCAGGTAGCAGATGTTTTCAAGCAAGCAATCCTTCATACTGAATCGGATATCGAAGAAGAAGTTGTTAACAATTTATTCAACTCAGTAAATATCGAATGGAATGAAATATATCTCGTCATTGATGCATATGATGAAATTCTTTCCGAAGAAGAGAGGGGAAATCTCATTTCATTCATATGTGAAAAAATCACTCTACACAAATGTCGTATCATCATTACATGTAGAAATTCTCATAAAAACGAGATAGTATCTAAGATAGAAGAGGATTACGATACACTTGCTCATAAGATGATGAAAATTCATTTTACAAAAGAAGAGCTACAATACACCATGCCAACAAAACTAGCAAATGCCTGGGGTCTAGATAGCGATCAGATATCACATTCGGCTGCAATCCAATTCAAACAATATGAAGAAGTATTAACTCATCCATTATTCGTAGGATTCTTTTGTATGCTTCTTTCACATGATGCGCTTTCATCTACAGATGAAGCAAATCCATTCTTCCAAAAAACTGAGAGTGAGAAACAACCTATCCAATTAGAAGGATCGATCTCTTTGCAACATGTTGTATTCCTAAAAAAGGTAATTAAATTCGGACTCGAAATTAACATCGAGGAACGGGAAGGTGTTAACGAAAATGAAGTTGATAGAATCAGAAAAATATTCTGCTACATTGCAGCCACTTCCTTAACAACTGGATTATCAAATCTAAACAACATTCTGAGGTTTATTACGAAATATCATAACCTTGAGATAAGTGACAAAGAAAAGAAAATACTGAATGAAAATTTAGGCGTTATGTTTGTAAATGGTGAGAAGGAAATCGAATGGACCCATAAAACATTACCTGAAATTGCAACGGGATTATTGATTCTCGAGGATGAAGAATACAAACAATACTTGATACAAGATTATGGTTCTGTATTCGGATTCCTTGGCAGCTTATGGAGTGAATGTCTCCTGATGACACTCATCCAAGATGATCTTGTTAACTTCGACTCCAAAGAAAAATTCAAGACTCTAAAGAATCTTTTCCCTAAAATGGGAGTTGGACCCCTTGAGCGGACTCTCAACATGTTTGGAGTAACGGGTGAGCACATCACCCAAATTGAATACAGAACAGATCAGACTTACAACTCAGAGATTGAAGGAAGTCCTACGGTTGTGCCGTTAGTTAGTGCCTTACTCTCCTCTTATCTAAGAGAATTGAAAAAAGGGAAGCCCTTCCCAATTCCTTACACCCTTTTTGGAGAAAACTTCAGCGAAAGTTTTCTGATTCATCTGTTTAGTAAAACCAATATTTCTGATGAGATATATTCTGATATCATAACAGAGCCTCATTTGCTATCACTTCCGAATATTTCTGTTGAGGAAATTTTCTACAGAGTTGGAGATAACCTTCAACTGATGGCTGATTTTTACTTCACGCGTAAATTAGATAATCCGCATGGGAAAGTTCACCCAAACCCCAAGAGAGAACGAGAGTTTGTTTCAAAACTCATCACACATATCGATGAGCAAACGGCGACATTAACATGGGACTACTGGAGAAAGCCCTATTTCATATCCGTATTATTTACATCACTATGGTCTAAAAATTCCATGGACTTACTTGAAGCGATTTGCAGGAGAACAGATAACCTGAGTCATGCGCTTAGGATTGGCGATATTGATGATGATTCGATGGATCAGATGAATGAACATATATTTGATAAAATGCTAGGCACCAGAGCGAATCTAAAAATATCGAAAAACCATGGAATCGCCTTTAGACAGAAGATGAAAAGTCATTATTTGCGAAGTTTCTACCCAGCCACATTTAAACAATTTATTCAATTAATTAGTGGGCAAGCGCGCCATTCTGTTCGTTGGGAAGATATTCCTGAAGAAATTGATAATTTGAGGGTTGTTTGGGGATTAGGAGAAACCTATTATTCTTCCTTCAGTCTTTTTTTCGCCACAGAAGGGAAGATGATTGGTGAACATGCCACCAATCATGATTTTGATAAGGTGCCAAGTTGGATTCCTAAATCTGACGTTGTAATATTTGTGAGTGGGGAGGAGAGTGCATGATTTTACTGGTTTCAGGAACATCCTCTGGATTGGGGAAAGCAACGTCAGAGAAGGCACTTGAAGAAGGTTTCAATGTTATTGGAATTGATATCTCACCCAGTGGTATCGAGCATGAAAATTACACTCATTTGCAAATGGATCTTTCAAGGTTGAATCTTGAACTTTTAAGAAAACATCTTGCCGATGAAGAATGGTATGGATTTGTTCATTGTGCTGGAATT
>Ga0233444_10002553_pt1 | contig 19084 bp, 14 predicted proteins | sample SI_124_October20_6_FD_182792 | JGI IMG/M metagenome (GOLD analysis project Ga0233444, IMG submission 182792) | Seawater microbial communities from Saanich Inlet, British Columbia, Canada - SI_124_October2016_10_MG | ecosystem: Environmental > Aquatic > Marine > Inlet | place: Canada: British... | reverse complement strand
AAGCTGCATAACCAGAAGCTGTGTTCCAAAACCCAGTAGTGTTTAAACCTAGAGCCCAGGCACCAGTGGCTGTGTTCCAATAACCTTCAGTGTTATCAGATAACGTATCATGACCAACAGCCGTATTTTTGGCCATTAAGTCTGTGGGAGTGGTGAGTGATGCGCGCCGCTATGAATGGGTGGTTGCCCTGCGTGCGGTAGAGACCATATGACGCACTCATCTCAATGCGACAACAGAACGGTGCAATCACAGGAATTGTGACTACTGCCGTTCTCACAGCAAGTAAGTCCGCTTCCACACCAATTGCTGTGCCATTGAATAATTCCGGCAGCGTTATCCTAGTGGTTATTTTACACTCCGATAATGTCTTTACATGTCTACCAACATATCAGACCAGTCTGCGCTTGTGATAGTTTGTCAATCAAAGTGTATTAGTTCGTCATGGCTGGCGGATTAATAGTGAGATATTTTGAGATTGTAAGATTGTGAATGGCCGGTGGCTGGGCTGTCGGTACTAAAACACTTAAAAGCGGCTAGCGGTGCCTAACATTCGACTACATCTTTTTGCCGGAAGGTAAGGTTGAGGAGTTGATTCAGGAAGACCGTCATGTGTTAGAAAAATATTACCCATCGCCGCTAAGTAACCCAGAGCAAACGGTGGTTATTAATAAGTGCCGCTGGCATCGCCTAAAAGGCTATCTCGATGATTTAGAAGCAAGAGTCTCTCGCACAGAAGTTTTCAATCCGGCGGAGTAATCCTTCGACTGCCCACAAAAGCATAAGCTGACTTTTGTATTAGCGGTAGAGCCTGACGATGACGTGCTGATTGTACAAGAGGAAGTGTTTGGACCAATGTTGTAGATCAAAACCTATCAGTCGTTGAATTAGATTTTTGATTTTATTATCAACAAACCTCGTCCCTTAATACTGTATTATTTTGGCAAAGAAAAACGCGAAATTGAAAGCCTGTGTCCGCCCACGACCTCTGGTGGTGTCACCATTAATGATTGTCCGGAGCATGCAGTTTTCCCAGACTTTCCCCTGGTGGGTGTTGGCAATCGGGGTATGGGGGCCTATCACGGTGTCCATGGTTTGTTACAGCTCAGTCATAGCAAGGCGGCGCATGCAGGGCTTGTTTCGCATGGGAAAGATGGTGAGGCCGCCTTGTACTGCGTGAAAAATCAAGATGTTTGAGTCCATGATCAAATGATATGCGAGTAGAAGCACATTTTATTTTATACGACATTGAGCTGAGGAGATTGCCGCATGGCAGTTGATAATAATACCCCGATATTAGTGGGGGTTGCAGAAGTTGTTGAACCACTGAAAGAAAATTTGAATGAGGCCTCCTCGGCGCAAACTCTGGCAGGCAACGCGGCAGAATTGGCGTTGCAAGATGCGCTTGATATTGAGCGTTTGGCACCTGAAATTGATGTGGTGGCCGTCACTCGAACATTTCCTGATTCCACACCAATGTGGCCTATGCCCTTTGGTAAAAGTAATAATATGCCACGCTCTATTGCTCAGCGAATCAATGCCAACCCACAGCATGCTATTTATACCAAGATGGGGGGTAATATCCCGCAAAGCTTAGTGAATGAATGGTCACAAAAACTGGCGGCCGGTGAAGCAAACATGGTGTTGCTGGCAGGGGCGGAAGTGATTGCTTCTACTAAGGCTGCGATCAAACATAAGGTACCTCTAAACTGGGCGGAAGATATAGAAGGGAGTCTGGACGATCATGGGTCGGGTCTCCAAGGCATGAGGGATGCTCAGTCCTTGAAGCATATGCTGATGGGGGCACCTCCCTGCTATGCACTCTGCGAGATGGCGAGAATGGCGTCACAAAAAAAATCGCTATCAACCTATGCCCGGGGAATGGCTGAATTGTTAGCACCTTTTTCAGAAGTGGCTGCGAGTAATCCTTATTCGATGTCCCCAAGAATTTACAGCGCCGAAGAAATTGCGACGCCCAGTGAAAATAATGGCTATGTGGCCTTCCCGTATACCAAAGCGATGGTGGCCAAGGTTCATGTTAACCAAGCGGCGGCATTACTGCTAACAACCGTTGGCAAAGCGCGGGCGTTGGATATCGACGAAAGCAAATGGGTTTACTTACACGGCTATGCCGAGACAGTCGAAAAAAGTTTATTGGAGCGCGAGGCGTTGGGGCAGTCACTCGCGTTGACCGCTGCCTATCAACAGGCGCTAAAACAAGCCGGTGTTGATACTCCCGATCTTGACTTTATCGATATCTATAGTTGTTTCCCTATTGTTGTTGCAGAGGCAAAGGCGGCTCTCGAATTGGTGGATAGTGATAAGGCGATGACGCAAACCGGAGGCCTGCCATTTTTTGGTGGCCCGGGTAATAACTATTCCATGCACGGCATTGCCAGTGTTGCCAGAAAACTTCGCGACAACCCAAAGGCATTTGGTTTGGTCGGTGCCAACGGTGGCATTATGCATAAACATGCGGTAGGAATTTATTCCTGTCAGCCGGGTTGGATCGCTTGCGATAGCTCATCAGTGCAGGCCGAGCTAGACAGCCAACCGGTCACTCAGGTAACTGAGAATCCGGAAGGTGAGGCGAGGATAGAATCCTACACAGTGCAGTTTGGTAGAGGGATGCCAATGTACGCGGTGATTATCGGCCGTTTAGATAAAACTGGAGAACGTTTTATTGCCAATAGTTTTGAAGGCGATGCCGAGATATTGCAGGCGTTGATGAGTAAAAACTGCGTTGGTCAGCGTGTGGTCGTGGGTAGTACTGGTAAAGGCAATCGAGTGGCCTTGAGTAAAGCAAGCCTACTAGCGCAGATGCCCCTAAGGTCAAAGCTTTGCCTGATGGCTATGAGTTTTGCTCAGCGGTGCGCAACGGTGATATTGAAGTGACCATCAATCGACCAGCGTCACATAACGCACTGCACCCCTATGCCCACGACGAACTCGGTGAGATTTTCGATGTTTTCGAAGACGATGATGACCTTTGGGTTGCCATTATCACCGGCGCTGGTGACAAGGTTTTTTGCACCTGTAATGACCTCAAATACTCAGCTAGCGGTAAGCCAATGTGGATCCCCAAATCCGGTTTTGGTGGCTTAATGTCTCGTCAACGTCGCAAGCCTCTGATTGCTGCTGTTAATGGTTTTGCGATGGGTGGCGGTATGGAAATCGCACTGGTCAGCGACATTGTTATTGCCGCAGACAATGCCATGTTTGCATTGCCGGAAGTGAAGTCGAGTTTAATCGCCGCCGGTCGTATCCCGCTTAAAGATGCGATGGATTTATTACTCATGGGCTGTCAATTAACAGCGGCTGAGGCCGAGCGTCTGGATATTTTTAATCGAATCGTACCCGCAGGCGAAGCCCTACAAGCGGCAAGAAAATACGCTGAAGCGAGTTGTAAAAATTCCCACAGTGCGGTGCAACTAAGCAAACAGCTTTTAAATGAAACTGCTAAACATGCTTCGATTGATCCTGTTGTGAGGGATATGCCGAATGCTGTTAACGATTTATTGAGTTTAGAAGATTTTATGGGAGGCCTCTACGCCGTCGCCGAGAAGCGTAAGCCGCGCTGGACTGAAAAATAATATAAAGCAACGAAATGACAAAAGCGCGCCAGTAGATGGCCATTAATCAAGCTGGCATTGCAGGATAAATAGAGACCCTTAGGGCAATTATTAAATGTTTTTCGGCGTTATGCCAATAAAAAATAGGTGGAAAAGAATGATACAGGATAACTCCCCACTCCCCTTAGGTCAGATGCGGGTTTTAGATTGCTGTGATCGTATTGGCCAGTCCTGCGGTCGCTTTTTAGCGGATTTGGGGGCAGAGGTTATTTTGCTTGAGCCCGAAGCTGGTATGACATCACGACAAAGGCCACCGTTGCATAATGGTGAAAGCCTATATTTTGCGGTCCATAATGCCAATAAAAAAAGCGTTGTTGTCGATCTACAATCTGGGCAGGGGCGTGAGCAGTTTCTGACATTAGTTAAATCAGCGGACTTATTAATTGATGGCGGTGAATTAACAGGGCGGGGAATTAGCCACGAAGAAGTTAGAGCGGCTAACCCACAGCTGCTATTACTTTCGATTACCGACTTTGGTCTTAAGGGGCCTTATAAAGATTTTATCGCAACTGAAGCCGTGCATGCGGCCATGGGGGGCTTTCTTAGTCGCTCGGGTATAGCTGGACGCGAGCCTTTGCTGCCCCCCGGTGAAATGTCTTATGAAACGGCTTCCATTCAAGCGGGCTGGGTAGCGTTGCTCGCCTATTGGCAACGGCAAAAAATTGGTAAAGGAGACTTGCTGGATTTTTCGATCAATGACGCGGTTTCTCAGCTAATGGACCCCGCTATTGGTGCTACCGGTAGTGCCGCAGTAGGCCGAACGCCAATCGAGATGGCACCTCATGGTCGCCCTGTTGTAAACCGGATTCCAGGTGAGATGCCTTCCTTGGCGCTACTTTACCCCTACTACAAATGCGCCGATGGCTACGTTAGAATTTGCACGCTCAACCCCCGCCAGTGGATGGCGATGTCGGATTGGCTAGGGCCGGATCACCCCTTGACCGATCCCAAGTATGCCGAGACCGCAGTTCGTATTTTTAAAATTGATATAGCCAATGCCCTGGTCGCCGACTTGGTTAAAGATAAAACTCGGGTCGAACTTGTTGCCGAGGGTCAGCAGCGTTGTATCCCAATCGCTTCGGTCACTAAGCCTGTTGAAGTATTCAATAATGAACATTACCGCGAACGAGATTTATTTACCGAAGTGCCATTTCAGAAAGACAAGGGGATGCTGCCTTCTGGTTATCTGCATATGGATAATCGCAGAATTGGTATACGTAAGCTAGCGCCGCAACTGGGAGAAAATACCGTCGACGTTTTCAAACAAATACAGCCCAAGGTATTGGCATGTGAAAGCGCAAAGCTAATCAGTCATCCACTAAAGGGCATCACCGTGCTCGACCTTGGCGTGATTGTGGCAGGCGGTGAGTTGGGTCGCCTATTTGCCGATCAAGGTGCCGCGGTTATTAAGTTAGAAACTAAAGCCTATGCCGATGGCTTGAGAAGATCATCTGATGGCAATCCGGTATCGATGACTTTTGCGCAAGGGAGTCGCGGTAAAAAATCTTTCGGGCTTAATCTGCGTTCAAAACGAGGCATGGCGATTTTTAAAGATTTGGTTAAAAAATCAGATGTAGTTATATCCAATTTTAAGCCCGGCACCACCGAATCATTAGGTATCGACTATCAATCGTTGAAAGAGATCAATCCCGCTATTATCTGTGCTGAAAGTAGTGCCTTGGGCAGCATGGGGCCTCAAGCCAAAACGATGGGTTATGGCCCGCTCGTCCGTGCCAGCACATCGCTTTCCACTGTGTGGCGCTACCCCGATCAGGAAGATGGTTTTGGCGATGGTGTTACGATTTACCCCGATCACTTTGTTGCCAGAACCAGTGCGACGGCCATTATGGCGAAATTGATCGACAGGGAGAAGTCCGGTATCGGTGGCTTTGTAGATCTCTCCCAAGCTGAATGTATTATCAACGTAATGGCCACTGAATTTTTAAGAGAGTCAATCGAACCCGGCTCTATGGTTCCTAGGGGAAATCGAAGCGAATTTGATGCGCCAAACTCATTATTTCAATGTCGAGGTAATGATGAGTGGGTGGCGATTTCAGTGACTAATGATCAACAATGGCAAGCCTTATGTGATCTCATAGGGAACGATGATTTAAAAAATAATATTGGCTATGTCACTGCCGAAGGCCGAGTGGCCAGACGCGAAGAATTGGAAAAAATCGTATCTGCGTGGACATGTAATTTCAGTCCTTATGAGATTATGCAAGCGTGCCAAGAAAGCGGTGTCCCGGCAGGCAATATGCTGCGTTTGTCAGAGTTCCTTGGTAACACACATCTTCGTGAGAGAGGCTTTTTTCGGACACTCAATCAGCCTACCGCTGGTCGTCCGTTAGATACAGAAAATGCCCCAGTGGGAAGTAGTGAACTTTTGCCTGATCCTGACATTACTCGTGCGCCCGCACGGGCGGAGCATACTCGTGAAATTGCAAAAGAATATCTTGGCTACAGTGATTTAGAGGTAGATGCCTTAATTGAAGCGGGAGTTCTCGAAACTGGAAGCCCGGGTGATGCTGGTGTCATGAAGCAGAAAATAAAAACTGTCTTAGTTTCCCATGCGACTAAGGCGTTTTTGAAATTTAGGGCGTTTAGGGAACAATCTAGCGGATGATTGGGAGCGGTTAAACGCGCGCTAACTGGATCGAAAGGCTTATAGTGAAATTGAAAAGTGCGGGAAAAATAAAATGTATGGCCGCCTAACATTGTGATTTTCCATTTATGTAGGTCGTTCTACTATTAAGAGTCCATAGGGATATTTATACCCTCTCTTTTTTCCTCACACTGTGAGGTTTCTTATTTTAATTATTGTTGCTGGTATTTATTTTCAGGGCTAAAAGAGAAGGTGGCCGATCAAAAATATAGTCATAATGAAGTGAGAAAATCGAGTGAGTTACGAGTATTTAAGGAATTAGTATCTGGAAATTAGTTATCATTCTCGCCATGTTGTTTTGCGCTGAACGCCTACGAAATGTAGGCGGCAACTTGGGCAGTTGTATCAAATATTTTCGGAGGTCTTTTAAAGATAAAGATGCAATCGATGATAAGAGCGAAATTACTATGATAGAAAAAGTTGGCTTGCAAGAAGGTTTACTTCGTTAAATGCAATCTTGGTTATTAATTTCCAGAATGCTTGCGGTATTGATCTGGGGGAACGCCGGTCCAGTTTTTGAAGGCTCGAACAAAGGCGCTAGCCTCTGAAAACCCTGCTCGCTCAGATACTTGTTCTATTGATAACTTATACATACCAAGATAGTAAAGGGCCGCGTCAAGTCGAGTTTGGTTTTTAATATCTCGGTAACTGGTACCTTCTTTAACTAATCGTCTTCGCAGAGTATGGCCTGGGATACCTAATGATTCAGCGATAGCATTAAACCTCGGAATATCTGTCAACTCCGCCTCGATAATCTTGCGGATTTTGCTGGACCACAATTTGTTATCATAAGTTAAGATCAACATCTCATAGAAAGGGTGACGCGAAAAACGGCGTAATGACAGGGCGTCTTGTTTAATGGGATTACTGAGGTATTCAGCTGGAAACTCCATGCTGTATTCGGCCTGGTCAAAAATTATCGGTGACTGCACGAACATGTGAGGATATTCATGATGATGTGCCGGTTTCGGGCAGCTAAAGCGAAAGGCTGTGACCGGAAGCCATTCTTCAACCAGCCAGCTAATGAAACGATAGGAATACATTAGGCAGGAAGCATAGGGAAAACGTTCCAGGGCCACCTTACTGGATGACTTGGGTATAAAAAAAGCACTGTCATCCTTTAGGGATAACTCTAAGATAATCCCCCAATCGATAAGGTTAAAGAACTCACAGTATCTCTCCAGTGCTTCCCCTAAGGTTTTTGAGCTGATACAGGCATGGCTCATCATCTTCCAGGCACCCAAGGGTAGAGGCTTACCGGTGTGCCCAAGCATTTCGTCATTCATCACCAGCATCGCATTGCTCCGCAGGCGAGCAAATTGCTGTGCGGTAACTCTTGTTTCACCGGAATGAAACAAATTATTGGGGATTCGGCTACGTTTCAATAATTCATCGAGATCGTAGCCCTGAGCAAAGAAGTGGCTAAGACTAGCATGTACAAAGTGCATATCGAGAGAAATTTTACGGCCTGTCTGCATGGTTAAATATAACTCTTATTGTAATAAAGGACGATAGGAAGAGAATAATATTAAAACCCCGAGTAAGCAGTCAAACAATTAACGAAAAAAACGCCAGAGTGAAATCACTTTACTATTTTTAAACTACAATCCTCAACCCAATGTCCGCCGTTTATTTTGCCTAAAAATGCATCTCTATGCGCTGTTAAATTCGGTCAATTTCACTGTAATTGTCAGTCATTGTATAAATCACCCCATTCCTTAATCATGGGTTATGGCTTTGCGTAAAGTGATTTCTTCTTTTCTGCCGGTCACAGGATTATAAAGCCTAATAAAAGACTGCCAGCGATCTGGAAAAATTTAGGTGATGCGGTAGTCATCGTCTCCATTAATGCTATTGGGATATAACTGTATGTACGCTGATGCAGCATCGGATGTAAAGATAGAAACGCGCGGAAAAATATTATTTGTGACAATTAACCGCCCCAGCTCTATGAATGCGGTAACTCCCGAAACCAACAGGCAGTTGGGGCAAGTCTTCAGGGATTTTGAAGTCGATCCAAACTTGCGTATAGCGATTCTTACTGGTGCGGGTGACAGAGCTTTTTGCTCGGGTAATGACCTTAAATTTACTGCCACAGCCACCCCGGAACAGCGCCAACAACCCGCCGAAGGCTTTGGTGGTTTAACCTCTTTTTATGATCGTAAGAAACCCGTGATTGCCGCCGTTAATGGTATCGCCTATGGCGGTGGTTTCGAGATTGCATTGGCGGCTGACATGATTATTGCAGCAGACAATGCCAAATTTGCCTTGCCGGAGCCCAAGGTAGGTTTGGCTGCTTTAGCGGGTGGTATGCATCGCCTGCCACGACAAATTCCTCTCAAGCAAGCTGTAGCGGCCATGATTACCGGCGACCCTATCAGTGCGAAGCGAGGCGAACAGTTGGGCTTTGTCAATAAGCTTGTGCCACAGAAACAGCTGCTTGAAACAGCCATCGAATATGCCAACAAAATTGTTGCCTGTGCACCGTTATCTATTGAAGTGACCTTGGCAACAATTCGCGAAACGCTAAAGTGTGAAGATATTGAGAGCGCAACGAGATTAGATGTAGCGACTCGGGAGAGAATCATTAACTCGGAAGACTTTAAAGAGGGTGTTCAGGCCTTTGTTGAGAAACGTCAACCGCAATGGAAAGGCCGATAAGCAGCGTTAAATATAGCATTTATTTGAGCAACGCATGCATCCAGAGGTGGGCAGCTATTGCTGCATTATTCACCCGGTATGGTTGCGTGAAACGCCAGCTAGAGTTCGATCTGATGCGCCAACGACTAATAAAAAATGAAAATGGCGGTAGCATTATCAATATTTCTTCTCTTTACGGCTTGCGTGAAGGTTTGACAAAAGTGCCTTATAACGTATCCAAGGCAGGGGTTGCCCAGCTGACCAAAACTATGGCCGCCGAGATGGCACAGGCCAAGCAGCCTATCCGTGTCAATGCTTTGTGCCCGACATACTTTTTAACAGAATTAAACGACGACTATTTTAATTTTGAGAAGGCGCTAATTATATTAAGCAAACACCGGCAGGTAGATTGGGGCAGTTAGAAGAGTTAGATGGTCCGTTGTTGCTACTAGCTAGTGATGCGGGCTCGTTTATCAATGGCGCATTGCTACCGGTTGATGGTGGCCATGCGATTAAGCCGCTTTAAGTTGAGAGGATCAATATGGCTGCCATTAAAAAGAATTTAAACACAACGACGGATGTCTCACCCAATACACCGGTCTTGATTGGTTTCGGCCAGGTAGTGAAAAGAGAGATCGGCTCTGCAGAACAAGTTTTATCACTCGCAGAATTACTAGTGAGCCTCAAATAATAAAAGGGATCTTTGTGATGGGGCTAAAAAGATATCGTCTAAATATAAGATGGGTTAAGTCTGTCTAAAATTTTTATTCAATCACCGAATCTATTGACCAATAAAACTAAAAGTAGAAAGCTATGAATAGTGAATCCTCAGTTAGCGAAATAAATCGTATCTTCCAGTTGCAGTCTAAACATCAATGGCTTGTAAAGCGTTCAACGGCGGAACAACGTATCGCAACGTTAGAACGGCTCAAGTCAGCCATACAGTCTAGAAAAGAGGCAATAAGAGCGGCGCTCTATTCAGACTTGCGAAAATCGCCAGATAGTTCCGATGCAGAAATATCAGGATGCTACGCCGATATTGATGATGCGAAAGCGAATCTTACACGCTGGATGGCGCCGGTCGATATCGAATCGTCTCCTGGCCTAGAGCACACCAATGCGAAGATAGTCTATGAGGCGCGCGGAATTGTGTTGCTGTTCGGGCCCTGGAATTTTCCTTTTACCCTGATTTTTCGGCCATTAGTGGTGATAGTGGCCGCTGGTAATTGTGCACTGGTTAAGCCGAATGAGATGGCGCCTAACACCAGTAAAGTAGCCGCGGAAATCATTCGCGATGTCTTCGACGAGCAAGAAGTTGCCGTATTTGAAGGTGGTGTCGAATTGGCTAATCGGTTATTAGAGCAACCCATAAACCACGTATTTTTCACAGGCAGCCCAGCGGTGGGGAAAAAAGTAATGGCCGCTGCAGCGCATCACCTAGCCTCTGTGACTTTGGAGCTGGGGGGCAAAAACCCCGTTGTTATTGACCGCACTGCCAATGTGCGCGATGCGGCTGAGAAAGTAGCGGTTTGGCGTAGTATGAATAATGGTCAGATCTGCCTGTGTCCAGAAAATGTTTGGGTGCACGAGGATCAAAAAGAAGAGTTTATTACGACTGTACAGGCAACTTACCAAGCGATGTTTTATGTAGACGGTATATTAAACACCGAGGCTACCGGTAAAATTATTGATGAGCGCAACCTTCAGCGAGTTAAAGGTTATATCGATGATGCCCGTGAAAAAGGTGCGACCATAGTGTGCGGGGGTGAGGTTGAAAATCAGGCGATGCATCCAACCCTGCTTACCGATGTGCCTGCCAATGCCACCATCTTGGGTGAAGAAGTCTTTGGGCCAATTTTGAACGTGGTTACCTATAAAAACACTGATGAGGTCATCACGGCTCTACAGCAACAACCCAAGCCCTTGGCTATGTATTTATTCAGCCAGGACCAGATATTTATCGACTCGATGATACAAAACACTTCCTCAGGTGGTGTGACGGTCAACGATTGCACCGCGCATTACCAAGAGCGCAATCTTCCCTTTGGTGGTGTCAATGCCAGTGGTATTGGTCGTTATCACAGTGTGCACGGTTTTAAAGAGTTGTCCCATGAGCGGGCAGTATTGCATACCTAAAATGTGGTCGGTAAGAGTACATATTGCCGTTGTTATATATAGCAGAGTACTTAAAAATATCGCCTAGGAGATCGTAGTGACAATGACTGGACAATGCCTTTGCGGGCAAATTAAGTATGAAATCAAGAGTTCTCAAAAGATGATGGGGATATGCCATTGCAAGAATTGCCAACGGCAAGCGGGTTCAGCATTTTCAACACTTGCCGCTGTATCGAGGTCAGATTTTAATTTTACTGCAGGGCAGCCGACGCTTTACAGCGACAGTGATACCAATAGCGGTAATACGGTTAAACGTTATTTCTGCGGTCATTGTGGCTCACCGATTTACTCTGCTATCTCTAGTAAGGCTGAGACACTTCACGTTAAGGCCGGTACTCTGGATGATACCAGTGGCTTTAACCCGCAATATAACATTTGGTGTGATAGCAAACAGAATTGGGTCGTTCTTCAAGATGGGGTTCCGGAAATGAGTCAGGGCTTTAAGGGTACTAAAAATGTCACAAAATGAATCGATTGTTGCTGGTGTTAATGACACTAGTCGGTCGCTTGGAAAAAGCGATCCCTATGAATCCTCTCGATATAGAAATTATGTCTTAGGGGTTCTCACCCTAGTTTACTGTACCAATTTTGTTGATCGCCAGTTGATGTCCATCTTGCAGGAATCGATCAAGCAGGAGCTGTTGCTGTCGGATACGCAGTTGGGTTTATTGACAGGATTCACCTTTGCCATTTTCTATGTGCTTGCGGGTATTCCCATCGCTCATATGGCGGATAGATCTGTTCGCCGGAACATCATTTCCGGGTCCATTGCCATCTGGAGCCTGATGACGGCGGTCAGTGGTGCGGCAATGAATTTGCTGCAGTTGTCATTGGCGCGCATTGGTGTGGGTATCGGCGAAGCCGGTTGTACTCCGCCCGCACATTCGATGATTTCCGACATCTTCCCGGCTAGTCAGCGTGCTACTGCCCTATCTATTTATTCCATCGGTATTAATATCGGCGTTTTGCTTGGTTTTTTACTGGGAGGCTGGCTGAATGAGTTTTATGGGTGGCGCATTGCCTTTGTGGTTGTCGGCCTCCCCGGTATTGCCGTGGCACTGCTGATGCGATTTACTGTGGCGGAGCCGACTCGAGGGTTTTCTGAAAATGCCCGCAGCGATGATCAGACTTCCCATAGTGTAAAGGAAGTCATTTCTTTATTATGGTCTTACCCGTCTTTTCGTCATTTATCCATGGCTTGTGGCTTAAGTGCCTTTATTGTCTATGCGTCGATCAATTGGATGGCTCCCTTTATGATTCGCACCCATGGTATTGGCACGGGAGAGTTGGGTACCTGGTTGGCACTGAGTACCGGTGTTGGCGGCGCCATTGGCACATTTGCCGGCGGGTATCTAACCGACCGCTTTGGTAAGCGGGATCAGCGGTGGTATATGTGGTTACCCGCTTTTGCGACCTTACTGTCTGTGCCGCTGTTGGCGATGACCTTTCTGGCTGATGATGTGTATAGCGCATTATTATTTAATATTATTCCAGCCATTGTTTCGATGTGCTATTTGGGCCCATGTTTGGCGATGACTCATGGATTGGTGGGCCTTAAGATGCGAGCGGTTGCATCTTCTATTGTGCTTTTGGTTATCAATGTTATTGGTTTGGGTATTGGGCCCTGGGCGATTGGAGCTCTCAGCGATGCCCTTTTAAATGATTATGGAGTCGACTCTTTACGCTATGCATTGCTGAGTATTTTGCCTGTGGTGGGCGTCTGGTGTGCGATGCATTTTTTCCTCGCTGCTAAGTCGCTTCGTGAGGGGCTGGCTAAGGCGCCCAACTAAGGAAAACTGACAACTACTTTTTTCGGTCACTGTAAGGCGTTATGCCAGTCCAGCTCTTGTTAAAGTTGTTGGGTTCAGAGAAGCCACATTCTCTTGCAATGTCTTCTGCGGAGTGGTCGGATTTCGCCAGTCTGTAGATGGCAAGGTCTCGTCGTGATTCGTTTTTTAACGTTTGAAAATTGGTGCCTTCGCTCTGTAAGCGGCGGCGCAAGGTTTGCGGGTGTGCCCCAAGAAAAAGATGTCTCATAGGCGTCATTGTCATAGTTAAAATGCTTGTCGGCAGGGCTTAGGCGCTTTCCAGTTGCTGCAAACATGCCAATGGCTGCAGCAACTGGAAAGGGTATCGGGACGAAGGTATTTTTAATCAGGGCCAGCTGCGTCCCAACGATTCATTCAATATCCTTGTCGTTTGTAACGCTATCGCTATCGCCCATAACCACGAGTAATTCGCGGTAATTCCCTTGCATTTCCCAGGTTCCGGCAAAGCCTTTTGGTATTAGAACACTGTCTCCTGGCACAAAATGTTGTGGTTCTTCCCCGACAACAGTAAGAATAAGTTTTCCGCTTAGCACCGTTACAAACTCGTCGATTGTAAAATTATCAATCCGTAATGTTAAAGGTTCTGATTCGTAGATCTCCACGGTAATATCACCGGCATAAAATGTTTTGTAGCGATGTACTGACTCGCCCGCAATGATGCGTTCCTGTGGCCAGGGTGGAAAATCAGTCTCCATTTCCGAATAGGGTGTGTTTACTTCAAGTCTTAACGGTGTTGTAGTCTTTGTATTAGTCGCCCCTTCATCTTGTGCGCTGAATGCGGGGATAGGCAGGCCAAAAACTGCACTGCAAAGCGCTACGTTAAAAATTTTCCACGGGTTCATATCTGTTTTCCTTTTAATATCTGTAAAATTAACGGTTTCATTAATGGCTTACTTCTGCTTGCTTAAGGTTGTTTGTTCTTCTACCGCTCGCCAACCGGCATCGATCGCAGCATCCAGGTAGGCGTATGCCTCTGAATCCGAATTGGCAATGGAAATCCGCCCGAACTGCGCTCGCCCGATTTCATGGGGGGCTTGTCCTTCTGCCCATTTTGGGTCATCCAGTGACATGTATTCGTAGGCATAGCCGTGAGACCAGCGATTGACGGTAATCGCCTTGATGTCAGTTTTATGATTGAAACCATGCTCACCGAGCACGCCCTGAAGCTGACCCCGGATCTCTTGCTCATACGCATCAAAGGGCGTCGCATAGAGTTTATGGCGCGCCTTCAAAAGTAACTCACGGCTAGTTTCAGTACTGCTTGGCTCCACGGATGGCGCCCCCATCATAAACACCACCATGGGATCACCCGGGCCGCGCGGTGGCTGGTGGCCACCGGTTGTGGTGGGCGGCGCGACGGTCATCACGGCGTATGGGTCCTTGGGGCAGCTGACCCTGTCCGCGCCGAGTTTCGACCAGGCGTGCCCGTTCTTTAAAACGACATTGGCCCATACCAAAGGAACTTTAACGCCATAACGCAGCGCTTCTTTTTGACCCTCGGGTAGTTGCGGGCACAGGTGAGGGATGGCACCGTTATAGCAGGCAAGGACACAGTGATCGCCTGTTACACTCATTGCGTTACTGTTCTGGACGTAATTCACCGTCACACGCCTGTCCCCAGTTTCTTGCACGCCAACCACCGTACTGTTCAGTCGCAAACGAACCGCATGCGCGGCCTGGTCAAGCTCGCCATAGTCGAAGCGGCTGGTAGCGATATCGCTGAATCCCTTGGCATCAGGGACTACCGTCGGAATCAATTTCTGTACCAGCAATCTGGCCACGGAGGCATTGCCGTCCGGAAAATACAGCGACGACTGTTCGCCAGAGGTAATACTTGCCACAATCTGTTCCGCCAGTTCGCTGAGCCAGCTCATTCCCTGTATGCCGGGGCAACCCATGTAGAGAGCCTCCATGACGCTGAACCTTGAGGCGGCCGGGCCACCCATGAGTTTGAGTGTCGAGAAGAACATCGGGATAGTCTTTTCCGATAAGCCAACCCGCTCAGTCAGAAATTGGGCGTAGCTAACTGACTCGACGTAGTTTTGTTTTTCACTCAGAGACAGCTCATTGAGGTAGTCACGGTCGCCACTGAAAAACTCGATCAGCTTGTCCTGCTCTGAATGGGGCAGAGGCAGGACCCGGATGGCCGGCTCGTAGTCGCCGATGCCGAGCACTAATGTTGACCACTTGCCAGCAATAGACACATGGCCGTCAGGGCCTTTAAGCGAGATCACACTGTCAGTATCGGTGGGCTTATCGTAGTTGGCTTTCATTGCGTCAAGGTCAATACCGAGATCATCTAGCAGGCCCTTCGCCGCGTCGCTGTAGTCAGTAGGGTGATCCAAGTTTACGGAGCCGCCGACGCCCAGTAGCATTCGTCCATCTTCGTGGAACTCGTTGCGTTTGGCGTGTCCACCGAAGTCGTCATGATTATCGAGTAACAGAATTTTTGCATCGGGCCCCATGCGCTGCTGATAGAACCTGGCAGTTGCAAGCCCGCTTACGCCTGCGCCCACAACCACCAGGTCGTAGTGCTGGTTCAGTTTTCGGTACCTAGCAGGTTTTACCCCACCCCATGCGAGCGCGTGCGATACCTCGAAAGCACCAGTGTGATTGCCTCTCATCCCCGTAAGCGTTGGCGGATAGTAGCTCGCCTTTGAACTTGCCTCTGATGGGGTGACTTGACCAAGTAACTGCGTGGGCGCCATTAAGCCCGCTCCCACTGTCATGGCCATGCCATTTAGAAAATCCCGTCGTGTAATTTTGTATTTCATTGTATTAAAACTCTTTTTATAGGTTGGAAGCAGCGGCGTCTGACAGCGAGGCGAGCTGAACAGCATTTTGCTGCAATAACGCTGTAATGCAGGATGATGATCTTCCATTGACCATCATTTTTATACCACGCATCAGTTTCCAACACCCTCGAGGTAGACATTTGTACCTACAGGCGCGCGCGGTTGTCAACCAAGAACATCACTATCGCGGTATCACCGCTGGGGCAATTGCCAGGGCAACCAGCAAATTGGCATGTTTAGTTATGCTCATATGCTTCTCCAAAAATTTTATATATTCAGTATTTGCAACGCCCCGCGATCAAAATATCTCACTATTAATCCTCCAACCATGACGAACTAATACACTTTGATTGACAAACTATCACTGGTGCCGGAGCCTGTCATCACTAGGTCATAGTGCTCGTTGAGGGAATGGCAAGTAGCCGGTTTTTGCCCGGCCAAGTCAGTACGTGGGCCACCTCGAAGGAGCCCTTATGGCTGCCTCGCATGCCGGTGAGTGTTGGTGGGTAGTAAGTAGAGGCGGTCTCTGGGTTTATCCCGGACGAAGCGATCTGTTCTAGTAATTCCGTGGGTGTCAGCAAGCCCGTTGCATGGCGAATTGTCATGCCATCCAAAAAGTCCCGCAGCGTGACTTTGGTGGTCATTTTACATTCCAACAATATCTTTCCATGCCATATGTCACGTCGAACCGGCCTGCGGTAGTTATAGTTTGTCAATCAAAGTGCATTAGTTAGTCATGGTTGGAGGATTAATAGTTGGGTATCTTGCGCGTAGCGCCCCAAAAACAAAAAAGCAGAAAAAATAATAGAGGAATAGCATTATGTTTGATCGAGAAATAACACCTGTCAGAACCGCTCTTTTTTCTAAAAAGCGGCTTGCTCAATCCATTTCTTCGGCATTGTTGATACCTGTCGTTTCAACTTCGGTGCTGGCTGCACCCCTTTTGGAGGAAGTGACTGTAACAGCGACCAAACGAGCTCAATCAATTATGGATGTGCCATTGGCCATTTCGGTTGTTACTGGTGATTTTGCTCGCGAAGCTAATCTAAACGATATTAAAGACGTGATAAAGCTGAGCCCGGGTATGACGGGTAATAGCCAAGACAGTTTTCTGGATGCAATTACTATCAGAGGCATTCGCACTAACGATTATGGTAATGGCGGAGACCCCGCTATTGGTGTATACAAAAATGGTAACTATCAGGGGCGAACCGGCGTAGCAGTTACCAGCCTGTTTGATATCGATCGTATTGAAGTGTTGCGTGGTCCACAGGCGTTTCTATTTGGTCGCGGGGCTATCTCCGGCGCCATTAATACCCATACGGTTAAGGCAGACTCAAACGAACAGTCTGGTTATATTGAGCTTGATGTCGGTCAGCGTGGCGTAATGGTAGGGGAAGGCGCCGTTAACATACCATTGAGTGACCAAACAGCGATGCGCGTTGCTCTTTATCACTCTGAGGAAGATGGCTGGGTGCGTAACCTTGCTGATGGCAAAGATTATTTAGCCCACGATAAAGACGCTGTGCGTGTGTCCTTTAATCACACCAACGATAAACTCGAAGCCAATTTCGTGATGGAATATGAAGACCGGCAGCAAGACGGAACGATTTACAGTGCGCTTGAATCCAGTCAGGCGCTGCCACGCTTAACAGAGTTTGCTGCCGCGAACGGCAACTTTCCTGCCCCGGCGGCAGCGAGCACGGATCCGCAGCAGTTTAATGCCGACTTGGGCAGAGGCGATGACGGAATTTATGATAAAGGCCAGGTACTCGGTTTTGGCCAGCAGCTGGACTATCAGCTCGACGGCATGGTGCTTACCTCCATTACCGGCTACCGCGAGCATAAATATGGTTATGGAGAAGATTTCGACGGCACAAACATAGAGTTGTTCTACTACGGGCAAGATCAAGAGGGTGACTACTTTGAACAAGAGCTTCGTCTTACCTCAGACACTGAAGACGCGCTAAGTTGGTACGCCGGTGCTTCTTATTACCAAGAAGACATTGATACCGTGTTTACCCAGCAGCAAGCTGAACATGTGTATTGCGCCCTTTATTGGGGGGACTGTGACTACGCACGTGCCTATTACGGAGAAGTTTTTGAAGCCAGCGCAGACGAGCAGATTAACGACCTGAACAAAATTGTTGGCGACTATAAGGGTTATGCAGCATATGTGGATTTGGGCTATGAGTTTAGCGAGTCTTTCGACGTAGCCTTTGGTCTGCGTTATACCTATGATGAAAAAACCTTTTCGCAACAAACCCTACCGACTGATTCTGCTTTCGGTGGCGGGGTAGGTGCACCGCAAACAGGTGGCCTGGTTGTTTCCGACACACAAGATTGGGACGCGATTACCTGGCGGGTCGTGGGGAATTATCACTTCGACGATAGTTTAGTATTCGCGAGTGTTTCAACCGGGTCGAAATCTGGCGGGTTTGGCAGTTTCAAGCTAAACGTAAATGGCGTACCGAATTCATTTGATAACGAGGATTCTATTTCCTATGAATTAGGATACAAAGGAACGATATGGGATGGTAGAACTCAGCTAACAGCGAATCTCTTTTACTATGAATATGAAGATTTGCAGGTCACGTTTGTTGCATCCGGTGAGACACTTTCCCAAGTTGGCAATATAGGTGAGGTAGAAGGTTTAGGCTTTGAAGCAACAGCCAATACAATATTGAGTGATCACTTAACGCTGCAGGCGGGTGTCTCTTGGCTTGATACAGAAGTCAGAGGCTATCAACCACTCTGCGAACCTGAAGGCACTGATCTCTGTGAAGGAGAATCATTAAGAAATGTTCCAGAATGGACGTTCTTCGGTGCCCTCAACGTTGATTTTCCCGTTGAGAATGGCGATTGGGTTGGCAGCCTGATTTACTCTCAGGAAGGCGATACCTACACTGAGGTCAATCGCGCAATAGCCCTTAGAAACGACGGGTTTAAGGAGGCACAACTCAGCTTCGGATTCCAGTCTAATGATAACTGGAGTTTTAAGGTCTACGTTGAAAATCTCACGGACGAAAATGGGTACGATACAATTTTGTCGTACGATTCCGTTGACGGCGACAGCAATTATCCGAATCTAGGCGTTAACCCTACCAGGCCTCGCACAGTGGGTGCCCGTTTTGGGTATGAATTCTAGCCAACGCTAAACTCCAATAAACAGACAAGAGGGGCTATATCGCCCTTCTTGTCTGCTATTGACGCAGGCAGAGTGTTAGCTTATGACGGACTATCTCTAGATGGTGGATCTCAAAGAGGTGCCACGATCTTAACCCTAAGAACCTACCATATAAGAGAGTAGCTTTACCTTTCAATAATCTGCAATAATCTGCAATAATCTG
>Ga0233444_10002551_pt1 | contig 19089 bp, 19 predicted proteins | sample SI_124_October20_6_FD_182792 | JGI IMG/M metagenome (GOLD analysis project Ga0233444, IMG submission 182792) | Seawater microbial communities from Saanich Inlet, British Columbia, Canada - SI_124_October2016_10_MG | ecosystem: Environmental > Aquatic > Marine > Inlet | place: Canada: British... | reverse complement strand
CACATCGATATCATCTTTGACAAGTGCTTTCAATTCTGCCAGCATTTCATCTGGCTCAGGGCATTGGATTTCCAAAGGTAACCAACTGGGACAATCTACAGTCGTAACTCCGCTAACACAAGTAACGTCCATTCCATGGCGATACAAATCATCTGCTATTCGGTATCCAGTGCGCCCACTAGAGGTGTTTTGCACATACCGTACATCATCGATTGCACTTCGAGTCGCACCAAGGGTTACAACAACTGATGTTGAGTTTTGGTTTACAAAGTGGGCGAGCTTAGCAACAGTTTCCTCGTGGTTAGGAGTTTTCCTCTTACCTTCTTCTTCTGCACCCCATAGGATTCTAACACCGGACTTTACACATTGCATGACTAAATCTTCAGTAACGGGGTCATTAGCCAGATCATTATGCATTGAAGGAACCATCATGATTGGTGAGTTCCTTCCTCTTGCTGCAGAGAGTGCCATCAGGAGTGGTCCATTCATCAAACCATGGACAAATGATGCCATGATGTTTCGAGTTGCAGGAGTTACCAGTATTGCATCAAAGTTAGACAGGCCAGATAGGTCTCCATCCCAATCAGTGATTACTTCTCCTTGAGATGCCCATCTTACAGCGAGTGGTGTTATGATTTCCTGGGCTGAAGGGGTCATGATAACGGTTACTTCAGCACCATGCCGTCTTAGTTCACGAGCCAGCCTTACAGTGTCGACGGCAGCGATGCCACCTGTGACACCAAGCAGTATGTGGCGCCCCTTCAAGGACATGCCACGAAGCTCGACATCGGTGTCTCGCATGATTGGGCCACAAGTCCCTGCTTCAATACGGCTTCGCCGGTTGATTCAACAACAAATGGCCCATCGGAGGGGGCATGTCGGATGCTGATGAGATGATTCTTGCAGGCTCAAGGCCGACAGCAAGGAACCCAATTGACGATCTTCATTCCAAAACATCAACCGTTATTTTGGTTGATGCTATAGTACTGTCTTGGTTACTATTTGCTCTAACTGGAATGCTAGAGTTATCATTGGCACCTGGGATTTTTGCAATGTTTGTATGGTTGGGATACCGAAAGAGAGCGTCATGGGCATATTGGTTTGGACCAATGATCATGGGCGGTGTCACCCTGATTTTCTCAATTCTGTTATTCTTGCAATTGATGTACCTGTTCACTGATGGTTCAGCCTCAATTTTCATGATGCTAATTTTGGCATGGGCGATTTATTCTTCAGTTAGATTTGTCAGAATCCACTTCCATCCTGTTTACAAAATGGGATATAGTGGCCATTCAATATACGATGAAAATATCAATCTGCAAACCAATGAGATGTTAGCAGCATGTCCTACATGCTTAGCCGTATTAGCAGTAAATCCACTTTTACTATCTCGTGAAGACACCTGTCCTCACTGCGATTCGCCACTAGTGCTTGGCACTGAAGAGGAATGAATTCCGATCAGCGACTTGCTAGAGTCAAGTTCTTCCACATTTCTTCTGGAACTTCCATAGCCAGTCTTAGACCGCCCATTGCTCCCAATCTAACCGGGTCATCGACTACGTGAACATTGACATCACCCATGTCGGATAGACGGCGTTCGATAAGTGCTCCAAGTCCCTTGATTCCGGAACCGCCACCTGCAAGAACCATGTTTCGGCGGAATTCATCGTGGAATTCAGGATTAGATTCTGAGATTAGTGCCTTAACGTTCTCGACGATAGGGTCAACAATTGATTCACATGCATTTTGGATACAGTCTGTGATGTCTAGAGTCATTGCCTTTCCTTCAATAGAGAAGTCGACCATAACTGGGGCATCAGGTGTTGATGTAGAAACGAAAGAGTACTGTTCCTTCCATCGGCGAGCCATATCTTTGGTGACTTGAGCGCCATTGAACTTCTTTTGAACTTCAGCGATAATCTGGTTGTCGACAAAGTCTCCTGCATGTCCAGTGTGCATCTGGTCTTTAGGACCAGGTATTGTTCCATAAACACGGCACAGGTCAGTTGTACCTGCTCCGATGTCGATTACCAGGGTATGCTCAATCATGTCTAGGGCGTAAGCAACAGCGAACGGCTCAGAAATAATCATAGCAGCGTTAACAGATCCTGCTGCAGCATCGAAGATTGAAGTCTTGTCCACGTGACTAGCTTCTGCAGGTGCACCGATTACTGCGACTACACGGTCGTATTCCTCAGGGTCTGACAATCCGATTAGGTGGGTAATGAAGTGTGCAATGAAAGCGCGGTCCTCTGGTGTGTCTTTGATTACACCCAATTCAAGAGGGCGGAATAGGTTAAGAGCAAGTCTGTTCTTCAAAGCTTCTTCACCAAACAAGACATCTCTCTTGAGGAAATTTCGTGCAATTGGGTCCTTAGGTGTACCAATAACAGTTAGTTCTTCTTCTTCGTGGCTATCGCTGGACACCATGACAGAGCGAAAGGTTCCAAGGTCTATTCCAATGTAAAGTACTTCTTCGGCCATAATACTCGCCATTTCTTCCGATTGGCTCTCACCTTATGAATAATCCCTAAACAGAGAATTGATTATCTAGGGTAAAATGAATCTATAAACCAGTGTACTAGCACCAACTTTCACATGATTGGCAATACCATGCAGAATAGTCAGCATACAACTCTGCCATTTCGCCACATCCTGTGCATTCCTTGAGTGCATGATCTCCGAAAATCTGTTGAACTATCTGGACATGAAGTTGGTCATCAATGCCTAATTGCTGGCGCATTGCCCAAAGCATTTGATCTTCTGATGGAGATATTATTCCATCAGCAAGACAGATTCCTACGACTACTCTGTAATCTTCAACCATCTTGATGTCCCGGGGATCCATCGATACTCCCGCCTTTTCAGCAACAATATCTGTGCCGCCTGGGTCATCAACGAAAATAACCAATGAGTCCGGATTCAATTTTTCACCTCTTAGTTCTAGTAAAATTGTTGCTCCATCCTGGTTAGCATAAACCAGTTTTGAAAATCTGTTGATTACATTGGTAATCGACCTAGCAGTATCCTCCGGGCTTCTGCCTCGGCGCCACCCTGTTTCACTAAGTTCATCATATGCATAAAATTCAGTCCCAAGGCCAGGGTATTCAAGACGGATTTCTTCTCCTCCGTCGAATCCATTTGCTACAATTGTTATGCTACCAACTGTAGTATCTACCAAGTTGTCATCATCATCGAATGAGATCATTAGTGGCTTACGCTCTTCAGATGCGGGATTAAAGTGACCGCTCATTCCGCTCATCCACTTATCTTCTAATCTCTGGAGGGATTGCTCTTGTGCTCCAGATAGGCCTTTCTCTATTCCAAGGACATTAGATAGGTCCCCTGACTGCATTTCACGTTTGAATTCTTCAATAAGCTCTGAATCTCTACGATAGTTATCGGGAGGTCCACTCTTTTTGGCCACATGATTAGGATCTTTCCATTCATACTGGCATTTCGAACAACTTAGGTATCCTGCGAGAGATGAAGGCTGTTTTTCCCCTCCACATCTCGGGCAGTCCCCTTCATCTTCGACGGTCAAATTTTCAGCGGCTTCTCGTCGTCCTTTCCGGAACCCCCACTCGGCCATAGCGTGTGCTCAGTGATGAGGGCTTTTGAAGACTCCCTTAATTAATCAAGAAATTAATGCCTTCAATCCGTATCTAATCAACCCGTCTTGTGCGTATATTCTACGGAGTCCAAAACTGACTAACTTTCCGATTTCCGGTTCTGAGTTATCATCGTCGGCAATTAAAAATACGCCCCTAGGGCCATCATTCAGTTTTACAAAGACCGTACCGATTCCACCAAGAATCGGCGCACGCAGACTGAATTCCGATGGTGCTCCGCCTGCGGAAAGTTTGGTCCAGGATTCAATAATCCCACTTTGACCTAAGGGAGGTGCATCTACTGGTCTTTGATCGCCAATCATTTCCCTTGGGGGCCATATTCTGATGTCACCTAATTGCTGACTTGAGAAGTTCATTCTAGAAGCGGCTCCACTTCTGTAGGCCTGTTCAGACACAAAAGCACCTTGGCTTACCGCATTCATTTCCTGTAGCCATGCATTTTTTATCAGGTTATATCTTTCTCTATCGGTTTCTTCGCCAGGTACTTCCCAATCCATTTCAACATCCTTAGAAATTGAAATCGAAGCCGAATCGTTGGCACAATTTATTTTCCATTCCCCGTCTTCATCTACTAAGTAACCACATGCTTGTAAAACAAGCTTGTCGATATTACCGTTTACTGTAACCGAATTGATTTCACTCTCTTCTGACAGTAATGATAGACCACTAACTGCAAGAGTTGTGTAGTCACTGTCTGGCCCAAAAACATGATTTCCATCAATTGTATGTCGGCTCTTTATGACCAGTCCATCCTGTTGTATGCATGCCAAGTTACCTTGCCAATTTATGCATTGATTGGAACTCATTTCAAATCCCTCCCAAATACATGAACAGCACACGTTGCTCCAGAACCACCCACATTGTGAGTTAATGCAGTATTAGCATCTCTAACTTGTCGGCTTGATTCCACTTCACCTCTCAGTTGTTTGAAAACTTCAACAACTTGACCAGTACCAGTAGCTCCTAATGGATGCCCTTTAGATTTCAGACCTCCACTTGGATTGATAGTTACACTACCTTCATTCCTTCTTCCTCTACCTTCTCTAGCAAATAATCCGCCTTCGCCTCTAGATGCGAAACCTAGGTCCTCTGTAGCCATTAGTTCGGCTATTGTGAAGCAATCATGAACTTCAGCCATATCTATGTCGCTTGCATCGAGGCCTGCTTGGTCATAAGCACTCCTTGCAGCTCTTTGTGAAGCAATGAGTTGAGTTATTGAAGGTCTATCGTGCAATGCTAGATGGTCGCTTCCCGCTCCAGAACCCAATACCCAAATAGGGTCCTCACTGAGTTTTTTTGCTACATGATCAGCCGCAAGTATCACTGTAGATGCGCCATCGGAAGTAGGGCAGCAATCGTATAGAGTAAGCGGGTCTGCTACCATGAAACCATTTTGTGCCTTCTCGAATGAAACGTCTTTGCGTATGTGCGCATATTCATTGTCTAGACCATGCATATGATTCTTCACGGATATGTTGACTAAATCATCATGAACACTTCCGAATTCATGAAAATGCCTTCTTGCCATTAGTGCATAAGTTCCAGGGAATGTCAAGCCAGCAAGCCTTTCCCATTCAGTATCGCCACTAACACCGAGCCAGAAGCGCTTCCTTTCAGGGGTAAGGTCATTCATCTTTTCAATTCCCCCAGCGACCACAATATCTGCTTGGCCACTTTTGATAGCCATCCAAGCATCTCTGAATGCGAATCCCGATGAAGCACATGCATTCTCAACTCTTCTGACTGGTATGTTATCCATTCCGGTATGTTCGGTAAGCAGTGCAGCAGTGTTCCCGATTTGCCCCCCTCCGAAAGCAATTGATCCAATGAATGCTTCATCTACCATAGATGGCTCAAAATCACCGTCTATTGATGCGAACGCATTTTCTGCGGATTCGGCCCACATACCCTTCAATCCAAGGGCATGATTGCCAAATTTTGTTTGACCCGCGCCTATGACTGCGACATCGACCATGACACCTCCACTACCTCACGGTTCAACTAACTCTCGGTGCACAAGGTTCAACAACGACCCACTTGTCGGCGGCATGATACTAATGCTACGACAATGCAGAGCCCACGGTCATTTTAGCGGAACAAACTGCCCTACATGCAACGCTGAAGGCAAGTTCATTATGTCTGACAGAGAATCTAACAGCCTAGGTCGCATACTTGCGCTAGTGCTAAGACACGCTCCGGAGAAATTCGGCGTTGAGATGGATCTCAACGGTTGGGTAAACGCTACAGAATTGTCTGAATCTATACAGAAGCAACGCAAACACTTCCATTGGATTCGTGGATGGCATTTTGAAGCTATTGCAAATGCTGATGAAAAGGGTAGATACCAAGTTGAAGGCGAAATGATTAGAGCAACATACGGTCACTCTATTGAATTAGAATTAGACCTACCAACTGATGATATCCCTGAATCATTGTATTGGCCATGCGATCTAGAATCTGTTCCTACTCACATGGAACTTGGAATCACAGCAGGTGACAGAAAGCACGTTCACCTATCTCGTACTATTTCCAACGCTATGGAAGCGGGACACGTTCGAATTAGTAGACCTGCAATTCTGGAAGTTGATACTACCAGAGCTATCGCTGATGGATTTACAATTTGGCGTGCAGGAAAGACAGTTTTCCTATGTGAAGAGATGCCAGCAGAGTACCTTTACCACGTGGAAGCAGAAGACCCTTCAATCCAAGATATGATTGCAATTTGGGAAGAGGAATGATTACTCTACGTAATTTCCACAACTCGAACAGAAATTAAGGTCCGAATCAAGTTGAATATTGCAAGTGGGGCAAATGCCCCCGGCGATTGCCATAATTAATTTAGCAGCGTTAGCATTTTCACCATCTGGAACTTGAAGAGCTTCAATAATCTTCATTGGATTCTGTCCTAAGCTTGATAATTCTTTGAATTTCTTAGAAAAGTCAATGGCTAAAAGTAATGCAGATTCGATTTGCCATTGCAATTTCTGTCGCTCTACTTTGTCCACTATTTCTTCACAAGCATCCAGTTCTGCTTGCATGTGGCGGATGAACTCATCGACACCTGGCGACTCTGACATGATGTGGTCCTGTCTCAACTCCCATGTAAATCCAATGCACACATTAGTACGAAATGTGTGGCATAAACATGGGCGGGACAGTTGTCATCAAGTGGGGCGGCGGTCTAATCACCTTCAAAGACCAACTCTGCACCGTTAATCAAGAAGTGATTGATGAATTGGCAGAAGCTTGTTCAAAAACCGATAAGCGGCTTGTTATCGTTCATGGAGCGGGCTCATTCGGACATCTGAAAGCAAAGCAGTTCAGACTTGCAGAAGGGCGAATTGATGGATTAAACCAAGATGATGCTGTAGAAGATGTTCGCGCAGATATGCTGAAATTGAATAAGTATGTTATGGATTCCTTAGCTAAATTCGGGGTTTCTGCAAAATCATATCCTCCTCATGAATGGGCTAAAGGAATGGGCCCTAAATTCAAAGGAGATTTACCAGTTTTTGATGGTGTCACTGTTGTATTTGGTGATGTCGTTGATGATGACGAACAGGAATTTGGTATTCTATCAGGTGACGATATTATCTTGAGATATGCGACTGAGTTGCCTGATGTTGAGAGAGCGGTATTTGCAATTGGCGGAGTTGATGGAATCTTACGTGTGCCTCCAACGAGAGCAACACCTGATGATCTGATTGAGGTTTGGCATCCGGAACTTGAGTTTGAGGGTGAACATGCGAGTGACATTGATGTCACAGGTGGAATCGGTTTGAAGGCGGCCAGAGGTGCAGAAATTTCATCTGCAGGAATAGACGTCATTCTGATTAATGGAGAGCGTCCGGAGAGAGTTATCGATGCTATTGAAGGTAAATCCGTAATTGGAACCCGCATAATCTCGGGGAACTGTTGATGTAGTGGACGCGAAACCGGTAATTCGGTGAGTCAATGTCCGGTTATGCCATAACTGATGTTCCGACAATCGAATTAGAGGCTGATGCTTCTGAGGTGCTTGCTGGCAGTGACTCTGTTCAAGAGTCTCTAATGGCTGAAGCAGTAATACAAGTTACTGAACACGATGAAGTGATTGGCGCAATCTCAAAATTAGATAGTCACCATCAGATTGGGACGTACCACCGTGCATTCAGTGTACTTCTTTTCGATTCCTCCGGACGACTGTTATTGCAGAGGAGGGCGTCTCACAAAATCACTTTCCCAGATGTATGGGCTAACTCATGTTGCTCACATCCATTGTATAGTGAAGATGAAATGGAGTTGAATAATGATTTAGGAGTAAAAAGGGCTGCTATTCGTAAACTTGAGCAAGAGCTTGGCATATCACCTTCGCAGGTCAGCATCGACAAATTTGAATTTGTAACAAAAATGCGTTATCAAGCACGCCAAGACGAAAATTGGATTGAGCGCGAAGTAGACCATTGTATGGTTATTCATGCAGATGTAGATGTTAATCCAAACCCAAATGAAGTTAGTGAAATCAAATGGGTAAGTCATACTGAACTAGAGGAACTGCTTATCGCAGATGATCCAAACAATGTAATCGCTCCATGGTTCAGATGTATTGCTGCTAGAGTAATGGATGATGATTGGTGGCGCCCTGGATGTGCTAAACCCGATGGTCTGATTCATGACATGGGCGATGTCTCACACATGCTTCCTGGTTCAACTGGTGCCGACTTGAATACCAGTATTGCTGAGGTAAAGGATTTAGTCGAAACTAGAATTGAAAGAGCACTTACTCACACATCTCTTGACCGCCTATCTGGTGCTATGATGCATCTTGTAGAAGGAGGAGGTAAGAGGCTGCGTGCAACTCTCCCTTGGCTAGTAGCTAAGGCTGTAGGTGATACTCATTCTGGATTGCTTGACGTAGGTGCTGCAATTGAGATTATTCACAATTTCACTTTAGTTCATGATGACATAATGGATGACGATGACATTAGAAGAGGTCGGCCTGCTGTTCACATTGCTTATGATTTACCTACTGCAATAAATGCCGGAGATGCGATGTTAGCAATTGCTTTCGAAGCAATGGCTGTGGCAGAGGGAATAGAAGCGGAATTGTTACCATTCCTAGTCAAACGCATTGGCCGAATGGTCCGTAAATGTAGTGAAGGGCAACAACTCGATATTGAATTCGAAGACCGTGAAACTGTATCTGAAGAAGAATATATTACAATGATTCACGGGAAAACGGCCGCTATGTTCCTTACATGTGCAGAAGTAGGGTCGCATTTGGCAGGTGCCGATTTAGATACAATACAATGTATGCATGATTGGGGATTGGCAGTAGGACTTTGTTTCCAACTTATGGATGATCTAATCGATGTTCTTTCAGATTCAGATACACTTGGCAAGCCTAGCGGTAGTGATGTTGCTCAAGGAAAGAGGACTTTGATGGTAATTCATGCTCTAAAGCAACCACCATCGGAATCTAAAGATGACCTGCTAGCAGTTCTAGGTAAGGGTGATGACGTCACTTCAGACCAAGTGATAAGGGCTCACAAAGCATTACACGATTTAGGTTCAATCGAATATGCTCAAAATAAAGCCGAGGCATACCACCGTAAAGCACATGATTGCCTAGATCGAATACCTCAAGGACCTGCTATGAGAGCTCTCAGAGAATTGACCGATTACCAACTCAAGAGGATCTACTGATTCGACCTTCTTTCAGAACCTTGCAATACCATCTAGTTTCCCCTGGATACTTTTTGTGCGAGATTCGATTAAAATAACCGTCTGTGAATGATGCTGAGATTGTTTTGCATGGTGTCGCAGCAGAAACAACTTCTAATTCAACTTCGTCTATTTTGAAAACAGAACCGATCTCTAAATTAAAACCCTCTACCAGCAAATTCTCACCAGTAGTTCCACCTTGAATAGGGTGGCCTTCTGATTTGAGTTTAACAAGTAATTCATTTTCCAAAACACATACGGCCCTTAGTGGACCTCCATGGTGTTTTTTGTCGAATTGGTTATCTCCTACAATTCCTTCAAAATGAACCTTAACAGTGGACACATTTTCTTTTGGTACACCACCATTGGAAATGTATATTCCCAATAATTGGCTCATTCAATCACCTGAATGACAGATTGATTTCACAATCACTCTGCGTAGTAGGATTCAGGGTTTGGATCTGGCTTCAATCCTTTACGAGTACGGATTTCGCCAACTACCTTATTGAATAATTGTGGGGGTAGAATCTCGAAACCAATGTTTTCCGAGTTCCAAACAGCTCGACCTTGAGATGCAGCACGGATATCGTTAGAGAATCCGAATGTTTCTGCTACAGGAAGTGTTCCGATAACAGTGGTTGCTTCACCTTCAGAAGGCATGTCTTCGATGATTCCACGGCGGTTTGTGATTTCACGAGTTACTTGTCCAAGCCAGTCGTTAGGAACGCTGACGTGAGATCTTTGCATAGGTTCCATCAAAACGGTGCGGGCACGAATCATTGCACCCTTGATTGCATTACGTACTGCAGGAATAGTCTGTGCTGGTCCACGGTGAATTGCATCTTCGTGTAGCTTTGCATCGACTAGTCTGACCATCATGCCCATTACTGGCTCATCTGCCACTGGACCCTTTTTACATACTTCATTGAACGATTCGATAATCAGTTCACGTGTCTCGTGCAATCCCTGAATACCCTTTGTGTCATTGACTAGAACATTGGTACCGCTGATGGCGTAAATCTTACGCATCTTGTCTTTGTCCATTCCAAGTTCGCCGAATTTGTTTCCAACTTCCTTAGCGTCACTAGAGCGTACTGCGCCATTTCCGAAATGGCCGTCACGTAGTGCTGCAACAACCTCAGGGGAAAGTGGTTCACATTCAATCATGAATCTGTTGTGTCGGTTAGGTGATTTACCTTCGAAAGAACGTCCTCTGTTATTACCTTCTACAGATTCTCTGTATACAACGATAGGTGGGCTAACCTTTACCTTGATGTTTTGTTCTTCTTCTAGGCGGAAAACAGTGATTTCCAAGTGCAGTTCTCCCATACCTGCTAGAAGAGCCTCTCCAGTTTCTTGGTTAGTAGTAACCTGAAGTGAAGCATCAGACTTTGCAAGAGAACGTAGAGCATCAACGAATTTTGGAAGGTCCTTCATGCTCTTTGGTTCAACAGCCACGGTAACTACCGGGTCTGAATAGTGTCGGATCGCTTCGAACGGGGTGAAATCTTTGTCACGAGATAGTGTTACACCTGCTGCTGCTGAGCGAATACCTGTAATTGCTGCAATATTACCTGCTACAACCTTAGGGACCGGAATTCTGTCTCCTCCAACCATCATGCTAACTTGCTGAACACGTTCAGGCTTTGCAGCACCGATTGCAAATACAGATTCACCTTGGTTGATAGAACCTGAATATAGTCGACCTACTGCAACTTCGCCAGCATGTGGGTCCATCCAAATCTTAGTGATCATCATTGAAAGTTCAGCTTCTGGGTCACAACTAATCATTGCCTTACCAATTGGTGATTCCAAGTCTCCGTTCCAGATGTTAGGGATACGGTATGGTTGTGCTTCAACAGGACCTGGTAACTTAGTAACTGCCATGTCTAAAAGAACTTCATGCACTGGAGCTTTCTTAGCCAGAGTCTTCTGGTCTTCGTTGTTACAGTACTCGAAGATTTCAGTCATGGATACTCCAGACTTCTTCATGTAAGGGATTGTAATCCCCCAGTTGTGGTATGCTGAACCAAATGCTACAGTTCCATCCATAACACTGACTTGCCATTTCTTTTCCATACCTTCTGGAGCGAATGAGTGAATTAATTTGTTGACTTTCTTGATAGTTTCTTCAAATCTCTTCAACATGTCTTCAGGTGTTACCTTCAATTCGTTGATTAGTCTGTCTACCTTGTTAATGAAAAGAACAGGCTTAACCTTCTCTTTCAAAGCCTGCCTAACCACTGTCTCAGTCTGAGGCATTGGGCCTTCGACTGCACATGCTAGAATGAAACATCCGTCGACCGCACGCATAGCACGGGTAACGTCTCCACCGAAGTCTACGTGACCTGGTGTGTCAATTAGATTGATGAGGTAGTCAGTTCCTTCTATTCCGTGAACCATAGATGCAGAAGCAGCGTTGATAGTAATTCCACGAGCACTCTCTTGTTGGTCGAAATCGAGAACACGGCTCTTACCTGCAAGGTCTTCGCTCATCATTCCAGCACCTGCAATTAGGTTGTCTGAAAGTGTAGTTTTTCCGTGGTCGATGTGAGCTGCAATACACAGATTTCGAATTTGTGGTAAAATGTGCATTACTTCTGTCGCCTTCTTGATGTTGTCTTCTTTACGGCCCATGGTGAATCACCTGACTCTCGTCGGTCTTCGCCACCTTGAAGGGGTTTATCAAATCGACTACCATTCAGGTAGTGAAATGTTGTGCTGTGGGCTGATTAAACTGCTCGAGTTATGGACTTGTATTGTAATTCCATTTCTTTGAATAATAATCTTAATTCGACTTTGATAGAATTGTATGATTCTCTCATCTCAGAAATCTTGGAATTGATGGCATCTTTAGATGCACTAAGTGAACTCTTCAACTCTTTTTTCGACTTATGTATTTCGAAAAGGCAAGATCTCATCTTGTCTCTGCATCTTGATATTCTGCTTTCATAATCTTGAACATCGATATTCTTTGAAGCTAGTTTGTTTACGGACTTTTTGAATTTCATATCGAGTTTAGCAACCTCAATCGAATGCTTAGGAGTCGACTTGAGATTAGAATTTAATCCTACTAAATTGAAGCCTCTAATCCACCATTTGCTTGGATCTACGTGAAACCATTTGTGTCCGTTTCTGTAATCTGCTTGGAATGTATGGTGGAAGTTGTGGTATCCTTCTCCAAAAGTCAAGAAAGCCAGGAAGAATGAATCCCTGCTTGAGTTTTCTTCAGAGTAGGGTTGAGTTCCCCAAATGTGTGCTGCACTGTTGATTAGGAATGTTCCATGGTGTACAAATACGGTTCGAACCAATCCTGCCCAAACCAAACAACCGACAGCCGCCGCTAATCCACCTGCTAAATACCCAACTGCAGCTGGCAAAATAATTCCAGACATCGCTCCAATGAGGAATATGTTTCTGTGCTGCCACCTGATTATTTTGCTTGCCTGCAAATCTTTTACATTGGCAAAGTCATTTGTGAATGCCTCTTCTTCAATCATTACCCAACCCATATGGGAGTACCAAAATCCCCTTGTTACAGAATATGGGTCTTGTTCAGTGTCTGTAGCCTTGTGGTGATTTCTATGGTCTGAACACCATTCGATTATTGAATTTTGAAATGAACCGGCCCCAAATACTGCATAGAACAGAACTAATGGCCACGAAGCATCGTGTGAGCGATGCGAAAATAAACGATGATAGCCTACTGTTATGGATAAGCCACAAGCGAAGTAAAAGAAAACGAATACTATTGCTTCTGTCCAACCTGGTGCTCCGAAATACATCCAATGAAATGTGGCTCCTCCAATCGCTAGAATTGGAGTTACCAATAGGAATAATGTGTTGAGCCAGTTAATTCGGGTAGTGGGCACATACTCTTCCATTACCGGCTCCCATTGACCAACCCTATTGACCGTTGGGGTCCGGTGTTAGTGGTAACACCTAGTTTCATCACTGGATATCAGCGAGCACTGGAAGCAATACGCTGAACTTCTTCTTTCTTTGATACTGCGAAAGAAGTAACGTCGCCATTGCTAGCCTTTGTTAGCTCGTTGATGATACACTGAGTTAGTGTACGCTTGGACTTTGAAGTTCCTTGTTGTGCTCCTTTTGCCAGATTTGCTAAAGCAACATCTAAGCGGCGAGAAGGAGAACTGTCTACAGCCTTAGGCTGAGATACTGCTCCGAACTTGATACGTGTGATCTCTTCCATTGGTGCAGCGTGACAAATAGCGTCAACAAATGCTTGAAGTGGGTTATTGCCACTTCTTTCAGCTATTGAATCAAGTGCGTTCTCAAACGCCTTTAGTGCACCTTGTTTCTTTCCTGTGTACTTACCTGTACGCATTAATTTGTTAGTGAATCTCTCAACAACAGAAAGGCGTGCTTTTCCGAACCAAGCGTTAGCATGGCGGCCACCTGTGTGTGGGACACCGACTGTTGATAGGTTGATGTATGGTGCTAATCCCGGGTCTCTGCATACAACTTCTGTAGCATCGTACTTTCCGAAAACGAGGGTGCCAATACCTGCAATGGGTCTGACTTCCTCTTCTGGAGTTGATTCTTCTTCTTGTGTTTCGATTTCTTCACTCATCTAAATCACTCCGAATTATCGTACTGGCTTCTCCTTTCGTCCACGTACCATCTCATCTAGTGAGACTCCGTTGACTTGGATGACCTTGTAGCGGACACCTGGAATATCTCCGTATGAACGACCCATGCGTCCACCGATACCTTCGACCATAACTTCATCGTGTTCGTCAATGAAGTTGATGGCACCATCTCCTGGTGCGAAGGCTGTGAGTTTGTTACCGTTCTTGATCAAAGAAATCTTGACGGCTTTACGAATTCCGGAGTTAGGCTGCTTGGCTTCGATACCGACTTTTTCGATAACGATACCCTTTGCCTGAGTGGAACCTGCAAGAGGATCATGCTTAGCTCTTGACTTTAGCATACGCTTCTTGTATCTACGATCGGACCATCTGAACTTTTGGCGGTCCTTTGCCATCTTGGTTCCTGCGAACAATCCACGACCCATGTCAATACTCTCCAGTGAAGCAAGTTGCCGACCTACCCCCCCTATTTCATGATGCCGATTAAAAGAGGTCTGGTAAATGGTGCACGGATAGACATTCAACAGGGCCAATGTTCATGGTTATTCCGCTCTAGCAATGGTACATGGCATTCCGTGATTTGTTAGGTGCGGCTAGTATTATTTCAGAGCCAACCAGTGTACTGCATGGGGTTTTTGACAAATCCAAGTCTGTTGGACATGAGTTGTTGGTGTTCGAAAACTTGGTCGAGGCTCCTGGGCACAGAGTAGCAGTAAATTTACTCACCCGGCCAAGACTTTGTGCAGCATTATCGATAGAGCCGGAAGACTTCATCGACCTCTTGGGTTGGGCCATGACGAACCCTGGCGAGCCGAAGATTGTTGAAAATGGACCAGTATTGGAATGCCCCCAAGATTCCCCTGATTTGACAAAACTACCTATTCCTCATCACTGGCGTGAAGACCGTGGAAGGTATATGTCCTCTAGTGTAATCATTGCAGAATATAATGGCATCCGAAACATGTCGTTCCATCGTCAATTGCTACGTGATAAGAATCACTTGGTAGTTAGATTGGTGCCTAGGCATCTCCATTCTATGACCTCGGAGGCAAGAAGCCGCGGGGAGGAAGTGAAAATAGCTATCATAAACGCACCGGATCCAGTTGTTTTATTGGCAGGAGCAATGTCATTTGATTCTAACATCGACGAATTAACTATTGCATCAGCACTTCATGAAAAAATACATGGTTCACCGTTAGAATTAGTTGAACTGCCTAATGGCATACAAGTTCCAGCTCATGCAGAGTACGCAATGTGGGGTAGGATAACTACCGATAATGACGATGAGGGGCCTTATGTTGATATTACTGGCACAGTAGACGATGTTAGGCAAGAGCCTGTAATCGAGGTTGAAGGTATTACTCACCGCGAAAATCCAGTATTCCACGCACTCATTCCTGCTGAAGCAGAGCACAAGACTCTGATGGGCCTTCCAAGAGCGCCAACAATCAAATCTGCAGTGAGTGAAGTTTGCGAATGCCTTGATGTTCACATGACGGAAGGAGGAGGCGGTTGGTTGGCTGCAGTAGTGAAAATCAAGGTCGTGAATGAAGGAGACGGTGTAAGGGCGATTAACGCAGCATTGGCCGGCCACCGTTCTATGAAAATGGTCACTGTTGTTGACGAAGATATCGATATTACCGACCCTGTTAGAGTTGAATGGGCGATGATGACTCGTTGGCAACCTGATTCTGATTCAATTATTCTATCCGATCAAAAAGGCTCTAGTCTGGATCCATCAAGGCTTGAAGATGGAAAAACCGCAAAAATTGGAATTGATGCAACAATCCCTTGGGGTTATGACCGTTCAGGTTTCATGTCGGTTCAGTGAGTTGTTTACATGGATAGTGCTTCCATCCTTCAACACCCTCGGCGCAATTTAGGGAGTAGGCACCGTTCACAAGCAGATCGTTTCGTCAAACTTGCCATCAAAGATTCTGATAGAATGGATGAGAATCTTGCATGGGCTGAGCAAAATGCCCAACAGGCTGTTCTTTACGACTTTACTGATGAGAGGAATTGGAGGTGTTTAGCCAACATCAAGCGACTTAGAGGGGACGGAGAAGGACTTGCTCTAGTTCTCGAAGACCTGTTTGTCGTTCTCGGCAGAGACCCTAATCAACTTTCTCAACTCGATGGTGTTAACCATCTTGAAGTTGGAATTGAATTACTCGAAGCTGCTTTCCTAACCGATTCTTTGGAACCAGAGAACTGGTTCAAATCTCTTGAAGGAGAAGCCCTTTCAAGATTTGCAATTCGTTGTCGAGGCTTGGATTTTACAGATCAGAGATCTAATATTGTCTACGGCCGAAGGCTAGAGCGAATTCGAAGTGCAGGGCATGAAGAACTGTTCATCGAATTAGTACACCACCTCCTTGCCCATCGCCCAGCCAACCATGAACTATGGATGGAATTAGGTAGATTGCACGAACGAAGAAGCGAAGTGGACCAGGCTTGGTTATGCTATGACCACGTTCAACAAATACGTCCTAGTGAAAAAGTAAGAGACTTGTTTTTACAGCGCTTGAAAGGTGCTATGGATGGTGAAGAGGCGATTCCGTGGAGCGGGCCATCATTGGATACGCGTGCTGATTTCCTTACTAGGATGCAATCACTTTCACAAAATATTTCTGAAATACAGCCTGAAGAAACTAGTGAGGTTGTAGGGGAAATAGTTGAGCCAAATCTAAGGAAACTGGAGAACCTAATTTCTGCGGGCGATGCAGCAGAAGCCTTTTTCCTAGCCAGGTCTCTGTTCACTTCAGGTGACGAATGGGCCGAAGAATGGATGCTTAAAGCACAAGAAATGCTTTGATTAAGCGCCCTTGAGTGTCAGAAGTTCAGTCACTCTCTTCGTCCAGGTCTCTGCCATCTCGCCTTCACTAGCAGATGCACATAATGCTGCAAGCATTGCATCTTCAACCATATTTGGACTATTGAGTAATTCTGCGAACAAGTTTTGTCGGTTTAGCCTCTTGGCTAGCATTAGCAATGCTCGCAAGTCAGGTCTGTCATTACCAGAGTAACCCTCAAGGGTATTTTCAACACACCATTCAAAGACACCATTCACATCATCAGGATGCACTTGGAGTATTGGAGCATTATCACCTATTGACAATGGTTTGGCATCCATTATTTGGTCGGCAAATTTATCAGCGTTTTCATTTGTATATTCGCTAGCAATTTCAACAAATATCGCTCCTGATTCAACAGCAAGTTCAGTCTGCTTTGCAATCATCGAATGGGCGTGAGAGTTGAATGCACACCTTGCAGCATCAAATATATGCCCGAATCCCAAATGAATTCTTGCTGCTTGAATACGTGATATCGCTATTGTTTCATTTGCATGACCTGCACTGCGAGATATTTCGCCGTGTACGTGCAGTGCCATCATTGGTTCATCGATTGAAAGGTGGAATGCTGCTTTGTTCAGTAGTGAGATATCATGGTCACGACTAGCCTTTGAGACAGATTTTAGGCGAGTTTCAGCCCATGTCAAATCATCTCTTGCCTCTTCAATACTGCCGTTCTCGAAGTGTACTAGTCCCCTTTCCATTCTTAGCCTTCCTTCTAATGCTAGATCTCTAGTGTCGGGGTCTCTTGCAACAATCAGGGCATCTTCAATCGATTCGAGATTGATTTCTCCATTCAATCTCTTCTTTACTAAATTTAGAACTTCAGTTTCAGCAGGAGTCAGTTTGTCTTGTAGGAATTCAACAATGTCGCTATTCATTACCAAACCAAGTTCAGCAACTCCAAGCCAACTAGTCCATCGCATTTTCTCGAGAAGGTGTTCTAAATCCCTCTCACCATTTTCATAGGCTGTAATTATTTCTTCAGGATTCAATTTTCATCCCTCTTCGTATTTGCAAGTATGTTGATGAATGCAGTTTCAGCTGCAATACGGTCAATTTTACCGCTCCATCCAGCAGCACCGTCGTGGCCACCGCCTTCTCCTCCCATTTTCTCTGCAAGTAATTGCATCATTTTGCCGAGGTGAACTCCAGATTTGGTTGAAGACCTTGGTGCTCTAGCAGTAAGTCTAGTTTCCCCGTCTCTACTTCTTGAAACTAGGGCCACCTCTGCTCCTGCTTGGATTATCAATGCTGCAACTTTGCCTTCATGTATTCCAGCATGAGTATGAACTAGGTTCCATTTCCCTGATTCAATCGATTGACATCTTGACATTCCCTTCAATATGGCGCCACGATCACTCGCTGAGATTGTTTCATTCTGGATATACTCGACAAATTCTTGATACTCAAAACCAGCACCTTCCATTATTTCCGATGCACATCTCAATGCAGATTGATCCGCATGTCGAAACCTACCTGTGTCTGTAATCAATCCAGCCAGTAGTAGTTTCCTAACTTCATCAGAAAGAGTGTCAGGTGCTGATCGATTTAGGTATTCAAATACCATTTGAGTCGTCGCTCTAGCATCTCCTCTTAATTCTAAATCCCCTGGTTTGAAATCCCATTCGCAAGTATCGTGATGGTCGATTACGCATTTTGGAATGCCTTCTGGAATCGTAAGTCCAGTTTGGGATTCTGAAGCAGCATCAACAATAATTACTCCACCTATCTTTGACGGCCAACTAGGATTCTTCCCCAATTTTCTAAATGGTGCATTCAATTCCAAACATAGTCTGTTGGCTAGCCGGCCTAAGTGGAGCCCACATGCCAGCAAATTAGGATTTGATGCTGCAAGAGCTATTGCGGAACCAACAGTGTCCATGTCACCATTTCTTCCGGTAATTACTGGGACGGCGCCGTTTAATGTGGCGTTCTCAATCCAGTCTGCCAATTCGTCCAAAATCATCCCTCAAGAGATTGCTTCAATTTTTCATAAGTTGAAATTAATTCTGCTTCCCTTTCTGCCATTGTTGAAACAGCGGCTTTCATTTGAACTAAGGTTGACTCAAGGTCCTCAAGTAATTGCGGTCGGTCTTCAACCTCAACCAGAATTGTTCCCATTTGCCTGTGAAGCGCCATGTCTTCTGGTTGTGCTTTAACTGCCTGAACAGTTCCTTCTAACTCTCTTAACTGTGCATTAAGCGAAGCAACTTGTTGCCTTGCTGCTTGTACTTCTGCTACTACCATCTGCAATTGCTGGGCTGCTTCCATTATTTTCACCTCATT
>Ga0233444_10002549_pt1 | contig 19097 bp, 20 predicted proteins | sample SI_124_October20_6_FD_182792 | JGI IMG/M metagenome (GOLD analysis project Ga0233444, IMG submission 182792) | Seawater microbial communities from Saanich Inlet, British Columbia, Canada - SI_124_October2016_10_MG | ecosystem: Environmental > Aquatic > Marine > Inlet | place: Canada: British... | reverse complement strand
TTGAATGTCTTATAGAATGAAGAAAACAAAAATAAAGTGTGAAAGCTAAAATAGGAGTTAAGAAAAGATTTAATATTATCAATGAAAAGAAATCCATAAACATTAATCCTTTTAAGTCAGTGTTTTTATGATTTGAAATATACAAAGATGATAAAAAGCTTAGGCACAATAAAACTATTAAAAACTGATCAGTAAATATTTGAGAATCAAAAACGTTAAAGTTCAAAGTTTGAAATATTTCATTAGTTTTATCCTTTTGAAATAATAGTGGGGCTATGATTACTGTTGAACCTTTAAAAAAGTATAAACATTCAGGTATCCAATATTTTTTTTTAAAAGAAAAAACCGTATCCTCTTTACCAAAGTGGTATGAAGCGACAATTAAAAATAATAACAAAATGACATTAGGAAATATTAACCAGCAAATTATTATTAGAAATGCAATCAATATGTAAGTAAAATAAAAGGAAAAAGATGATTTATAGCCAAACAATTTTGAGAGTTTCTTTCCTTTAATATCATCTAATGCACCGTGAGAAATTCCTAGAATTAATATTAAGAAAAGACAAAAAATTATTGGTTCAAATTTTGATATGAAATAAAACGGGCTTACAAAAATACAAAAATTGAAAAATATTACTGAGTGCCTAAAACTTATTTTTTCCATTAATAAAATAATGCTTTCATAAAAATTAATTTAGGCATTTTACTTATGATATTAATATCTTCAAAAACATTGCTTTTATTGGATAAAAATTTGATAGCAGTGTTTGAAGAGGTTTTAAACATATTGAAGAATATATTTGGCATTTTTTCTGGATGATTTTCTAGAACCTTTAAAAATATTTTATCTAAGAGCTGATACTTTCTTCCTATATTATATGCTTTTGTTTTTCCAATTGTATCAATATTTTTTACAATATATTTACTGTGTTCTTGGATATTTAAAAAAGTGTATCCCGTACTCAATCTAGTCATTCCACCAGCTGAACCAATATTGATTATTTTGCCATCATTTTTAAAATTAGGACAAAATAGGGGGATAGCACCCTTTTCTATAAAATTTATTTTATAATTTTTGATACCTAAATTATTTTTAATATAATTTTCTAACTGTAAATCATAATTCATAAGACTTGGGTCTTCCAAGTCTGATAACCATGTAGTTTCAATTAATGCTGTGTTTTTACTGAAGGGAAGAGTATAGAAAAAATGCACATCATTTTTTTGATCACAATTAAAATCCATTAAGTTTACAATTTCGTCATCAAAAATATCATTAGATGTTTCTATTTCAATTCCTTGGAAGTGTTGCCATAGCTTAGATTTATCTAATTTATCTTCAAAAACACTGTTGAAAATTAATGAGTTTTTCGAATTAATCTCGTTAAGACGTTTAAAACAACTTACATTAGGATTCAAACTGAGTTTCGAATTTATCTTTTTATAAAATTTTTCACTATTAATACTTTGATAAGGAAAAGATTTATTTATTAATTCGTGAAAACCCTCTGAGGAGTTAATTGTAAAATTATTCCAACTTTTTATCACGCAATCTTCAAAATTATGATCGAAAACTTTCCAGAATGACCATGTTTTATCTCTTTTGTATTCATCACGAGTTTCAATAATAGCCAAGGTTTTTTCTTTCAACTTATTATTAATTTCAAGTTCATAGGCTAAAGATAAACCTGCACATCCACCACCAATAATTATATAATCAAATTCTTTCATTCAAATTAATCTCTTGTTCCAAAATATTATGATGTGAGTGATTATAGTAACTTAAATCCTTAACAAATAATAACTTAACGAAGTCAAAAATTGATAAAAAAGTTTGAACTACTTTTTCAAATAAAGGGACATAGATTTTGCCCGCTTTATTGAAATTTTCTATATTTTTTTGCATAAGAATATAATCACCAATTTTTTTATAAATACGCCTTGCTACGATTACCGAAAATCGAGACCTTATCGAAATACTGCTGATAGCTTTAAAAGATTTTTGATAAAAAATTTCAGACTCATATATGGTTTCCTTTATTGAGGAAAAATCAGATTGTATATATTTCCTATTACGCTTATTATCTTCGCATACATCTCGAGCGACATTTGTAAGTTGCATGGCTATGCCAAGATCAATCGCTCCTCTTAGAGATTCTCTATTATTTACTTTCAGTATTTTTGACATCATTAGCCCGACAGTTCCAGCCACCCTATAAGAATAAACAAGTAAGTCTTTTTTTGAATTAATTTCTACTTTTTCTTCAAGGTCTGTTTCAACTCCATCAAACAAATCAATTACAATTTTTTTAGAAATATTTTCACTATTAATTATCGACCACATATCATTTATAATTTGATTGTTAAGATTTTTATTCATGAAATCTTTTTTAAATTTTAAAAAAATTTCTTTTTTAACCTCTAGTTTGTTATCATTATCAACTATATCATCTAATGTTCTACAGAAATTATATAAAGAGGAGCATTTATTAAAAACGTCATTTGAAAGGAAAAAACTTGCCCAATAAAAAGATTTTGCATGTTTCTTTAATAAATTAGTTTCCATTAAAATAATTTATCTAAAACTTTTGCAGACGAAAGAACACCAGGCATACCCGCCCCAGGATGAGTTCCTGCTCCAACAAAGTATAAATTTTTAAATATTTCTGATTGATTATGAAATCTAAAATAAGCTGATTGTGAAAATTTAGGTTGAATTGAAAAACCTGATCCATGAAGAGTTGCTAAATCTATTTCGAAATAATCAGGTGTCAAATAAAAATCGCTAACAACATTTTCTTTAATCCCAGGTAAAATTGTTTTATCCATTTTTTCTAAAACTAAATTTTTAAATTTATCTCCTTCTTTAATCCAATTTATTTTAGATAAATTATTAGGCACAGGTACTAAAACATAAAAAGCATCTTGATCATCTGGTGCCATATTTGGGTCTGTCGCTGATGGCCTATGTAGATAATAACTTATGTCATCAGTGAGTATTTTCTTCTCAAAAATTTTATCTAGATGCTTTTCGTAAGTATCACCAAAATAAATTGTGTGATGGGCTACATCATTATATTTTTTTTTGGAACCAAAATAATAAACAAATAATCCCATTGAATAATCCATTCTTTTCATTTTTTGTTTAAATAAAAAATTATAATCTTTTTTTGATTTAATTAAGTTATTGTAAACATTTGGTGGATCCGAGTTACAAATTATGTAGTCACAATTTATTATCTTTGAATTATTTATTTTTACCCCTTTAACTTTTTTATTTTCTGTAAGAATTTCTGTAACTTCAGCATCTTTAAAAATCTTAATATTTTCCTCTATCATTAATTTTTCTAGAGCCTTTACAACACTTCCTGTTCCACCCATTGAATAGTGAATACCCCATTTTTTTTCTAGAAATAAAATTAGCGTATAAATTGAAGTGGTGCTGAAAGGATTTCCACCAACTAAAAGAGGGTGCATACTAAATACTCTTCTTAATTTTTCATTGGATATATAATTTGAAACCAGACTATAGACAGATTTGTAACTTTTTAATTTTAATAGAGATGGAATTTGTTTCATCATAAAAGTTAAATTACTAAAAGGTTTGTCAGATAAATCTGTAAAACCTTTATCAAAAATTTTTTCAGTAAATTTAACTAGTTTTTTGTATCCATCATAATCATTAGGATTATATTTTTTAACTTGTTCTTCCATAGATTTATCATCTCCAGTGTAATCAAATGTATCTCCATCATTAAACACGAAACGGTACCACAAATCTAAGGGAACAATTTTTACGTAATCAGAAATTTTTTTGTTAAATAAAGAAAACAATTCTTCAAAGAGATAGGGTGCAGTAATTACAGTAGGACCGCCATCATATATAAATTCACCTTTTTGAAAAACTCTTGCTCTGCCACCAAGGTCAGGATGTTTTTCAATCAAAGTAACTTTATAGCCTTTAGCTTTTAGTCTTAAAGACGCTGCAAGGCCACCAAAGCCAGAGCCGATAACTATTATTTTTTTTGCCATTATTAATTATGGCCTATTCTAACTGGATTTTTTCTTAAGTGCTAATTTTGTTTCTTCAATACTGGATGTGTAAATTTTATCTAGTTTACTTTTATCAAGGGAATTTTTTAATAGTTTTTCAACTGACTCAATAGCAATTCTAACAGAGGTATTTTTTATATCTTTTAGAGCCTGATTTTTTAGTTGCTTAACACGATCTTCAGCATTTTTTTTCCTATTTTCCATGAAATTATGAAAATCCTCATTTACTTTAATTACATTTTTTTCAGCTTCCTCATTAGCTTTATCTATCATTGATTTCATTTCAGTTTTAGAGTTGCTTATTTTTTTTTCATGTTCGGTTAATATATTTTTTGCATCTTCTTTAAGTTTATCAGCTTCATTAATTTGATTTTTGATATTTAGGATATTTTCATCGAGGGTCGTTCTAATTTTTTGAGGTATTTGAAAGTAAATCAATAATCCTACGAATAGGAAGAAGGATATCATTACCCAAAATGTTGCGTCTATTGTCATAAATATTTACTTATATTTTTCTTTGCAACCTCTGCTATGGTAGCTTTAATACTGCTCTCATTTAATTTATCACCAGATATATTTTCAATAATATTTGAAGCTAAATCTTTTGAAATATTTTGAATATCTAAAATAGAATTTTTTTTAAGCTCATTAATTTCTTGTTGAGCTTTAGTTATTTCAGTTTCTATCTCTTTATCCATCACATCTTTTTTCGTCTGTATATCTTTGTCTAATTTATTTTTTGAATCCAGGTGTATTTTAATTACTTCTTTTTTTGAGTTTTCCAAAATTTTTTCATATTCTTTCAATTTTAACTCAGATAAATCTTTAAATTTATTTGCAGCATCTAAGTCATCTTTAATTTTATTTTCCCTATCATCAAGATTATTTTTTATTTTGGGTAGATATAATTTCGCTATTGATATGTATAAAACTGTAAATGTTAAAATTAACCAAAATGCTTGTGATGCCCAATACGTTGGATCCAGCTGAGGCATACCCGCCTCAGCTGCAAACAAATCATTTTGTATAGCCGAAATAGCTATTATTAAACTTAAGTAACGCTTCATATTTATAATATTAAAATGCAAATAAAATAATCAATGCTACCACTAGTCCAAATAATCCAGTTGCCTCAGCTAAAGCAAATCCTAAAAGTAAATTAGGGAATTGTTTTTGCGCTGCAGATGGATTTCTCATAGCCCCAGAAAGGTAGTTACCGAAAATAATTCCGATACCTACACCTGCTCCAGCTAGTGCGATTGCAGCAAGACCTGCTCCAATCATTTTTGCCGCTTCTAACTCCATTTTTTCCTCCTTTTTTTATTTAATGGTGTAAATTTAATGCATCATTTAAATAGATGCAGGTTAATATTGCAAAAACGTAAGCCTGTAAAAATGCAACTAAAATTTCCAAGCCAGTTAATGCTACTGAAAAACTAAGTGGTAACCAGCCACCTAATATTCCTAAACTTATTACAAAACCTCCAAAAACTTTTAACATTGTATGACCCGCCATCATATTTGCAAATAATCTAACAGAAAGACTTACTGGTCTACTTAGATAAGAGATAATTTCAATTATAGTTATTAATGGGAGTAAAACAGCAGGAACACCACTTGGTACAAAAATACTTAAATATTTAAGACCATGTTTTGCAAACCCAATTATTGTTACAGCAACAAAGATAAATAAAGCTAATATTAAAGTTACAATAATATGGCTGGTAACGGTAAATGAGTAGGGGAGCATACCAATCATATTACAAAATAAAACAAACATAAATAAACTAAATATAAAAGGAAAATATGGTTTTGCCTTTGAGCCCGCAGTGTCACTTATCATTTTAGCTACGAAACTGTAAAACATTTCTGCAATGAGTTGAACTTTATCTGGAACAATTTTTCTTTCCTTTGTTCCTAAGAATAAAAAAATTAAGATGGCGAAAGTGCTAATAATCATAAATAAGCTTGCATTAGTGAAAGATAAGTCTACTCCTGCAATTTTAATTTCTGGTCCAATTTTATGAACACTAAATTGTTGCATTGGATTTCCTGCCATAAATTCCTTTATTTATTCCTCTTTTTGCATTCGGTTGGCTGTTCTTATAACGTTTAACATGCCTGAAGCCGCACCCAAAAAAAAGAAAATTATTATTAACCAAGGTTTAGTATCAAACCAACTATCTAAAATAAACCCAATAATTGTCCCAACTGCCACAGCAGCAACAAGTTCAGTCCCTAGTTTAAAAGCGCTGCCCATAAATGAGCCTCTTTTTTCACTATCTGATTGCACTTGTTTTCTAATTTTTGATTTTGCAATTTTTAAGCGAGTTTTAAAGTCTTCAGGAATGGTCATTTAGGTGCTTCAAGCAACCAGCTCCTCTGCTTTTTGTAAATCAACAGAAACTAACTGACTAACCCCTTGTTCAGCCATTGTTACTCCATATAGCCTATGCATTCTGGACATAGTTAATGCATGATGGGTAATAATAATAAATTTTGTTTTTGTAATTTTTGTAAGTTCGTCTAATAAACTACAAAATCTCGTTACATTAGCGTCATCTAATGGGGCATCCACTTCATCTAAAACACAAATAGGAGATGGGTTAACTAAAAATACCGCAAAGACCAAAGACATAGCCGTCAAAGCTTGTTCACCTCCTGAAAGTAAAGATATAGACTGCAATCTTTTTCCTGGAGGCGATACATACATTTCTAAACCTGCTTCCAAGGGATCATCCGAGTCCACAAGCTCTATTTTTGCTGTACCCCCGTTAAATAATTTTGTGTAAACTTCATTAAATTTCCTATTTACTTTAGTAAAAGCTTCAAGAAGACGCTCTCTTCCTTTCTGATTTAGTTCATCAATACTTGATTTTAATTTAACAATTGCTGAAAAAAGATCAGCTCTATCGTCTTCCATTTTTTTTATTTCTGTTTCATATTTTTTTGTTTCTTCATCAGCTCTAAGGTTTACTGAACCAAGCGACTCCCTTTTCTTTTTTGCTTTTTCAACTTTTTGGGATTGCTCTTCAAGAGTTGGCAGGTCATTGGGTGAGATATTATTTAAATCTGATTGAGGTAGCAAAGATGCTTCATCATTTATATTTAATTCATTTTTTACTGAATGTAATAAATCTTTTTTTCTATTTTCTATACCTTCTACAGTTGCCTCATTTCTAGCTTTATTTTCTTTCAAGTCAGAAAGTTTTATTTGAATCTCTTTTAAATTTTGATTAATTAAATTATATTTTTTTTCTGCTGCTATTAATTCATTTTCTATTTCTTCATTTCTTTTTTTTGTATTCTCTAAGTTTTGTAAATTTTGACCCTTCGAAGTTGCTATACGTTCTGGATTTTTTTGGTTATCATTTAATTCTAAAAATAATTTATTTTTACGACTACTCAATTCGGAGTTCATTTTTTCTGAATTAGATTTTAAATTCCTCCAATTTTTTAATTCAACATCAATATTTTTTATTCTTTCTTTTCTTTTAATGGAGTCACTTTGTATTGATCTGTCTTTTCCATATTTTTCTGCATAATCTTCTTGTGAAGATGTAATTTTTTTTACAAGTTGTTTAAGTTCTCTAAAAGTTTCTTTTAAAAGCTTTTTATCTTCATCTATATCCTTTTCAATTTGATCTAACATTGAATCTAATTGAGATTGCAAACCTTCAAGTAAATTTTTTGACTCTTTAAGTTCTTTAGTAGAATTAGTTTCAACGGTGAGCAACTCATTTTCTGTTTTCAAAAGAGCATCTTTTTCTTCTGAAAGTCTCTTTTCATTTAAATCTGCATCCAGGGATATACTTCTTTCACGTTCTAGATCGGACTCAATGGTCTTAATTGATTTTTCCAGTTTGTCTTGAAGAGATTTAACCCTAGATTCCTCTTCTACTAGGTTTTCCATATCTAAGTTAAGTTTTTGAAGTTTTGCTGCACTTTCCATTTTTTTGTCTCTCAAGGGCGATAATTTTTTATTTTCTTCCTCAAGCAAGGTATTGTTGTGATTGAAATCTATACTTATTGCACTGATTTCATCATCCAACTCACTAAGCTTTTCCAATATTTGTTTTTTGTCTTTTTCTATTTCGCTAATTTTTAAAAAATACAATCCAGCTTCAATCTGTTTAATTTCTCCAGATATTTCCTTATAACGAGTGGCTTCCTCAGCTTGTTTCTTTAAATTATCAAGTTGTTTTTGTTGCTGCTTTTTTAATTCATCAGCTCTTTTTAAGTTATTTTCTGCAGCATTTAATCTTGTTTCAGCTTCCTGTCTTCTTGCGTGAATTCCCGATATGCCTGCAGCCTCTTCAAGTATAGATTTTCTCTCAATTGGTTTAGCAGTTACAAGTTGTCCAATTCTTCCCTGACTGATAAGAGACGGTGAGTGTGCTCCAGTCGATAGATCAGCAAAAAATGTTTGAACATCCCTAGCTCTTACTTCTTTATTATTAATATAATATTTAGATCCTTTATCTTTTTCTATTTTTCTTTTTATAGAAATTTCATCAAACTCCTCATATTGTGCTGGACCTTCCTTATTTTGATTATCTAAAAGCAAAGAGACTTCAGAAATATTTTTTGAAGGTCGATTTGAAGTGCCTGAAAAAATAACATCTTCCATTCCAGAACCTCTCATACTCTTTGCTGAGTTTTCTCCCATGCACCATCTTAAAGACTCAACGATATTTGATTTACCACAACCATTTGGACCAACTATTCCGGTTAATCCTTTTTCAATAAAAAAAGTTGTTTTTTCTGAAAAAGATTTGAAACCAGTTATCTCAAGTTGCTTGAAATTCATTTATAATTTTTTATCTATATTTTTTTTAAATTCTTTATAATTAATTTTGCCTGAATATTTTTTTTCATTTATTATAATTGTTGGTGTAGACTCTATTTTATATTCTTTTTGAGCTTCAATCCTTTGTTCTAAAATTTCATCTTGAACAGTGTCATTCTTTAAACAGGTATCCATCTTTTCATTACTTAAATTAAAATTTACACCAATTTTTTTTATCAATTCATTAATTTTTTTTATGTCAGATCCAACTGCCCAAGTGGTTTGTTTTTTATATATCTCAGTTAATAGCTCAAACTTTTTATTATTATTATCTTGGCATCTAACTATAATTTCAGCATTCAGCGCAGCTAAGTCTAATGGAAATGCATGATGTTCAAACTTTACTAAACCTCTATCAATATAATCTTTTTTTAACATTTCATAAATATTAGAGTGAAAATTAGCGCAATGTGGACATGTTAAAGAGGAGAATACTTTAATTGTCACTTTAGCTTCAGAATTACCAATTGATAATACTTTACTTTCCGCTTGAGCAGAAAAAACAAAAAATATTAAAAAAGTTATTTTATAAAAAAATTTATTTATTTCTTTCATTATTATTTATTTCTTTCATTAAATGCCTTAAGAAAATTATTTAAAGAACTCTTAAGTTCTACATTATTAACTTTACTTATTTTTTCCTCTATTTTTGATAAATCTTTTATTTTAGGGAAGACTTTATCATTAATGTTTATTTTATCTTGCACAATTTTTAGAGCAATATGACTAATACAATTATAGCCAAAAAAGCTATTTATCTTGTCTATTATTTCATTTTTTTTATACTCAACTTCCATTTCTTTTCCATGAATTACGTTAAGAACTAATGTTCCATCTCTCATTTCTTTTCCCATTTTAACACTAATAGGATAGCAAGCATCAGAGATTTTTTTATTTACCATTTTAGTCCAGTTATCAACGATGTTCGAATAATTATAACCACCTTTTTTTAGATGTTTTTTTAGAGTTTTTGGAATTGAGCTTGAAAATGGTCTAAGCCCTTGTATGAAAGTCAGACTTTTATTATTATTTTTACTATGCATTTAACTCCAACTTTATCAAAAAAAATTCTTGCTTGGTATGATAATAGCAAAAGGGATTTACCATGGCGTGTGAGCAAAAAATCGCCAAATAAGCTTTATTATAGGATTTTAAGTGAATTCATGCTGCAACAAACGCAAGTTAAAACTGTTATTCCTTATTTTTACAGGTTTATAAAAAAATTTAGAACGCTTAAGGCATTATCTAAAAGCAGTGAAAAACAAATTTTAAAATTGTGGGAAGGGCTAGGTTATTATAGGAGAGCGAGAAATCTTTTAGCTTCCTCAAAACTATTAGTAAAAAAATACAATTCAAAACTTCCTAACACTATTGATGAGGTCAAAAAGTTGCCAGGAGTAGGAGAGTATACAGCGAATGCTTTACTTGGATTAATTTATAATCAGCCAAAAATTGCAATTGATGGAAATGTAAAAAGAGTTTTTGCAAGGTTGATTAATAAAAAAAAAGAAAGAATAAATTTTGAAAAATTAATTTTGTTAAACAAAAAAAAACTCTTTAGTACAAATAGAAATGCAGATTTTGTTGAAGCTTTAATGGAGTTTGGGGCTTTAATATGTAAACCGAAAGACCCAAAATGTAGTGTATGTTGTTTGAATAAAAGATGTAAATATTTTAAATCTTCAAAAAGAATTGTAACAAAAGAAAATAAAATGATAAAAAAAATGAATTACGATATTTTTTGTTATTTAAATCGTAATGAGCAAATAGCTTTGACAAAAGAAAATAAAATAAGTTTTCTTAAAAATTTTAATTTACCAGAAATGAAAGAAACTAAAAAAAAAATTAAAGATAAAAGTTGGAAATTTTTAAAAAATTATAAGAATTCTATTTCAAATTTGAAACTGAATATAAATTTATACTATAGATTTTCTAATAAAAAACCTTCCAATTATAATTGGTACTTTTTAAAAAATAATAAGGAATTTATTCCAAGCTTTACAAAAAAAATATTTAAACAGGTTTCAATTTTATTTTAATGAAAAAAAAATTAGCAATTATTGGAGCCGGCATAGCAGGACTTACCCTAGCAAATTTTATAAAAAAACATTCTGATCATGATTTTATGGTTTACGAAAGAGAGGAAAGTTTATCTCTTGACGAAGGATACGGGATTCAACTTGCCGCGAATAGCATTAAAATTTTAAATGAAATTGATTTTAATAAAATTAGTAATGAAAAAAAATTTAATCCAAGTTTTTTAGATTTTTATGATATTCAAAATAAAAAGATATGTGATTTAAATCTAACTAAATTTAATACTAGTGAAACTAAATATACAACTTTGCAAAGATCTACTTTAATAGAATATTTAAAAGAAGACATTTATACTCAGCATTTAAGGTTTGGAAAAAAAATTAAAGAGGTTTCTGAATTAAAAGAAAAAATTTTAATAAAATTTGATGATAACACTAATGATCTTGTTGATTATGTAATTGCTGCAGATGGAATTTTTTCCAACACAAGATCTTTTTTTGAGAAGAAAAAAAATATACCGAAATTTAAGAAGGCTTTGGCTGTTAGAGTAATTTTGAAATCAAAACTAGATCTAAATATTAATGAACAAAATATAAGTTTAATGATGGGAGGAAATACACATATTGTATTTTATCCTATTAATAAAAAGAAAGAACTAAATATGGTTTGTATAATTAGAAGTAAAAAATATGATCCAGATAATATTAAATCTTTAATTGAGGAAGTGGTTTTAAAACAAAATCCTAGTTTGAGGAAATTATTTGATAATGATATTAAATCTTGGCCTTTGTATTTCACACCTAATATCCTTCCATCCACAAATAAAAAAGTTTTTTACATTGGAGATGCATTCAATGGTTTTTTACCAACAATGGCTCAAGGAGCAGGACAGTCTATTGAAAGTGCGCATGAAATTTTTACTTTACTACAAAAAAATAAACTAGATAAAAATAATACATACTTTGAAGTAAGATCTAAGAGAGCTAAAATTATTAGAAAACGATCAAATTTTAATTTCTTCGCATTTCATTTTTCAAGCTCAATTATGCAAAAAATTAGAAATATATTTTTGAAGTTTTTAGTTAAACGTAAAACTTTTATTCGGGGCTACCTAGGTAAAGTTTATAAAAATTAGATTTGTCTCTCAGAAATAAATTTTTGTCTTAGACTGTCAATAACGACTGCTGACCCGTTAATATCACAATGCCAATATGTCCAACCATTGAAGCTTTCTGCGCCCATAATTTTTGCTGCAACCTTATGAATTGATCCTTCTGATTCCTTACATTTGATGCTGCCATCAACCATAATTTTTGCATTAAATTTCTTTTTAGGATCAAAAAGTACAGTTCCCGGTTTAAGAATTCCTAACTCAACTAATGAACCAAACGGTATTCTTGGCTTTGATTTATTGTTTTCAATTGTATCTAAATAATCCTCTTCTATTACTTTTGCTTTCTTTATTCTTTCACTCGCAGCTTTGAAATATTTTTTATCTCTTTCTATTCCAAAATATTTTCTACCTAACTTTTTTGCAACTACTGCTGTCGTTCCAGTTCCTAAAAAAGGATCAAATATTGCATTACCCTTGTTGGTTGTAGCCAAAATAATTCTATGTAAAAGAGCTTCAGGTTTTTGAGTAGAATGGACTTTTTTACCATTACTCTTTTTTAACCTTTCTTTTCCATTACAAATAGGCAGCATCCAATCGGATCTCATTTGTAAATCATCATTTAAACATTTTAAAGATTGATAATTAAATGTGTATTTTGATTTTTTATTTTTAGAAGCCCAAATTAAAGTTTCGTGAGCATTAGTGAATCTTGTTCCTCTAAAATTTGGCATAGGATTATTTTTTCGCCAAATTACGTCATTAAGAAGCCAATAATCTAAATTTTGTAAATGATAACCAAGTCTAAAAATATTGTGATAAGAACCTATCACCCAAATACTTCCATTATCTTTTAGTATTCTTTTGCATTCTATTAACCATGCTTTGCAAAAATCATCGTAATGTTTGAAACTATTAAATTGATCCCATTTATCATCAACACCATTTACCTTACTTGCATCTGGTCTTGTTAAAGTTTCACCTATTTGCATGTTGTAAGGAGGGTCAGCAAAAACTAAATCAAAAGATTTATCAGGAATTTTTTTTAATTCATTTAAACAGTCGCCATTAATAATTTTGTTATGAATTTTCGACATTTTAATGATTCAACTCGAAATTGAATCTAGGGTCAAACAATATTAATAAAAAAATGAGTCTTTTAGTGCTTTAGAGTCTTAGTTTGACAACATCTTGTGTATTGGCTTGAAACCTTTTCTGTGATGAGAGGTAATGCCAAATTTCTTTAAACCCTCCATATGAGCCTTGGTGCCATAACCAAAGTTTCTCTCCCAAGCATAATTTTGAAATTTTTCCGATAATTTGATCATAAGCTCATCCCTATAAACTTTTGCTATAATAGAAGCTGCACTAATAGATTTAATTTTTTCATCACCATTAATTATTGTTTTAAAATTTTTTAATCCCAGAGGCGCAAAATTTCCATCGATTAAAATTAATTCAGGTTTTACAGTTAGTTGATCGATAGCTCTTTTCATCGAAAGCAAAGCAGCTTGTAAGATATTAATTTTTAGTATTTCTTCAACAGAAGCCATACCAATAGCATAAATTGAATTAAGCTTGATATGTTCTGCGATTTTTACTCTTTTTTTAAAAGAAATTTTTTTTGAGTCTTTTAATAAACCTAAATTAATGCCCTTTTTTAATATAACAGCTGCTGAAACTACCGGCCCAGCTAAACAGCCTCTGCCTACTTCATCAACTCCAGCTGTAATTACTTTAGTATTCAATTAAATCTTAAATTTAGCTTTTTTGTCTCTTATCATTTTGAGATCAATCCAAGCTAACTTTTTTTGTGTTGGCTGCCTCATTAAAAAAGCAGGATGAAAAGTGACAATTATTGATGTTTTACATAGTCCAAATTCTTTTTCAATCCATTGACCTCTTACTTTAGATATTACAATATCATCTCCTATTAACGCATTCATTGCGGTACTCCCAAGTAAAACTAAAATTTTAGGATTAATTATTTCAATATGTTTTTTTACAAAAGGTAAATACCTCTTCATCTCTTCATCTGTAGGCCTTCTATTTTCTGGGGGACGGTAATTAATAATGTTAGATATATAAACAGTTTTTCTATCCAAATTAATTGACGCCAACATTTTATCAAGTAGATTTCCTGCTTTTCCAACAAAAGGCAATCCTTCTTGGTCCTCATTTGAGCCTGGAGCTTCGCCCAGGATCATAATTTTTGATTTAGGATTTCCGTCACTAAAAACCATATTTGTAGCTTCGCTTTTAAGTCCACAATTTTTTATATCTAAAATAGATTTTTTCAGTTTTTCTAGATCACTAGCTTTATCTGCAGAAAGCTCAAAATTATCCTTTTTATATCTGTTGATTGCCTTATTATTGTAAATTAAATTATGGTTAATAAATTTATAATATTTTATTAATTTAATAGGGTTAGGGCTAATTTTTTTTATCATAAGTTTTTATGAATCTATTTAAGTTAAGTTTAAAGATAATAGGACAAGTTATATTTGTCATTATATTTTTTTCCACATTAGAAGCTAAAAGCTCGAATAAGTTTAACGATGCTGACAATATTTCCGATTATTTCTCGGGAATATTACTTTTAAATGATAATCAATATAATTCATCTTTTAAATATTTAAAAAAATTAAGTGGTTTAGAAGAAATTCATACTAATTATTCTATTAAATATCTATATTCACTTGTAAATTCTGGAAATATAAATGAAGCATTCAATTATTCAAGAAAGCTTGAAAAACAAAAACTAGAAAGTTTTGAGAGTAATTTGATCACAGGAATTTTTTACTTAAAAAAATCTGATTTTAAATCAGCTAAAAAATACTTTTTAAAAGCTAAAGCCAAAGGTTCAAAATTTGTTTTAAATAATTATGTTTCAGATTCTTTATATAATTGGTCAAATTTAACTAATATTGATAAAAGTTCTGCAAATTTAGAACTAAAAAAATTAGATAAAAGATTTGAAAATTTAAAGAAAATACAAAGTGTTTTTCTTAATTGTTATTATAACAGTTCAGATACAAATGAATTATTTTCTACATTAAACTCTAATCAAAGAACTGATTTTTCAAGGTATAATTATTTTCACGCGTCATACGCTATTTCTATTGGAAAAATAAATGAAGCTAAAAGTATAGTTCAGTCAGCTTTAAAACTTTATCCAAGGAATTTACTGCTCAATCAATACAAGATTGATTTGAACGAATTAAAAAATATAGACGCTTTTGACTGTAGAAAAGAAAAACATGTAGCAGCTGAAATTCTGTATATTACAGCGAACGCCTTATCCTCACAATCATTATATTCTTTGTCAAATTTTTATTTAAATTTGGCTAAATTTCTTAATGAAGATTTTCATTCCTTTGAAACTTTGCTAGCGGAAAATTTTTACAAGACAAATAATTTTGAAGATGCAAAAAAAATATATAAAAATTTAAGTAAAAGAGGAGAAGCTTTTAAATGGTATTCTACAAAACAACTTGCAAGAATTTTTATTCAAGAAAAAAAAACAAAGGACGCAATAAAATTAACAAGCAGTGTCTACAAAGATTTAATTAATAAAGAAGTTTATGAAACTTTTGATTTTGCAGAATTTTTAAAAAATAATGAAAAATTTCAGGAATCAATTTTTCATTACACAGCTGTATTAAAAAATATAAAAAGCAAACATCCTTTATATCCAAAAGCCACTGATGGAAGAGGCGTTGCTTATGAAAGAATAGGAAATTGGGATAAAGCTGAAAAAGATTTATTAGCATCTTTAAGCGCAGATCCTGATCAGGCCTATGTAATAAATTACTTAGCTTATTCATGGATTGAAAAAGGCATTAAAATAGAAAAATCACTAAACATGTTAGAGAAAGCCAATAAATTAAAATCAAACGATCCATTTATTATTGACTCGCTTGGTTGGGCCTTATTTAAATTAGAAAGATATAAAGAGTCAAAAAAATATCTTCAATTAGCAGTAAGATTGATGCCAGGTGATCCAATTGTAAATGATCACTATGGCGATGTTTTATGGAAAAATGGAAACCAACTACAAGCTAGATATTATTGGAATTATGTATTGAATCTTAAAAAAACTGAAGAAAATTTAAAAAAGATAATCGATAAAAAATTAATACAAGGCCTTTAAATTATGGTCTTAAAATCTTTTTCAAAAATAAATTTATCTTTAAATATTAATAGCAAGTTAAAGAATGGACTACATGATATTCAATCCTATTATTGTTTGATAAATTTATTTGATAAAATTAAAATTCGTAAAATTGATAAAAAAAAAGATAAAGTAGTTTTTTTTGGTCCGTTTGTTAAACATATAAAAAAATCCAATAATTCCATTACAAATCTTCTGAAATTACTTAGAAAACTTGAGTTAATTTCAGGTTATTATTCTGTGAATGTAATTAAAAATATACCAGTTTTTAGTGGTTTAGGAGGCGGTACTAGTAATGCAGCTTCTGTTTTAAAATTTCTATTAAAAGGCAAAGTTTCAAAAAAAATACTTGAAAAAGTTGAAAAATTGATAGGATCAGATTTAAGACTTTTTTTTCACAAACAAGGATTTTTACAAAATCTTAGAACCATCAAGACCATTAAAAAGCAGAAATTATTTTTTCTATTGTCACGGCCAAATATAATTTGCTCTACAAAAAAAATTTATTCAAAAGTAAAAAAATATTCAAAAAAAAAAAAATTTAATTTTCAAAAAATGAACAATAAAAAAGGTTTTATAAATTATATTTTAGAGCAAAATAATGAACTACAATCTATTGTCGAAGAGGAATACCCATCAATAAAAATATTATTAAAAGATATTAACACAGAAAAAGGATGCTATTTTTCTAGAATGTCTGGTTCAGGCTCAGTTTGTTATGGTTTATTTAACAATGAAAGCAACGCTAAAAAAGCACTTAATAAAATAAAGACCAAGCACCCGAAATTTTGGTTTTCAATAGCAAAAACTGTTTAATTTTATTAATTTATGATATATCAGATCTTTTAACGTTGGGGCATAGCCAAGCGGTAAGGCAGCGGTTTTTGATACCGCCATCCTAGGTTCGAATCCTAGTGCCCCAGCCAACAATTATGTTTGATTTAAGTTTCAACTTTATAAAAACGATTAGAAGAAACTTGTTTCCCTTTTATAAAGATAAAAAAATAAAATTTGTATTTAAAATCCTACAAGAAGGTTTTACCAAAGACACTGTAGTTGCTAGATTTGTTGGGGGCTGTGTTAGGAAGCACCTTACAAACGATATTATTGATGATATCGATATTGCAACAATATTAAGTACTGAGGAAATTAAAGAAAAATTTAAGAACACTGATTTTAAGATAATTGATACTGGAATTAAACACGGAACAGTTACTTTAGTTCTAGATCAACTAAAACTCGAAATAACTACTTTAAGAAAAGATGTTCAAACGGATGGCAGACATGCTGAAGTAGAATACATAAATAATTGGAAATTAGATTCTGAAAGAAGAGATTTCACAATTAATGCAATTTATTTAGATATTAATGGAAATATTTTTGACCCACAAATGGGAACAATTGATTTAAAAAATAATAATGTAAAGTTTATCGGTGACCCACAAAAAAGAATAGCAGAAGATTATCTTCGAATAATAAGATTTATAAGATTTAAAATTATGTACAATAGTAAAGTGGAGTCAACTTCTAGTCAGGCAATAAAGCTGAATTTAAATGGTATTAAAAAAATTTCAAAAGAAAGAATTTTAGTAGAATTATTTAAAATTTTAGATTTAAAAAATTTTATTAATTTAAATGAGAATGAATATTTAAAAGAAATATTTTCTCTTATTTTTCCAGAATTTGATAATCTTGATAGATTGAAACGTTTAAAAATAATTTGCGATCGATCACAAATAAGTAGAGATATTTTATTAGCAGTTTTATTGATTGACGAAAAAAACAATCACGAATATTTTGCACACAAGTACAGTATTTCAAATGAAACCAAAGATAGTCTAAATTTTTTTGCTAAAGATTTGAAATTACTTAAAGAAAGTGACGATTATTTTGCTAAAGATTTAGAAAAAAATATCTATTTAAGAAATAAAAACCATCTTATTAATTTAAACATATTAAATTTTGTAAATAATTCTAAATACAAGGTTAAAGATTTCTTTGAGATAACAAAAAAAATACTTTCATCTAAAAATCATTTTTTTCCAATCAACGGTAAGTATCTGATACAAAATGGTATGAGAGAGGGATCTGAATTAGGTAAAGTTTTAAAAATAATTGAAGATGAGTGGATTATAAATGGCTTTAAGATTTCAAAGGATAGAGTTAAAGAAATAATTAAATCAAATTAAAATTAAATATACTTAACATCAAGAATTTCAAAGCTTCTTTCGCCTGAAGGTGTATTAACAGTCACCATTTCTCCTTTGTTTTTTCCAATAAATGCTTTTCCAATTGGACTTCTAAAGAATACCAGATTTTTTTTAATATCGGCTTCATCTTGACCAACAAGTCTGTAAGAAATCTTCTTGTTAGTTTCTAAATCTTGAACTTCAACTGTAGAACCAAAAATTACTTTTCCATCATTTTCAATTTTTGTAACATCAATTACATTTGCTCTCGCAATTATATCATTGATTGCAACCACTCTACCCTCAATTAAACCTTGCTGTTCTTTAGCCGCATGATATTCAGCGTTTTCTTTTAAGTCACCATGTGATCTTGCTTCAGCTATAGCTTCCACAATTTTAGGTCTCTGAATATTTTTTAAATCCTCCAACTCAGATTTTAAATCTTGAAGTCCATTAACTGTTATCGGCTCTTTATCCATATTTATTTCCATTCAGCTTGAGGTGGGAGAGACATTAAAATTGAGTCAATATTACCACCAGAATTTAGCCCAAATTTCGTACCTCTATCATATAAAAGATTGAACTCAACATATCTCCCTCGTTTTATTAATTGATTATGTTTATCTTTTTTTGTCCACGCTAATTTCTTTTTTCTATTAATGACTTTATTAGAAATATCTA
>Ga0233444_10002548_pt1 | contig 19098 bp, 13 predicted proteins | sample SI_124_October20_6_FD_182792 | JGI IMG/M metagenome (GOLD analysis project Ga0233444, IMG submission 182792) | Seawater microbial communities from Saanich Inlet, British Columbia, Canada - SI_124_October2016_10_MG | ecosystem: Environmental > Aquatic > Marine > Inlet | place: Canada: British... | reverse complement strand
GCCGCCCTCGCCACCCGGCCCGCCGCCCTCGCCGCCGCCGCCCTCGCCGCCGCCCGAGCCGCCGCCGGGCCCGCCCACGGCACCGCCACCGCCCGCGGCACCGCCACCGCCGAGCGAGCCGCCTGGACCGCCCGTGGCACCGCCACCACCTTCTCCGCCGCCGCCGGTACCCTCGCTGCCGCCCTCGTCGCCGTCGCCGCCCTCGGCACCCCCACCGCTGCCACCCGGCACGTGCTCCAACTTTACCATGACAGCCGACATGCAAGGCGACGACGACGCCACAATCTGGGTCAACCCGTCCACCAGTGGCACTGTGGGTAGCCACGTGCTCCCCTTTGGCGACAACATGGCAACCCTCTTTGCGTTGGGACCGACCAACCCGCCCATACCCACGCGGTGTTGTGCCATCTGCAACGGCGAAGACTACGAAGGCATCTCGCACATACTCAGCCACGACGTTGCGCAAACCAATATCTCGTCGTGTGCCGCTTTTTCGCTGTACTTTTGGGACGAAAACTCTCTGCAGTCGTGGTATTGCGTATTTCACGACACGACCGCGAGCACACCACAGACCCCGCTCGACCCAACCCAACCCGTGTACCACTACCTTCCCATGGTCTAGTGTTTTGTTTAAACGTGCATTTTTGTTTCACTCAAGTCCGACGCAGCGCATGATGCACGCACACTTTGAGAGCCCGCGTATTTTGCAAAACGGCAGCAGCGACGCCGTGCTGCCAAACCACTCGGAGCCGGGGAGGCAATGGGAGTGGAGCGCGTGCCAACCCTCGACCCACTTTGGGTCGTTTTCGAGTCCCTGCACCTGCGTCACTGGCGTCCACTCGGTGTCCAGAAACCGCCGCAGCAGGTCGTAGGCCAAAGTCTGGGAACGCCACACGTGGCGCGTCAGCGTCTGGCACATGACGCACGCGTCGTGGTGCCAGTCGGCGAGGTCCTTGGGCACAATTGCCTTGACACCATAGGCGACCTCGCTCAAGCCAAGGGGGTTGCCCTCGGCCATCTTGGTCTTGGTGCTGAAAACGCCGCCCCGAATCGCCTCGAGCGCAGACAGGCGAATGCCAAAGGACATGCGCATGTACATGGGCACAGGATTGGGCCTATTTTCGTGCCTTGCTGATTCGACGTAATACGTCACGTGTACTCCCACATTGTCGAACGCGACGCCATCCTTGGCCTGCTGACTGGTATCGATGAGGAAGGTGTTACGCAGGTCGACTTCCAGCTTGTACGCCCAGTCGGCTCCAGTGTCAACACCGGGTTCTCGCACATTCGGATTGGCGATCGCATTCAGAAACCAGCGCAGCCACACGTTGGGATGGTGTGGTGCTCCCGGGATGATGCGCGAATGGGCAACGTTGAGCGGCGCGGGCTCGAGATCCGGCGTCTTTTGAAAGTGGCGCAGCGCGAGCTTGAGAAGCATACTCTGCACGCACACGACTTCGTGCTCTTCATCCTCTTCATTGTATTGACTGGTATGCGTGAGATGGCGCCAGCTAGGACCGATGACCGAATCGAGCCGTAGAAAGTGCTTGAGCATTTGATCGTACGTCACGTCGAGGCGCGATTGCCGGTTGCGAATGTGCAGGTGCTTGTCAACGCCGTCAGCGAGCAGGCTCGCAAAGTCTTCCCAGGTCTCGAGCAGTAGGCGATTTGCGTGGATGGCGACTGTAACGTCTACGTCGTCGAGCACTCCCGTGAAGCGCGGGTGCTCGAACGCGTTGAGAATGTGCGCCGGGTACGGATCGGAGAGGCGCTGGAGTGGCATGTCCCCAGCGTGTGCTTCAAGTAGTCCGATTTCGGACACGCGATAAAACGCCGAGTGGTCAAACTGCGGAAGCCGATGGCTCAAGAAGGCGACCATGTGGCGCAGGGTGTGCTTGCGCCACCGTTTCAACTCGTCGTCGTCGCCACTTAAGCCCGTGCCGGCGTCGCCCCACCCGTACCGCGGTGGGGTGATCCAAAATGCGCCACCACCACGCCACGCAAGGGCTTGAAACTGCTCCACGGTCAGATTCAGCACACTTGACCAGGAGTGCGCCTCAGGGTGGCCGTGCATTGGGAAGAGGGGCAGCGTCGCCAAAAACTTTCTTGGGTGGCAGATCTTGTCGACTGCCTGCTGGTCCATGCCGCTGCCGACCATGTACCCGTACAGTCCCGACTCTTTGATGGCGGCCCGGCGCCGTGTAAACAGCCCCTTGATGAATGCTCCGTGATTCCACTCTCCGATTGTAGGATGCGGCGTTCCACTATGCAGGGCTCCAATGACGTTACCTAGCATGATCTCGTCTTCGGTCTGATCGTACATGCTGACGTCGATTCCGGGCGGACAAAAAAAGTAGGACTTGTACGATTCGGTGCGATGCTCGCCTGTCTGACGGGCGACGTTTTTGAACATGAGCGTCACCATGTGCGCGCGGTGCGCATAGGGGACGATGCGCGTCGCGAGGCGTGTCACGGGGTCGTTCGGCACCTTGCCGACGAGACGCTTGTGGACGTCGGGAAGGTCCCACGGGATTTCGAGATAGGCATTTAGCCCAATCCACGCATTCTTGCCTGATTGGGACGACCGCTTGTTCACGGACATGGCCAGGTCAAACTGGCGCGTGTTGTGGTGTTCAGCGTTTACGAGATCCACACGTTGGGTCTGCAGCTTACACTTGGTGCCGCACACGGGGCAGCCGCGGTTCATGGCAAGCCACAGAGCCTCGGGATTGTGCGTGGGCGGGTCGACCCACGTGAGCTCCGCGGTCCAGACGCGCAGCCAGTGACCTGCTGTGCGCGCGTGCCTGACCAAGTACGTGGGCGCCCAGTGTGAAAAGTCCTGGTGATACGGCGCGATCGGGTTGCGAATGTTGCCAAGTGGCTCAGCGTTGTTGCTCCGACCAAAGGCCACGGGCAGCTCAAAGCACACACGGAGCGGCTCGAGGACAATCTGGCCAGACCACTGGTTAGGAAACACGTGGATGGCCTCTTCCCTTGGCACCTGGGGCGCGAGGCTCGCGCCCTCAAAGATGACAGGTTCCCTACGCAAAAAGTCCAACGTCCCCGCTTGCATGAGTTGGAACTGGGACTCCACAAGCTCCAGGAGCACTTTGAAAGCACTCTGCGATGCCGTATGCCAAAGCGCGCATACGCGGCTTGATCTGCCCATGGCGTAGACCGCCTGACGCAGGAGCGTGCGCTGCGACGTCATGCGCATCTCCGGAGAGGGCCGCGACGGTCCGCGGCGGTCATTGTACGGGCGCTGTGCCTCCTCGACGTAGTCGGCGAAGATGCCCTTGAGCACGAGCGTGGTCAAGTCGACGTCTTCAAAAACGCGGTCCATTTCGGTGACAGTCGAGCCCATTTCTTGCAAAGGGTGGTTGGCGCACACCGCAATCCAACGTGGCGCGTGTTTAGCGGATAAAGTCGCGCGCGGCGCTTGCGGGGTGCGGGAACGGCTTGAGCACTCAGCGCGATGCGTGCTGCGCTCGAACGAGCGGAGCACGAGAAACAAAATGTGCAGACCTTTTTTGACCACCTGGTCGAAGACGTCTCCATCGACAAGCGCGGCCACGTGGGCGATGTTCCCGACCGGCTTGGGCATTTGGACGCGGCGCATAAATGGGGCGTGCTCTACGTGAACGCGCTTCAGCAGGTGCGGCGAAAAGATCTCTACGGGGATCACACCGTTGAGCCACCACTGACGATGGTGCCATCCCAGACGACGATCGCACGACCTCAAGAGCAGTCGGCCTATGTGCGCGGCTACACGCTGTGGTACCTGTGTGGCCGACCAGCATTCGCCGAGACGCCTGGCGACGCAAAAGGTGTGCACACCCACCTCTGGCAGTACACGGTGACAACTGACAATCCCGATGGAAGCAAAAAGTTTGCAAAGCGGCCGTCGGGGATTGCCGACCTCAAGAGTCGCGCACGGGAGGCGTTTGATTTTCACACGCGGTCGCTCGACGCGCAGCGCATGGCCGCCGCGGTGGCTGGGGCCAGCAGCAGCATCGGCGACAGTGTGCCGGTTTCTGCTGCTGCGCCGAGCGATCGCGCCGCTGGCAAACGGCCAGCGGCGTCGACGCCTGAGGAATCGCGCGTCACTGCAACGCCAAAGATGAGTCCCCCAATGCTTACTCCGTATGACGTCCTCGTTGAGCACAAAAACTTTCGCATTGCGATGAAGGAGCCTGGCTCAAAGACCATAAAGGGGTTTTTGGATCAGCCAGAGGCGCGCCATGCGTTTTCAACGCGTCCCTTTGGCGAAATCGCCACGGCGGTCAACGAGCTGCTAAAGGTTGATTCGATCCTCCGATTAGTCAAGTCCGCAGACGACCCTACCAAGGGCGTACCTGGCGCCTTGAAGATTAGTCGCTCTTCTGGGCCAGAACTGCCTCTCTTGGGTAATGACCTCTACACGGGCCTGCGCGACGATTACAAGATCAACGACGTCTACGACAGTGAAGGCAATATCATGCCAGTCGAGCAATGGCCGCCCGCGTTCAGGGCGCTTGGGTTGCAGCTGGTCGACAGCGGCACGTACAATACGGTGTGGCGGTTTGACACAGAAAGCAATCCGCCACCGGATGGGTCGGCACTCAAAAATGCACTAGGCGACGAGCTCGCCAGCAAGCTCATCAAGCAGACGCACGTGCTGCGCATGCCAAAGCCAAGGAGTCAACGCACACACGAGGACGTTGCTGCGGAAATTGCCAACGTCTTTGAGGCGCACTTGGGAGGCTATGGCCCAACGGTGGCTGCGGTGTGGCGCGGGCGATTCGAGGCGCAGGTGCCTGGCGACGGCAGTGCGGACGCAAGGTACAAGCTGTTCATGATTGTCCAGCGCGGCACCATGAGCGCGATGACGCGCATAGATCGTCTAAAACGCGCCGAGCAGCAGGGCAACGATGTCAAGAATCAGTGGAAACAATACCTCTTTGCGCTGCGTGCTTGCATTTGGTGCTTTTCTGCCAACCGCTGCGTGCACCTGGACATCAAGCCCGGTAACTTTGTAGACACGTACGAGGACACCGTAACCAGTGACTTGGCCGTAAAAGTCATCGACTTGGACGGCCGCTACTATGACCGCATCGAGCGCTTGCGTCCCGAAGAGGTTGACGCTGAACTAGGCATCGACGAACACTCCGCAATGGGATGGAAACCCTGCTGGCTGTTTAATATTCTGAACATCAGCTGCCATCTTCTTTTGATACTCAATCACGACGTCTACATGGAACACTGGTGGAAGCCAATCCAAGCAGCTGTTGATGCGACGATGCACATGATGCTTGGGCAAAGTGTCTACGTGCACGACAAGGAGTATTTGCGCGCGCGGCGCTTTGCGATGGGCGACAAGGCGCTCTGGACTGGCTACTTTTTTATGAGGCAGCCACCGCCTGCACCACGCCCGGGGGCAAAGAGTCCCGACGATTTAGCCGAGGCGTCGGTCCACATGGCCAAGTTTTACTTTCACGACTCGTGGTGGCACGAGGCCAAGAAGCGCCTCTTGCCAGCGGTTCAAAAGCTCATGCAGCGCTTGTACGAGTATGAGCACTCCAAACTCCAAGGCCGAGACCAGGCCGCGATGACGACCATTGAGAACGACCACAACTTGGAAAAGGTGGAGTGCGCGCGCGTCTGGGACTGGTACGACACGCAGTACCGGCCCATTGGTTTGCCATTGCTCCGCTTCTTTGAGACGGCGCTTAAAGACGACGTGTCGGCTATGCGACTTATTCAGGTAATGTACCTGTACGCGCAAAAGACTCGCATGGACCTGTACCCTTACACGGACGGGCCGGAGCACCCTGAACGACGCAAAGAGCGAAAACTCACCCTCAAGGGCATGCTTGCCGTGGAAGACAAGCGGATTCACGAGCAGTGGCCCCACAAGATGCCCCCGTTGTTTACAGCCCAATGGGCGACCGCAAAGGACAAGGACTGGAACACAGACCTGGGCGCCATGAGAGCGCTTGGCTTTGGACGCAAGGCGGTACCCCCTGCGTAGAGTGTGTGCGCAAGCGCGTGTCACGTGTGTAGTAGCGTGAGGGTTGAATACGCCGCGCGCGCTAGCTGACACACGCGTCGCTCGCGACGCCGAAATTTAATCTACACGCACCGTCTTCATAGTGCAGCTATAGCACATGTCGGACGCGTACCTCGACATTCGCGGCACGGCGCACCCCGCGCCGCCTCGCAACGGTCGGCGCAGCTGCCCCGCCGACCTGTCGCGCGCCGAGATCCAGGCCACCAACATCGCGGGCCGGCCGTTGCTCAATGAGCATGATCACGAACGCCAGGTTGGCGAATGCCTGGCCAGCTGGCAGGGCATCGACGGCTCGCTACGCGTGGCCGCGCGCGTCACCGATCCCGCGGCCATGCAGCAGGTGCGCGACGGGTCGCTGCGCGGACTGTCGCTCGGCACCAACATGATTCTGGACGAAGAAGGCCAGGTGCTCTTCCGCGACCAGGGCGAGCTGAGCGTGTGCAAGGAAGGGCGCCGACCCGGCACTTGGATCGACACGCTCAATGGCAAGACGGTCATGCAGGTGGCATGCGCGTCCAAGGAGCGCGCGAGGAAGGGTGCGTCGCCTGTCCGCATCCGCACGTCCCCGTCCTCCCGCTAACCCAAGATAACCCACGCCGCGCTTGCGCACGAGTAAGCAGCTGGCCGCGTTGCCTCCCTCGTTTCCTCCCCCCATACACCACCCGCACATTCGCAATGGCCGACACCGAGCCCACCACCTCCGCCGTCCCAGAGGAGTCGGCCGTCATGGAGCAGCTCAAGCAGCAGTTGGCCGAGCAGACCGCCAAGGCGGCGCAGGCCAGCCAGCAGCTTGAGTATTTCAACGGCCGCGAGCGCGAGCGCCTTCACCAGTACCAGCCCGAGACGAAGTTCTTCTTCAATGAGTTCATGAAGGAGGAGATTGAGCAGCACCATGCCGGCACCTCGCTCGCGCAAGACGTGGCGCCCCTTGGCGTGTGGGCCAACGAGTTTCACCAGAAGAAGGACATCACCTCGCAGGGCGCGCTCGCGGCGGCGTCGTACGTTGCCTCCAAGTCGATCAAGCGCCTGCGCGACGAGGCCTCCAGGCTGCCGACGCTTCAGGATTCGCTCGCTTCGAGCCTCAAGGAGAATGAGGAGCTCAAGCAGGGCAAGGACAAGCTGCAGCGCGACTATGATGAGGCTATTGGCCTTGCCAATGAGCGCCAGAAGGGTCTTGAGATTCTCCAGGAGAAGCTCTCGCAGGCGGGCCTCATGAACGAGAAGTTTGACTTTTCCAAGCTCACGTCGCGTGAGGCGGACGCCGAGAAGCCGGCCGAGCCGCACGCCGCGGCGGCCGCTCCCGCGCTCGAGGCTGTCAAGGCCGAGGCGTCCAAGGCCGCTGGCGCGGCGTATGGCAACCCGATCAAGCAGCAGGATCTGCTCACCAGCCTGCTCACGCGAAGCACGGCCGGCCTGCGCATGAGCGCGTCGGGCACACAGCACGCCTTTCTCGGTGCGGCGGGAGGCGAGACCAACCTGGTCGCGTCCTTGACGGCGGCGGGATACTGAGCAACGCGTTGCAGAGGATGAGAATGGAATGAATGGGGCGGATGCGCGCACGCGTGTGTGGTACGTGTAGGGCTGTTGTGAGGGTCGCATGCGCTCGTACTTTAAAAAAAACGCACTCAGAAAGATGAGGCGCAAATACTGTGCGGCTGCACATGACGTCGCATCATGTTGCAGGATTCCCTGTGCATCGCTAACTTGCCAAGGTGCGGCGGCGTAGTGTGTGGGTGCAGAAGCCATGGTAGACATTGATGCGCTCTTCCTGATGGCCGACGAGGCCAAGCGACAGAGTCGTATTGACGAGGGCGAGGATGATTGCAACGACATTGAAGAGAATGATGACGTCTTCAAGGCCATGTATGCCAATGCACGCGGGCGGGTGCGCACGGGCAAGACCACGTGCACAGTTTTGCCCGACGGTGACGTGCACGTGTGCTACGGCATGCAGTGCCCACACGCCGAGGTGACCAAGGAAAAACAGATTGTCTGCTTACTCACCGGCCGGGTTGTTGGCGTTGAGCATAGCCGCGAGCAGGAGGCCGGATGGACGGGCAGATCCGTCGGCAGCGCCAACCCTGACGACACAGCCGGCACGCCCATAGGCGGGTGGGTCAAGCGGCGCGACATGTTCAACGCAAGCTCGCAGGCGTGGCAGATGGCGCGCAGCTTTGGGGAGGCCGATCAGGCCTCCTCAAAACCCTACATGCCGCTGCCAACGCGCCCAGCCAAGCCGGCGGAGCGCTTACCGACCAAGCGCGGCGCGCTGTGCGTCGACGTTGGCACCACCACCACCACCACCACCACCACCGATGACGCACAGAGTTTGAGTCCACCGTCGCATCGGCGTCAGCGCGTGGGAAGACGAGAGACGTGGACCCGCGACGCGGTCGAAAAGTTGACCATGGAGGCACACAGCCAGGTCATCAACAAGTTGTTCATCATCGACGATGAGATTTCAACAACCTCAGCCGAGCCCGAGGCGCGCGATCCGCGGCTTGAAAACCTCGAGTTTGTGCGCACACTGGCGCTGCGGCGCTACGTCAACGCCTGCGTCAAAGGGCTCCAGCGGCTAAACCTAAACGTGCTCAATGACGTGTGCATTCACGCAAATGCCTTTGTGCGCGCAAGGCGTGCAGAGGCCAGTAGCGAAGCATCGGCCGCCACCGACTCCAGCAAGGACAAGCGGCGCGGAGCGTGCTACCAAGGACCCGTGCGCAACCTCATTGCGCGTCTCATTGTTGGCCTGTGGCACGCCGCGTGCCTCACGCCACACATGCGCGACAATCGCAAGGGCAATGACTCCTTCCGACCCTTTGCGGCGGGCGTGCTCTACTCGCTTAAGCGCGGCGTCTACCTGGAGGACGGCACGTGCGTTGTGCCAGAGCTCGAGACGCTCGCGGCGCACCTGCCAGCGCTCCGCTCGACGCAGAGCACGCCAGCGGCCAGGCAGCTGCAGAGCTCGAGCCACAGAGGCATCTGTTCGCTTCACCGATCCATCACGTCCATTGCCGAAATGGAGCCGGACGAGGCCGCGCAGGTGCGCCAGCTGCTGATGGACGCGGCGCGGCAAGCGGCGCTGCTGCGCGAGATGGTGGTGCGGATTGATGGTGGTGGGGGAAGCAAGTCGTAGTTTCTTTTCACACAAAAAGATCGGATACACCATACGCCGCCCGTACAACTGGGGTCCCTCCCCGATCGATACGGCGCGTGCACTCCTGACACAGCCCGTCAACGCGCGACAAGCACTTGGCCCTGCGCTGGCACCCCGGGCAGCCGCGCGTGACCGGGTCTTCTTCGACCCAACAAAAGACACACAGTGTCCCCTTGGCGTGGTGCGCCGCGCGGTGGCACATTGGAACCGTGCACATTTTGACTTTTGCAATTGGCACGTGGTCCTTGTTGGTGCAGCAATTCGGACACACGGGTTCCTCCAGCGTTCGCGTCGGGCGACGGTTGCAGACTTCACACAGGCGACGCACGGTATTCGTGCAGAGAATGCCCCTGAAGCCCTTTTTGTGCTCCCAGTTTTTAACGTCGAGGGTCGTCTTTTGAGGAGCCACAGAACGAACACGCATGGCCCACACACTCACTCGCTCTTTGCACACCGCAAGTTACCACCGCGGCCCGCGGTTGGTGTGGCTGCTCTCGCGATCAAAGCGCCAGTCGAAGCAGCGTCGGCGGTCGGAGTTGGGCCCAAAGCGCGGCTCGAAGCGTGGGTCGAAAGGTCGACGGTCGTGTGGAGGCGAGCGCGGGCGTGGGGGTTGCGGGAACGATGGCCAAACGAGTGCCGACCCACCGCGATTCCAGTAGCGCGAGGGCACGCGCGGCGTTTCGGGCACACGCTTCCAATCCAGCGTCGGCCAAGCGGACGGCGCTGACGGCAACAGGTGCGCTGCGGGCAGAGGCTGCGGCGGCTCGCGCACGTACTCGGTAAGGCTGCGCGGCAGCGCCCCGAGCACGGGCTCCACGCGCACCGGCTCCACCGTTGTGTTCTTACGGACAAACTCGTCGCGGTCGTACTCTGCCAGCGCCTTTTCGGACAGCGGGTGATCCGGAAAGCCCTTCAAGGCCCACGCGTCGTAGTAGACCAAGGTTCCCACCTTGGATGCTGGCTGCTGCGGCGCCTGCTCCGCCTGCCGATGCGGCGGCGGCGGCGGCTGTCGAGATGGCTGTGGTGGTGCCTGCCGAGGCGACTGCGGTGCTGGCCGCACGTTGAGCATTCCAACCTTGCCGGCATGAACAGGGCGACCGAGCGCAACGGCATCAATGGCAGGCTTTGATGCCTTCTCCGACTGCCGCCACTTGGCAAGCGCAACGGGCTTGTTTGCGGGCACCGACTTCAGCGGTGGCGTCGCGGGCGGCACGTCGGGCGACGTCGTGGGCGGCGCGGCCGGCGTCACGGGTGGTCCAGCCGGTGGCGAGATTGGGACCGAAACCCGTTTCAGGATGTCGTCGAGCGAGCGCCGCTTTTTGGAAGGCGACGCTGTCAACGCCTTGCGTTTCTTGGGCGGTACCAAAATCGGAGCAAGCTTCTCGGGTATGGGCTCCTTGTATTCGTCATCATCCGTGTCGTGCTCGCTCGACCCGGAGTCTTCTGTATCCTCAGCGCGTGCCTCGTCATAGGTCTTGTTCGCGATACCCGTGGTAGTCGCAATGTTCAGGACTGGCGTCTGCTTGCGAGTTCTCTTGGGTACGTAGAGCAGCTGTTTCTCCGGCGGCAATGCTTTGAATTGTTTAAGCTCGTTGCGGTCGGTTATGCAGTTCATGTTGCGCTTGATCGCGCGGCGCTGCAGTCGGCCCTCCTTGCCTGCAGAGTCGTCTTCCGATTCGGTATCCGACACTGCCTCCTCCGATTCGGAGTTGTACCGCTTGCGCCTGGAGCTGGCAACGCTCCTTGTTGACACAGCCGCCCGCACGCTGCTGGGCGGCTTGCCGCGGCGTTTTTTGTGCTGCGCGATCTTCTTCGGCTTGCGGCGCTTCACTGGTTGCTTCACCGCCAGGATGACGCACGCGTCGTCGGGCCGGTCAACATCTTCGCCCTCGACACCATCGGCATCGGAATCGGAGTCCGAGTTAAGATTCATTCTTCGCGCGCGTAGCGCGCGTGTGTTCTCGCGGCTTGGGTCGCTTGCACACCGCAAGCGCGCGCGGTGGCGCACGCGCGCCTCGACGCCAAGGCGCGCTAGCAGTCGTGGGTTCTGCAACGAAACGGCAGAGGAGCGCCCGCGCGTGGTGGCTGACGCGCTTCCTCATGTTGGAGGTGCTCATCATAGGAGGCAGCGTCACAAGCGGCAGTGGCGTAGGCAACGACCCAGCGCGCGCGTGGCACGCCTTCCTCGGCCCCAGCGCACGGTTGACTGTGCACTTCAAGAACGCGATCGATCCCTCCTACTTCTTGCACTGCACCGGGCGCTTCGTGGAGCACGACCACTACGACGCCGTGCTGTTTGACCTCGGCGCGAACATGTATCACGCCGCGTGCGAAGAGTACCTCGTGGACCTCATCGCGCGCGTGCGCTGCCTCTCCAAAGCGCCTTCGATAGCCGTGATCAACTGGCCCGGGTTAGTAAAGACCAACGACTCGTCCGGTGCCGCGTGGCGCGCGCGCGCCACGCTCCTCGAGGTTCCGCACGGGCCCGAGTTCTACTCGACCGACCGGGTGCACCCCAACGCCCGCGGCCACGCCGAGATTGCGGCGCGCGTGCGCGCGTACTTGGCGCAACCGCCGCGCGATGCCGCGTACGCGCCCGACCACGACTGCCGGCCCGTCAGCGAGGAGGTGTGCTACCCGAGCGCGACGGACATGCCGGTGGTGCGAGACGTCGCTGGCAACCCGCACGGCTGGACGCTCGTGGACGACAGCCCCGCCCCACACCTGCTGCACAAGCGCGGCTGGGCCACAGCAACACCCAACGCCACCCTGACCCTCACGATTCCTCCAATCAAGACGTGTGGCTCCATCGTGAAGCTGGCCTACCTCGCGTCCAACTTCACGGGCCCGTTTCGCGTGACGTGCGAAGCGGGCTGCGCGTGCAGCCGAATCCGCTTCTATCACCAGTGGAGCGCCTTCCCCTTTCCCGTCGTCACAGGGCACGAAGACTGCATCGTGGGCACGATGCTCAGCAACTGCCAGGCGTTAAAAGTCACTCGCGAAACAAGCTTCAACCTGCTGCGCAGGCGCGCGGCGCCGTGCCGCGTCACCGTGACCGCGCTGACCAGCAGACGCGTGCGACTCGACGGGCTCTACGTGGAGCAGCCGAGCATAGACTACGTAAAGTATGCGCGCACTTCGCCGCCCTCGACGGTGGCGCAGCGCCACTTTGGGCGGCGGGCACGAAACACTTCATGTTTCTAGCCGTGTTTAAAAACGCGCGCTGGGCCAGGTGTTGCGTCTAATGGAGTCTCGGGTCCCACTTCTCCCTCTAGACAAGCACGCGCACGGGGCGGGGGCGGCGCGTGGGGTTGCCCGGCAAGCGGGTGTCACTGAGAATTCCACGTTGGCTTCATTTACATCCAACGTGGAGTCGTTTGGGCGCCGTTCAAGAAAGTAGGGAGTTTCATCCAAAAAGTAGGGAGTTTTCAAATCTCGCCATCGGAAGATCAGTTTGCCCCAAGGCTGTGCGAGGGGCTCGAAAGATGCCGGATCGAAACGAAAGCCACCCCCTACTTTTTGAGAAAAACTCCCTATTTTTGAACGACTCCCGAACGACCCAACGTCGTTCGGGAACGACTCGAAAAAACTCCCTATTTTTTTAGGGGGTTTTGGGGAGTCGTTCCCGAACGACGTTGGGTCGTTCGGGAGTCGTTCAAAAATAGGGAGTTTTTCTCAAAAAATAGGGAGTATCTTTCGAGCACTTGGCCCATCTTTCGAGCCCCTCGCACCACCTTGAGGCAAACTGATCTCGAGCCGAGCGAGATTTGTCTATCTGCCTATTTTTTCTTTTTAGGGACTTTCGGGCCGCGGCCCGTCGCGCCGTGCAATAACGCCCGATTGCGCACCCGCTCTAGTGAAGGGCGCGCGCGTGCGCCATGTCGCTCCCCTTCTTGCCTCTGTGCTCCACGGGAGGCACCAACGACTCCGAAGCGGGCAATTCCAACACCCCGCACCGACCGACCCCCGCCGCCGCGGGGCTGATGGACTCCGCGCTGGGCATGCCCGAGCTGGAGATCGTGCGCAACATCCTGGAGCAGATCCACGCGGACGACGCGGACAACGCCAAGGAGCAAGCGTGCTCCACGGTCGACAGCTGGCTCTCCGCAAACCGGTCGCACCTCCGCTTGCGCGACGAGGACGCGGTCTGGAAGACGCTGCTGCGCAACGTGTTCCCGAACGCACCCGCCCCCGCGTCCCACGACGGGGAGGTGGGCTGGCTTCCGGAGAACTACGTGCCCAGCAACAACAAGGAGCTGTTCTACGCCATGTGCAACCGCTACAGGCACTTGCGCCTCGCCGAGGCGGCGTTCGCGCGGCTGCTTGTCGAGCGGGACGAGGCAGAGCGCGTGTACCTCGACCTCGAATCGGAACTCGTCGACTTCATGCAAGCCCGTCCGGGGTTCACGTTTCACTCGTTTTCCAGGAAGGAGGAGCCCGCTCCCGACGATGCCGGGCCCGGCCTCACGGCCCAATGGAAAGCGGTGGCTCGCGACTTCCGCAAGGCGCGGCGGCGGTGGTTCAGGCTCGACGACCGCATGCGTCAGGAATGGGACAACGTGATCGACGCGCGTAACTTCGTCCGCGCCTGGGTGCCCATACCGCAGACGCTCCGGCCTCGGCGCGAGCCGGCCAGGCCCGACTTTCACCTGCGCAACGAGCCAGACACGAGCGACGAGGACGACGAGGACGACCCGTGACTGCGAGACGCCGTTTAGCCGTTTAGCCGTGAGCACGACCCTTTGGGGCACTCCACTCGCGTGGGCAGGGTTGTCAAGCCCTGAACAGTCTAAAACTTTGTGGACTCGCCTTGCGCAGACGGCCCTTTTGGCCAAGTGGATCTGCAACTCGTAAAACTTAAACCGTCTAGGGGTTTGTGGGCTTACAAGGTTGCGATGGTCCTTGTGGCCGGGCCGGTTCATGGCCCTAGGCGCGCTCCTCGCGAAAGCGGCGCGGAGGCGGCTGCACGTAAATGAGCGCCCTCCAGGCGTCGCGCAGCCCCGCGAGGGGAGGCAGCTGCTCTCCGGCCATGGCGCCCGCCCCCCTCCGCCCCCTTCCCTCTTTGCACACTCCGTTAGGGACCTTATTCCGTTGGGAAGGCGGTTGAAGAGGTTCGCTAACTAAGCCGAGCGCGGTGCGCGCGTGAGTGCGCGCGCGCGTGTGTGTGTGTCCGCGCGTGTGTGTCCGCGCGCGCGCGCGCGCATCCCAACCAAAGGAAATGACGCGCGTCACCTTCGTGCAGACGTCTCAATCCTCGAGTTTCAAACATAGAGGAGCGCACGTGGCCCGCGTGCTCTCCTCGCTTTCGATGAACACGAGCGTCGCCACCTGCTCGACCCTCGCCAAAGACCGCGCACTTTTTCCTGCCGTCTACATCCACGTGAAACACCCTTGCCTCGCGATTCTAGGCCGACCCGGCACGCGGCACGTGCTGGACGTGGTCGACGGCGCCGAGCACCTCCAGGGATTTGACGGGCTGATCGCGAGCACGCAGGCGCAGATCGACGAGGGGCGGCTCTGGCGCTTCGGCCTTCGGTGCAAGGTTAGAGGCGCGCTTCCAAAGTCCGTCGACCGGGACAACGTGTCCGCCGCACGAGCAGAACAAAACTCCTTTTGCGACACGCACCCGTGTGCCGTGATCCCGCACATGGCGAATCTTCCCTGCACCACGATGGCCGATCCGCCCTCGCCACGCGTGCACGGCGTGTCGGGGTTTGTCGGCGCGGCTGCCGACACGTGCTCCAACACGCGCGCCGAGCGCGCGAGCGCCTTTCCGGAGGCGCTCCGACAGAGCCAGCGCGGCGCTCCCGAAGCTCCAGGAAAGCTCGACGAGTACGGATTCTGTCGCCTTATGGACCAGATCGACGTCGCACTCGTCTGGAAGATGAGTAACGACCAAGACAAGCCCTGCGAACGATTCGAGCTACCGATAATGGCGAACCGGCCGACCATCATCCACTCCTTTTACGCGTGCGCGCGCGAGATCGAGGGCGCCGCGCCGTTTCGGTGCAACGACACGGCGTGCGCGCTGCGCACCGCGGAGGCCATTCGAAGCGGCGCACTCGACGCGGCCTTCGGGCGGCTGCGGGTCGAGGTGGAGCTCAGAAACGCGCAGATTCCCGCCATGTACCGGGCGCTAATGTCGCGGGTGGCGCGGGTGGCGCCTTACAGCCCGTGCGTGGTGACGCGCGCGAGCAAGTCGCCCGGCGCATTTGCAAGCGCCGACGGCGCGCTGACGACCAATCGTGGGCGCTGAGAGGGAAGCGAGTTCATGGCCGCGGGGTCGCCCATGCGCAGCCCCGCGAGGGGAGGCGGTTGAAGAGATTCGCTAACTAAGCCGAGCGCGGTGCGCGCGCGTGTGTGCGTGTCCCGTCCCCGGAGGCAAAGGCGACCCATTCGGGTTGTGCTTGCGTAGAAACTAAACATGCTTGTGCTCGCGTGTGTCTTCCCCCTGTCCCTGGATCCGATCTGGCCGTGGCCGCCGCTGGCACGGAACAGTGTGCAAAGCGGCTCAGGCGAGCTCTCGGTTGACGACGTAACCTTTGGCTTCGACCAGCTGTACGAGCACAACAAGCTTTGGGCGCAGCAGCGCTTCATGGGCGTGCAGTGCCAACAGGACCCGATGGACGCGTGGATTCTGCAAGAGATCCTCTTCGATTGTCGTCCCGACCTAGTGATCGAAACAGGCACCCAGAATGGTGGGGGCACGCTATTTTATGCTGCAATGATGCAGTTGTACGACCCAACGGCAAGGGTGCTCACGGTGGACACCTTGCCGGTGGACTCGATGAAGGGGATGTATTCGATACCGGGGTTCTGTGCGCGCAAAGGGTGCCTCAACGCCACAGATAATCCGCTCTGGCCAAAGCACGTGCAATTCATTTTGGGCAGGTCCACAGACCTGCACGTGTTGAAAGCCGTTCGCGAGGCTGCGAGTAAGGCCAAACGCGTCATGGTGGTACTCGACAGCCTTCACCGGTACGACAATGTTTTGAAAGAGCTTCAATGTTACCACGACATCGTCACACCTGGCCAATATTTGATAATACAGGACACCAAGCTGGACCGCATACGCGGCACAAAAAGTGCCAAGGCCGCTGCACACGCCTTCATGCAGCCTGGGGCGCTCGGTGATGGAAAATTCCGACTGGACAAGTCTCGGGAGTACCTGTTGTACTCGCAGCACTCTGACGGGTACCTTTTGCGAGTCTGAGTGCCTCAGCTCCGCGGCGGCTAGACACACGTTAGGCTCACAGAATTCACACCCAAACACGCTCAAACGCGCCCAACTCGCTGGCGTTGGGGGAGGCGGCGTTTTACGAGCACTCGATCGCGTGCGCTAGGGCGGCTCCCAAGCACACGCGTTACCAACGTCGGGCGCGCAGATGACGGTCGGCGAGGCGTACCAGCGCATCCTCTCCAAGGCGCGCGAGTTTGACTCGAACGTGCGCATCTCCAAGGTGTCGCGCACGGATGCAAACGACGGCGTCCTCCTGCGCCTCTGCCCGCAGGAGGGCGAAACGGCCGGCCTCGTGCAGGCGCTACGCCGCTGCCTGCCGCTGGCGAGCGTCGGCACCGTCGAGAACCGCCTGAACGGGCGCACCGAGGCGCAGATCCTGCTGCCCAACGATCACGAGCAGGTGCGGATTGCCAAGTCGCTCGCCATGCACGGCGCGTGGCAGTACCCGTTGCGAATGGTGGCCAACTTGCTCATTGCCGTTCTGGGGCTTGTTTGTGTCTACCAAGCCATTGAGATAACCAGGGACTGAGCCGCAGAGGGGTAAGGATGGAGATCCTGTCGACATGTGAGGCGAACTACGACGCCACGGGGTCGGCCATAACAGCGACGGTGTTCCTGGTGGTGTTTGTCTGTTTGTTAGTGTTTGACGGCGCCCTAACCGCGCTGGCGCTTAGAGGAGCAATCCTTCCGGGGTCTGCGTATCTTAATAGATGCTGTGTGCGATCATAACAAAGACTGATTACAAAAGCAACGGCTCGATGTCGTTGTGAGTAGTGGGCACCCACACGACCGCGGGGTGCAGCTTCACCCCCCAAGTCGGCTCCGTCACAGTTGTGAGGCTTGCCTGACCCCTTCGCCGCGCACGGCACGCTTCTGCGAGTAACCTCCTACGCGCCCTGCGCCGTTCGAGATCGCGCAGGGCTACGCACTTGCTCTGGATCTCCGATGCGGTGCGGTCCTCAAAGAGGAGCGCCGCCTGCTCGTAGTCTATGCGGTGCGGCTGCAGTAGCTCGAGCACGTTTTTCAGCGCGTCCACCTCGGGCGTGGTCCACGAGCGCCTTCCCATGACACCCGTGGCAAGGGAGTAGCACAAGTTGCAGAAGTCGTGCGCTGGTCGCGCGCTATGCGTTCATGCGTCGTTTCATAAGCCACGACGCCAAAGTACCTCAGTAAGAACACGGACAGGGACGTTGCGCGCGTAGGCGCACCCGGTGGGTGCGTCGGTGCGTTGTCCCGTGCATGCCTCTGGCGTTCCTCGCCCTCGTCGCGGCGTCCAATGGCACGGGTGTCGTGACCGCGCCGCGCCGACGCCTCGTTGGCCAGAACCTGCACTACGTCTCCGACCAGTGCGTGGGCAACGGCGGCATCCAGTCGGCCGGCCAGGGGACCTGCACGCAGCACATTGACGACACGCAGCTCAACGTGGGCAACCGGCCAACCGGGCACCTTGTCGACGACTACAACATTGCGCTGCGCTGTTGCTCTGGATCCGGCAGCACCCTTGCGTGCTTCTCGAGTGGGCCCAGCGGCTGCTACGGAGTGGGCCTCACGCGCGATCAGGCGGAGGCGGCATGCGCGGCCGATGACAAAAGGCTGTGCACCATCGCCGAGCTTCGGATGCCCCTCAATGATGGTGGCTGCTGCGGCTCGGGGTGCAGCTACGACAACCACTTCGTCTGGAGCTCGGAGGTGTGCGACACCTACCCGCTCGCCGATCTGGTCAACGAGGCCGGCCTGGCGTGCCCGCTGTCGGGCCCGCACGCCAACAAGTACGTTCCGATAACCGGCAGGCGGTGCGTGAGCGCCGACTCCTTTGTGGACGACGTCAACACGTTCGTGTCGCTGAGCTCTGCCATCGACGCGCTCAAGGCCATTCACGACGCCGACGGCGGCGCGCAATCGAGCTCGTGCCAGTCGATCGTGTACCTGCCCGTGTGGGACTTCCAGCCGCTTGACAAGTACGTGCTCGTCGAGGGCACGACCCTGCAGACCTCCAGCACCGGAGACGTCTCCTACACGCTCGACTGCGCGCCGCCGCCATCGCCGCCGCCGCCGCTGCCGCCTATGGCGCCGCTGGCGTCGGCCTACCCGTCGTGCAGCAAGGCCGAGATGTTGGCGCACAGGATCAGCATGGCCGACTGCAAGGCGCTGTACGACGCGCGGCCGCAGGCCGAGCGCGACAGCAACCAGGTCACGTGGGGGGCCAGCTCGGTCGGGTCGTCGAGTGGCGCGTGTCGACTGGTGGTCGAGCTGCCGTCCACCTACGCGTTGGGCACGTTCATGTGGTCCAACTGGGGCAGCCCCTACGACGACTGCGACACGGCGTCGGTGCAGTGCATCTGCTACATCCCGTCACCGCCGCCGCCGCCGCCGCCGCCGCCCGCCTTGCCGCCGCCGCCGATCCCGTCGCTGCCGCTGCCGGCCATCCAGCCGTCCTCGGGCGCGGCCGACGCGCCCTTCAACCAGTGCCACCGCGTCACCACCAGCGACGCTTGCGGCAAGCGAACCACGTCCATCTGCCCTGCGGGGTACGAGATCACCACGCGCGAGGAGTGCGAGGAGGCGGCGCGCGACCTGAAGGAGGGGCAGGGCGCCGACTCCGTGCAACCGCTCAACTCGCAGTCGTACAACAGCCCTCCGGGCACCGAGTCG
>Ga0233444_10002546_pt1 | contig 19108 bp, 31 predicted proteins | sample SI_124_October20_6_FD_182792 | JGI IMG/M metagenome (GOLD analysis project Ga0233444, IMG submission 182792) | Seawater microbial communities from Saanich Inlet, British Columbia, Canada - SI_124_October2016_10_MG | ecosystem: Environmental > Aquatic > Marine > Inlet | place: Canada: British... | reverse complement strand
GATTGCGATGGATGAAGGCTTGCGCTTTGCGATCCGCGAAGGTGGCCGCACCGTGGGTGCTGGTGTCGTCGCAACAGTCATAAAATAATTTAAATATTCAGGGGGGCGTTTTGCCCCTCTTTATTGTTTACTAACGAGGTAGAATAATATGGAAACCCAGAACATCCGAATCAGGTTGAAAGCTTTCGACCACCGTATTCTTGACCAGTCCACGACCGAAATCGTGAACACGGCCAAGCGTACAGGTGCGGAAGTTCGCGGGCCAATTCCGTTACCGACAAATTTGCGTCGGATGACAGTTCTGCGTTCACCTCATATTGACAAGAAAAGTCGCGAACAGTTTGAAATGCGTACGCATAAGCGACTGCTCGATATTGTTGACCCGACACCACAAACCGTTGACGCGCTGATGAAGCTCGATCTAGCGGCAGGTGTTGACGTTGAGATTAAGCTCTAGGGAAGGGGCAGAATTATGCGTAGCGGCATCATCGCACGTAAATTGGGAATGACCCGTGTCTTTAACGAAGCTGGCCATCATGTGCCGGTTACCGTTCTGAAGATGGACGATGTTCAGGTTGTTTCTGTGCGTAACAAAGAAGTAGATGGTTATACTGCGGTTCAGCTTGGGGCAGGCATGGCGAAAGCCAAGAATGTATCCAAGCCAATGCGCGGTCACTTTGCCAAGGCAAATGTGTTGCCAAAGTCAAAGCTAGTTGAGTTTCGCGTCAGTGATGATGCGGTTCTTGATGTAGGCGCGACATTGGTGCCAAGCCATTTTGTAGCAGGTCAGAAGGTTGACGTTGCTGGCACGACTCAGGGTAAGGGTTTTGCTGGTGCCATGAAGCGGCATAACTTTGCCGGTTTGCGCGCCTCACATGGTGTATCGGTCTCGCATCGTTCACATGGTTCGACTGGCCAGTGTCAGGATCCGGGCAAGGTGTTCAAAGGCAAGAAAATGGCCGGACATATGGGCGCCGTGCGTAAAACAACTCAGAATATTGAGGTTGTTGCGGTTGACGATGAAGAAGGAGTCCTATTGCTGTGCGGTGCGGTTCCTGGTCCAAAGAATGGCTGGGTACTTATCAGCGACGCGGTCAAGGCAAAGCCGTTTGAAGGTGTGCCATTTCCGGCAGGCCTGTTGAGCGACGCGCCAGAAGCTGTCGAAGCAGAGGCCGCTGCGCCAGCCGAAGATCAGGCACCAGCTGTTGAGGCTGCTCCGGCTGAGGATGTAGCTGTTGAAACGCCTGCTGACGCATCTGCGGACGCTGAAGCCGAGAAGGAATAGCAAGATGAAGTTGAATGTGAAAACACTTGATAACAAGGCTGCTGGTGACATCACCGTGGACGACGCTGTGTTTGCAGTGGCGCCGCGCGCTGATTTGCTTGCACGTGTTGTTAAATGGCAGTTGGCAAAACGCCGCACTGGTTCGCATAAGGTTAAAAGCCGGTCTGAAGTCGCCCGCACCACAGCCAAGATGTTCCGCCAGAAAGGCACTGGCCGCGCACGTCATGGTGCCGCGTCGGTTGTCCAGTTCCGTGGTGGTGGCGTTGTTCATGGTCCGGTTGTTCGCGATCATGGTCATGCACTACCTAAAAAGGTACGTCGCGCTGGTCTTCGTTCGGCATTGTCTAGCAAGGCATCCGAAGGCAAGCTAATCGTGCTTGATAAGCTGGTCAGCAAGGGCAAAACCGCCGCATTGCGCGCGCAATTGTCAAAGCTTGGTGCTGAAAATGCCCTCATCATTGGTGGTGAAGAGCTTGATGCTGGTTTCGTGAATGCGGCGAATAATATCCCGCTTGTCGATGTTCTGCCGCAGCAGGGCATCAATGTGTATGACATTCTGCGTCGTGACGTTCTTATTCTTTCCAAAGACGCAGCGGCTCATCTTGAGGAGCGCTTGAAATGAGTATCCGTGCACGTAAGCCCGAAAAAGTCACTTTAAGCCGTGCGGCTGCCTATGACACCATTTTGCGTCCGATCATCACTGAAAAGGCCACAAAGGCCAGTGAAAACGGTCAGGTAACATTCGCTGTGCCTTTGTCAGCGACAAAGCCTGAAATCAAGGCGGCTGTCGAAATGCTGTTTGACGTCAATGTAACCGCGGTAAACACAATCTTGCTTAAAGGTAAAAGCAAGATGTTCAAAGGCCGTCCGGGTCGCCGCTCAGACATGAAAAAGGCAATGGTAACATTGGCCGAGGGTCAGAATATTGACCTGATGGGAGTCTAGACGATGGCTTTGAAGAAGTTTAATCCAACCACACCTAGCCAGCGGAACCTTGTTCTGGTCGATAAATCTGACCTTTACAAAGGCAAGCCGGTTAAAAAGCTGACCGTTGGTTTGTCAAAGACAGGTGGCCGTAACAATTCGGGTCACGTCACGTCTTGGCAGAAAGGTGGCGGCCACAAGCGTCGTTACCGTATGGTCGATTTCAAACGTACCAAGACAGGCATCATGGCGACTGTTGAACGCCTAGAATATGATCCGAACCGGACAGCCTTTATTGCGCTTATCACCTATGATGATGGCGAACAAAGCTACATTCTGGCGCCACAGCGTTTGTCTGTTGGTGACAAGATCAGCTCGGGCATCGGTGCCGACATAAAGCCAGGCAATGCCTTGCCGCTTGCCAATATTCCAGTTGGAACATTGGTTCATAATGTTGAGCTAAAGCCCGGCAAAGGTGGCCAGCTTGCACGCTCGGCTGGTACATATATCCAGCTGGTTGGCCGTGATCGTGGTTACGCCATTTTGCGCCTGACATCTGGCGAGGTTCGCCTCGTGCGTTCGGAATGTATGGCATCTATCGGTGCGGTATCAAATCCGGATCAACAGAATATCAAGATTGGTAAAGCTGGCCGTAATCGCTGGCTTGGACGTCGCCCCCATGTACGTGGTGTCGTCATGAACCCTATCGATCACCCGCATGGTGGTGGTGAAGGTCGTACGTCGGGTGGTCGCCATCCGGTAACACCTTGGGGTAAGCCAACTAAAGGTAAGCGTACTCGTTCTAACAAGAAGACTGACCGCCTGATCGTGCGGCGTCGCAAGCCATAAGGGTTTTTTGATAGTCATGGCACGTTCAGTTTGGAAAGGTCCGTTTGTTGACGGACATCTTTTGAAAAAGGCAGACAAGGTTCGCGAATCTGGTCGTAATGAAGTCATCAAGACTTGGTCACGCCGTTCAACAATCCTGCCACAATTCGTTGGTTTGACCTTTGGGGTGCATAACGGAAACAAATTTATTCCGGTATCTGTCTCTGAAGAAATGGTCGGGCATAAATTTGGTGAATTTTCACCAACCCGCACCTATTACGGTCACGCCGCCGACAAGAAATCAAAGCGTTAGGGGCTCACGATGGGTAAGCAAGCAAAACCAAGAGTTCTGGCCGATAGCGAAGCTAAGACGATTGTTCGTAATATTCGGGTCAGCCCTCAAAAGCTGAATCTGGTGGCGACAATGATACGGGGCATGGATGTGAACAAGGCGATTGCAACCTTGACCTTCTCACGTCGCCGGATTTCTAACGACGTTGAAAAAGCATTGAAATCAGCGATCGCAAATGCGGAAAACAATCATTCTTTGGATGTTGACCGTCTTTACGTCAAAGAAGCACATGTTGGCAAAGGTCTGGTGATGAAGCGTTTCAAGGCACGCGCCCGCGGTCGTGGTGCACGTATCCTTAAGCCATATTCACATCTGACGATCATTGTCGGTGAAAGAGGAGACCAGTAGATGGGTCAGAAAGTTAAACCAATTGGTCTGCGTGTTGGTATCAACCGTACATGGGACTCACGCTGGTATGCTGGTCGTAACTACGGCAAATTGCTGCATGAAGACATCAAACTACGCGAATATCTGATGGATCGCCTAAAACAGGCCGCTATCAGCCGCGTTGTGATCGAACGTCCTGCTGGCCGCGCCCGTGTCACAATCCATGCGGGTCGTCCAGGTCTTATCATCGGTAAAAAAGGTCAGGATATTGAAAAGCTACGTGTTGATCTTGGCAAACGTATTGGCGGTGAAGTCAGCCTGAATATCGTTGAGGTGCGCAAGCCTGAAATTGATGCCAAGCTGGTTGCCGAAAACATTGCTCAGCAGCTAGAACGTCGTGTTGGTTTTCGTCGTGCTATGAAGCGTGCGGTTCAGTCTGCAATGCGTCTTGGTGCCTTGGGTGTGCGGATTAATTGTGCTGGTCGTTTGGGCGGTGCTGAGATTGCGCGTACTGAATGGTATCGCGAAGGTCGCGTGCCACTACATACATTGCGCGCTGAAGTTGATTACGGTGAAGCAACTGCTTTTACCACCTATGGTGCCTGCGGCATCAAAGTTTGGGTTTTCAAGGGCGAAGTAATGGCTCATGACCCAATGGCTCAAGACAAGCGCTTGGCCGAACAGCAAGCTGGCCCTGCGCCACGCGCAAACGGTTAAGACGAGGGAGATTAAGTCATGCTTTCGCCAAAGCGTACCAAGTTCCGCAAGGCTCACAAAGGCCGTATCCATGGCAATGCCAAGGGTGGAACACAACTGAATTTCGGGTCTTATGGCTTAAAGGCCATGTCACCTGAGCGTGTCACAGCACGCCAGATTGAGGCCGCACGTCGTGCTATCACACGTCACCTGCGCCGTACTGGCCGTGTCTGGATCCGTATTTTTCCTGATGTGCCTGTATCATCAAAGCCTGCCGAGGTTCGGATGGGTAAAGGTAAGGGTTCACCTGAATTTTGGGTAGCCCGTGTTAAGCCAGGCCGCATCATGTTTGAAATTGATGGTGTTCCGTGGGAATTGGCGCAGGAGGCTTTCCGTCTTGCCGCTGCCAAGCTTCCGCTTGATACCAAAATTGTTCGTCGTCTCGGCGATAGCGATTAGAAAGAGGCATTAAGATGGCAACCGTTAAGGCTGAAGAGCTTCGTGCTAAAACCCCTGATGAGCTGAAAACCCAGCTTGTTGATCTGAAAAAAGAGCAGTTCAATCTGCGCTTTCAGATTGCAGGTGGTCAGAATGAAAACCCGGCGCGTGCACGTATTGTGCGCCGCGAAATCGCCCGCATCAAAACTGTGCTTGGTCAAAAAACCAGTGCAGAAAATGCAGCTAAGTAAGGAAAGCAAGTTATGCCAAAGCGTACCATGCAGGGAACCGTTGTGAGCGATAAAGCAGACAAGACTGTAACAGTGCTTGTCGAGCGTCGCATCATGCACCCGGTTTATAAAAAGATTATTACCAAGTCGAAGAAGTTTGCGGCACATGATGCCCAAAACCACTTCAAAGAGGGTGATTTTGTTCGTATCCGCGAATGTGCACCAATTTCAAAGTCAAAGGTCTATGAAGTGATCTATGACGACGCAGCCAAAGCCTAGGGGGAGACTGACATGATTCAAATGCAGTCAAATCTTGAAGTTGCCGATAACTCTGGCGCACGCCGGGTTCAATGTATCAAGGTGCTTGGTGGCTCAGGTCGCAAGGTAGCTGGTGTAGGTGACGTGATTGTGGTGTCCGTAAAGGAAGCCATTCCACGCGGTAAAGTCAAAAAGGGCGATGTGCATCGTGCTGTTATTGTTCGCACTGCCAAGGAAATCCGTCGTGCAGATGGCAGTGCCATCCGTTTTGACCGGAATGCAGCTGTTTTGCTGAACAAGCAGGACGAGCCGATTGGCACGCGTATTTTTGGCCCTGTAACACGTGAGTTGCGGAGCAAAAAATTCATGAAAATTGTTTCGCTTGCGCCGGAGGTGCTGTGATGGCTGATAAGTTCAAAATCAAAAAGGGCGATCAGGTTATTGTGATCACTGGCCGTGATAAGGGCAAAAAAGGCGAAGTTCTTGAAGTGCTTCGCGCTGAATCCCGCATTCGCGTTCAGGGTATCAATATGGTCAAACGTCATCGTCGTCCGACCCAAAGTGATGCTGGTGGTATCATTCCAATGGAAGCCCCAATGCATATTTCTAATGTCGCCCATATTGACCCTGATAACGGAGCAGCAACGCGCGTCGGTTATGAAGTCAAGGATGGCAAAAAAGTTCGGATCGCTCGTCGGTCTGGTAAGGCTCTGGCATAAGCCAGGGTAAGGAGAGTAAGCTGAGATGAAAACGCGTTTAGAAGAACATTATCTGACGGCAGTTCGCCCGGCTCTTGTGGAAAAGTTTGGCTATAAGAATGCCATGCAGATTCCAAAGCTTGAGAAGGTCGTCATTAACATGGGTGTCGGTGAAGCCGTGCGTGATTCGAAAAAAATCGATCATGCCACGCGTGAACTGGCTGCGATTACTGGTCAAAAGCCGATTGTGACTCGTTCAAAGAAAGCCAATGCGGCTTTCAAATTGCGCGAAGGTATGCCAATCGGTTGTAAAGTGACCCTGCGTCGCGAGCAAATGTATGAATTCATTGATCGCCTTGTAACGATTGCCCTGCCGCGCGTACGTGATTTTCGCGGCCTGAATGGCAAAAGTTTCGATGGTAATGGCAATTACGCCATGGGTATCAAGGAACAAATCATTTTTCCTGAGGTTGATTACGACCAAGTTGATGAAGTCCGCGGCATGGACATCATCGTAGTCACCTCTGCCAACACGGATGACGAAGCCCGCGAATTGCTCGCGAACTTCCAGTTTCCGTTTATTAAAGCGTAAGGCAAAGGGGTCAGACATGGCTAAGAAAAGCGCCGTTGAAAAAAATAACAAGCGCAAGCGTATAGTCGCCTCTAAGGGTGCACGTCGCGCTGCTTTGAAGGCAATTATCAAGAATAAGGAACTGCCGATTGAAGAGCGGTTTCAGGCTGTTTTGAAGCTGGCTGAAGAGCCACGCGACAGCGCGGCAATTCGCGTTCGCAATCGTTGTGAAATCTCAGGACGTCCACGCGGTTATGATCGTAAATTAAGAATGTCTCGGATCGCGCTTCGTGATCTGGCCTCAATGGGTCAGGTGCCGGGTGTCGTGAAATCAAGCTGGTAAGTCAGAGGAGATATAAAAATGTCAATGAGTGATCCTCTAGGTGATATGCTGACCCGTATTCGTAACGGTCAGAATGCACGCAAAAATGTCGTATCCAGCCCGTCATCACGGTTCCGGACAAATGTTCTGGAAGTGCTCAAGCGCGAAGGTTACATCCGTAACTATTCCAGCGTTGATGTACGTCCTGGCATCAAGGAATTGAAGATTGAGCTGAAATATCACGAAGGTGAGCCAGTAATCTCCGAGATCAAGCGCGTATCACGCCCTGGTCGTCGTGTGTATCATGGGCTTCGTGATCTGCCACGGGTGTATAACGGACTTGGTATTGCCATTCTGTCCACACCACGCGGCGTTCTTTCAGATAATGAGGCCCGCACTGCCAAAGTTGGCGGCGAAGTCCTCTGCCACGTATTTTAGGGAGCTGTTTAGATGTCTCGTGTCGGAAACAGTGCGATTGCTATCCCGTCTGATGTGACTGTGTCACAAGAAGGCGGCATGGTCGTTGTCAAAGGAAAAAATGGTGAACTTACCGCGCCGTTGCATCGTGATGTTGAATTGTCGGTTGCCGACAATATGGCAACTGTTGCACCACGCCGTAATTCAAAGCAAGCCAAGGCGCTTTGGGGCACCATGCGGGCAACCGTAAGCAATATGGTTGCTGGTGTGACCACTGGTTTTACCCGCAAGCTTGAAATCAACGGTGTTGGTTATCGTGCGGCGATGCAGGGTAACAAGCTTGTTCTAAGCTTGGGTTTCAGCCATCCAGTTGAAATGGAAGTGCCAGCTGGGCTTAAAGTGACTGTTGAAGGCAACACGCAGGTGTTCATCAATGGTGCTGACAAGCAACTGATCGGCCAGTTCGCTTCAGAGGTACGTTCAAAGCGTCCTCCGGAGCCGTTCAAGGGCAAAGGCGTTAAATATGCTGACGAATATATCGTCCGCAAAGAAGGCAAGAAGAAGTAGGGATCGCTCATGTTTACATCAAAAGAACTCTTTGAGCGTCGTAGAGCGCGGAACCGGACAGCCTTGCGCAAGCATGCTGGCGGTCGTCCACGTCTTTCCGTACATCGCTCGTCTCAGCATATCTACGCACAGATCATTGATGATAAGGCAGGCGTTACACTTGCATCTGCATCAACGTTGGACGCAGATTTCAAAAAGGTCAGCACCAAGACTGCCGATACATCTGCCGCGGCAGAGGTTGGCAAGCTGGTAGCGGCACGGGCACAGGCAAATGGTGTTGATACCGTTGTGTTTGACCGTGGCGGTTATATTTTCCATGGCCGGGTGAAGGCGTTGGCTGACGCCGCGCGTGAAGCCGGTTTAAAATTCTAGGGAGCGCTAGTGATGGCACGTAATAATGACAGGCAGGATCGTAACGCCGCCCGTGAAGAACCGGAAATGCTTGAAAAGCTGGTTGGTATCAACCGGGTAGCAAAAGTTGTCAAAGGTGGCCGGCGTTTTGGTTTTGCCGCGTTGGTTGTGGTTGGTGACGGCAAAGGCCGCGCTGGCTTTGGTACGGGTAAAGCCCGCGAGGTGCCAGAGGCAATCCGCAAGGCTACCGAAGGTGCCAAGCGTAACATGGTTCGCATCCCGCTTCGTGATGGCCGTACATTGCATCATGACATCAAGGGTGGCTATGGCGCTGGCAAGGTTTTGCTTCGCGCGGCTCAGGCGGGTACAGGCATTATCGCTGGTGGCCCTATGCGTGCTGTTTTCGAAGTGCTGGGCGTACAGGACATCGTCGCCAAGTCAATTGGCAGCTCAAACCCGCATAATATGATTAAGGCAACCTTCTCGGCGCTTAAGCATATTCAAGCACCGCGCGCTGTAGCGCAAAAGCGTGGCAAGCGTGTGGGTGATGTTCTTGGCAAACGTGCAGATAAAGGTGCCGGCGACGAAGCCGCCGCATCCTAGGGAGAAATATCATGGCTGCCAAACAAACCGTAGTAGTAACGCAAACCAGAAGTGCGATTGGCCGTCAGGCTGACCAGCGTCAGACATTGATCGGCCTTGGGCTGAACAAGATCGGACGCACCCGCGAGCTTGAAGATACACCGTCAGTGCGTGGCATGATCAACAAGGTCAAACATCTGGTCAAAGTCGAAGACTAATAATTTAGATTATGAAGGCGAATCCGCACGGATCGCAGGAGCAAGACATGAAACTTAACGAAGTCAAAGATAACGACGGCGCGACCAAGAATTCAAAGCGTGTTGGCCGTGGTATCGGCTCTGGTACCGGCAAAACATCTGGTAGCGGTCACAAAGGTCAGAAAGCACGTTCAGGCGTGTCTATCAACGGTTTTGAGGGCGGTCAGATGCCGATCCACCGTCGCCTTCCAAAGCGCGGTTTTACCAATATTTTTCGCAAGAACTATGTCGAGGTCAATCTTGGCCGTATGCAGGCTGCCATTGATTCTGGCAAACTTGATGCAGGCAAGCCGGTTGACGCTGCTGCTTTGGTAAGCGCTGGCGTCATTTCAAAGGCACGTGATGGCGTTCGGATCCTTGCAAAAGGTGAATTAAAGGCCAAAAAAGTTGAAATTCATGCCGCTGGCGCATCAAAGGCGGCAATCGCAGCTGTCGAAGCGGCTGGTGGTAAAGTTGTTATCCCAACAGCATCTGCTGAATAATTGACGTTAGGTATCTAGGTATTATGGCAACAGCATCAGATCGCATGGGCGGCGCAGGACTTGGCGGATTGGCTAAGGCCAGTGAGCTAAAAAGCCGTCTCCTATTTACGGTTGGCGCGCTGATTATCTATCGCTTGGGTACATATTTGCCAATCCCGGGTATTGATCCGGGTGCCTTGTCTGACATTTTTTCACAGCAATCAAGTGGCATTCTGGGCATGTTCGACATGTTCTCAGGTGGTGCATTATCGCGGATGACGATCTTTGCCTTGAATATCATGCCGTATATTACCGCATCGATTATCATGCAGTTGATGACCGCCATTGTGCCATCTCTTGAAACGCTCAAGAAAGATGGCGAAAGTGGGCGCAAGATCATCAATCAATATACCCGCTATATGACGGTGGTTCTGGCAACGGTTCAGGGGTATGGCATCGCTGTTGGTCTCGAAGCGGCAAGCGGCGTTGTTGGTGATCCGGGCATGTTCTTCCGCGTCACAACGGTGGTCACGCTTGTTGGTGGTACCTTGTTCCTGATGTGGCTTGGTGAACAGATTACCAGCCGCGGTGTTGGTAACGGTATTTCACTGATTATCTTTGCTGGTATTGTGGCTAACCTGCCAACAGCTTTGGCAGGTACATTGGAACTTGGACGTACTGGTGCTTTGTCGGCATTTCTGATTGTTCTGCTGTTTGCGATGGCCATAGCTGTGATTGCATTCATCGTCTTTATCGAACGTTCAGTGCGCAAAATTCTGGTGCAATATCCAAAACGCCAGCATGGTAACAAGGTGTTTGGTGGCGATCAGTCATTCCTGCCCTTAAAGATCAACGTACCAGGCGTGATTCCGCCTATCTTTGCCTCATCTTTGCTGTTGATGCCGATTTCGATCATCAATCTGACAGGTGGCCAAAGCGGTGGTGCTGACTGGCTAGTAACTTTGAACGCATTGCTGGGTCGTGGTCAGCCGCTTTATCTGGCTATCTATATCGGCATGATCGTGTTTTTCGCCTTCTTCTATACAGCGATTGTTTTCAATCCCGAAGATACGGCTGAAAACCTGCGTAAAAATGGTGGCTATATTCCGGGTATTCGTCCGGGCAAATCTACTGCCGACTATCTTGATTTTGTGCTGACGCGACTAACCGTTCTGGGCGCTGGCTATTTGTCTGCTGTTTGTATTCTGCCGGAAATCCTGATCAGCCAATATGCTGTTCCTTTCTATTTCGGTGGTACATCTTTGTTGATCGTGGTCACAGTTACGCTTGATACGGTTGGACAGGTGCAATCGCATCTTCTGGCGCATCAATATGAAGGTCTGGTCAAGAAATCAAAGCTGAAAGGGCGCAACCGATGAACATAATATTGTTTGGTGCACCTGGTGCTGGCAAGGGTACTCAGGCCGAACGTCTGGTCTCTGATCGCGGTATGGTTCAGCTATCAACCGGTGATATGCTTCGTAGCGCGATTGCTTCTGGCAGTGAGCTTGGCTTGCGTGCCAAAGAAATCATGGATCGTGGCGATCTGGTTTCCGACGATATCATGGTTGGCATGATTGCCGAGCGCATGGATGCAGGTGATGCCGCATCTGGCTATATTCTTGATGGATTCCCGCGCACTGTGGCTCAGGCCGAAGCGCTGGAAAACATGATGACAAGCAGAGGTGATGAAGTCGCCCATGTGATTGAAATTAAAGTTGATGAGGCTGCCTTATTTGCACGTATCGAAAACCGTGCAAAGGAATCAGGTGGTACCCGTAGTGACGATAACGCCGAAACTTTGCGTAACCGTCTAGCGGTTTATCATGAGAATACAGCGCCGTTGCTGCCCTTTTACGAAGCCAAAGGGAAATTACGGACTATTGACGGTATGAACTCGATTGAGGATGTGGCGTCAGAAATAAATAAGATACTTGGATGAACTGACAGCGTTTAGGTTGACTGTAACTGGGGAATGCCTATAATTCGCCGTTTTCTGGAAAATGTTTCAGAAATGGCGCCAAAGGGCAAAACCCGAGCCAAAGTAGCCGTTAAATATAAAGGAGCCAGATAGTGGCACGAATTGCTGGTGTAAATATTCCGACCAAAAAGCGGGTCGAGATCGCACTGACCTACATTCATGGTATTGGTACAACCACTGCCAAGAATATCTGCGAAAGAGCAGGCGTTCCCGACGAACGTCGGGTTAATGATTTGTCTGAAGAAGAACTTACAAAACTGCGCGATATTATTGACGCAGACGTTCTTGTTGAAGGTGATCTGCGTCGCCAGACATCAATGAATATTAAGCGTTACCTTGACCTTGGTTGCTTGCGCGGGCTTCGCCATCGCCGCAGTCTGCCTGTTCGTGGTCAGCGTACCCATACTAATGCACGTACCCGCAAAGGCCCTGCAAAGGCCATTGCTGGTAAGAAGAAATAATCGCGGGACATCAGGAGAGCAAAAATGGCAAAACAACCTAGCCAAGGCCGAGTTCGTCGTCGCGAGCGCAAAAATATCACAAATGGCGTAGCGCATGTGAACTCAACATTTAATAATACAATGATTACCATCACTGACGTACAGGGTAATACAATCGCATGGGCGTCTGCTGGTGGCATGGGCTTCAAGGGCTCACGTAAATCTACACCATTTGCCGCACAGATGGCGGCAGAAGATGCCGGTCGTAAGGCCGCAGATCATGGTATGAAATCACTCGACGTTCAGGTGCGGGGCCCCGGCTCAGGTCGTGAGTCAGCTTTGCGCGCATTGCAGTCTGTCGGTTTTAATGTGACATCAATTCGTGATGTGACACCAATTCCGCACAATGGATGCCGCCCGCGTAAGCGTCGCCGCGTTTAATATTGAATATATAATATCCTTAGTCGGGTGCCATCTCAGGGGGGCGCCGGGTGCTAACCTCCTATAAAAGGACATCGCCATGATTGAAAAGAATTGGCTGGATCTGAAAAAGCCGGATGAGCTTGAAATAAAAGTATCTGAATATAACCCAAGTCAGGCGGTTGTCGCCGTTGGGCCTTTTGAGCGTGGTTTTGGTGTTACCATTGGTAACGCACTTCGTCGGGTTTTGTTGTCATCCCTACAGGGATCGGCGATCACAGCTGTCCAGATTCAAGGTGTGGTACACGAATTTTCGTCAATCCCGGGTGTACGTGAAGACGTCACCGATCTTGTGCTGAACCTCAAAGGCGTTGCCGTTCGTAAAGATGAAGAAGGTTCAAAGCGTCTGCGTCTTTCTGCCGAAGGCCCACTGGCTGTTACAGCAGGCATGATTTCGGAAAGCGCTGGCGTTGAAATCATGAATCCGGAACATGTTCTGTGTCACCTTGATAAAGGTGCCAGTCTGGCGATGGAACTAACAGTCGCTTCTGGCAAAGGCTATGTGCCTGCTGTTGCAAACCGCGCAGAAGACTCACCAATTGGCTTGATTCCGATTGATGCGATCTTCAGCCCGGTACTGCAGGTTGCCTATAAAGTCGAAAATGCACGTGTTGGTCAGATCACTGATTATGACAAGTTGCTTTTGACACTTGAAACCGATGGTTCGGTTACACCTGAAGATGCGGTTGCCTATGCGGCGCGCATTTTGCAAGAACAGTTGCAGACATTCATCAACTTTGAAGAGCCAAAGTCGAATGCGCCGGATGAAGACCCAGATCCATTGCCATTCAGCCGCAACCTGCTTCGCAAGGTTGACGAACTTGAACTTTCAGTCCGTTCGGCTAACTGCTTGAAAAATGACAATATCGTCTATATTGGTGATCTTGTTCTTAAAACCGAGCATGAAATGCTTCGGACACCTAATTTTGGTCGCAAGTCGTTGAATGAGATCAAGGAAGTGCTAAAAGGCATGGAACTTGAACTTGGTATGGATATCCCCAACTGGCCACCAGAGAATGTTGAAGAATTAGCCCGACGCCTCGACGAGCCGTTTTAGTCCGTTAGTCGGATCTTTTTGAAGGAGAATTAAAATGCGTCATCGCAATGCCGGTCGGAAGCTGAACCGTACCTCGCAACATCGTCAGATGTTGTTTAGGAACATGGCGCAGGCGATCATCAAGCACGAGCAAATCGTTACAACCTTGCCAAAGGCTAAAGAACTTCGTCCTGTGGTCGAACGTTTGATTACCCTTGGTAAACGTGGCGATCTGCATGCGCGTCGTCTTGCCTTTGCACGGCTTCGTTGCAACGACATGACCAAGAAATTGTTTGATGTGCTTGGTCCGCGTTACAAAGAACGTCATGGTGGCTACACACGCGTCATGAAAGCTGGTTTCCGATATGGTGACTCAGCGCCAATGGCTGTTATCGAATTTGTTGATCGTGATGAAGATGCACGTGGCAAGGATTCAGGTCCTGTCATGGGTATGGAAGACGAAGCTGAAACAGCAGATACAGCCGCTTAACGCGCAGCAATTTTTGAATATCTGATAAAGGGTGGCATGTGCCGCCCTTTATTTTTGCCTGCTTGCCCATAATCACTATCACTATCTCTATTAAGTGGCTTGCACAGATGAGCACTGTTTCTGCGACGTAAATGATAAAATTGTTAATGTGATGTATATTTCATGGTGATGAAAGGTTGTCACTCATGATCCCATTGCAATTCCTGCTCACCGCTTTTGTAGTTGTCATTGCGCCTGGTACTGGCGTGATCTACACACTTGCTATTGGTTTAGGCCAAGGGCGTTGGCCTGCTTTTTGGGCGGCATTGGGCTGTACGTTTGGGATTGTGCCACATTTATTGACGGCAACATTGGGGTTGGCGGCTCTTATGCATACGTCGGCAGTTTTATTCAGCTTGGTAAAATTTGCAGGTGTTGCATACTTACTCTATCTTGCTTGGCAAGTTTTAAAATCTGACGGTGCATTGGCGATAAGACCCGTCATTTCGCGTGATATAGGTATCAGAATTGCGCGCCGCGGTGCGTTAATCAATATTTTGAATCCAAAATTGTCGATCTTTTTCCTAGCTCTGTTGCCGCCCTTTTTGTCTGGCGATCCTGCCAACGCGACGCTTGAGATGTGTTTTCTTGGCTTTGTCTTTATGGTGCTTACCTTTGTTATATTCATGATTTACGGCCTGTTTGCTGCCAAAGCGCGTGATTGGTTATTGGGTAGTACCATGGTAATGCGCTGGCTCAATCGTTCAATTTCTGCAATTTTTGTTGCTTTGGCGATACGATTGGCATGGGAACGTGCCTAATATTGAAAAATTTAGGCAATCTAGTCGTTCTGTTTTTTGGGGATAGCGGGAAACCATGTATCACCAGCAACATGGAACAAGTTCTATTTTTACCATCTGGTTTTGCCTTGCATTCTGATTGCACTTATATGGAATACATTACCCATAATGTCCTATCAGATGTGATGCGAGAGGATATGATCCGGGAAAAATAGCACTGGCGGCAAACCCGCGCTTAGGCGATTATACCCCCATGAATGAATTTGATTTTGGCGATACCAATAAAGATGTACCATTGGCCGAAGCCTTGCGCCCGCACACGCTTGACGACGTTGTGGGTCAGGATGGTCTGTTGGGCGATGACGGGCGTCTGCGCCTGATGCTGGCACGCGATAATCTGGCGTCAATCATCCTATGGGGGCCGCCTGGTACAGGCAAGACAACGATTGCACGCTTGTTGGCCGACGCTACCAGCATGGAATTTGAACCTGTTTCAGCTGTCTTTGATGGTGTAGCCGATCTGCGGAAAATCTTTGCCCGCGCCGAAACCCGTTTGCGTGATGGCAAGCGTACATTGCTGTTTGTTGATGAGGTACACCGTTTCAACAAAGCCCAGCAGGATGGCCTGTTGCCGCGTGTTGAAGATGGCACTGTGACTTTGGTGGGGGCAACGACTGAAAACCCCTCTTTCGCGCTGAATGGGGCGCTATTGTCACGTGCGCAGGTGCTGGTACTTGAACGATTGAACAATGCCGCCCTTGAATCCATCCTAAAGCGCGTCGAGGCGCATATAAACGCGCCATTGGCGCTTGATGAAGATGCCCGCGCTGCCCTCATTGCCATGGCTGATGGTGATGGGCGTTATTTGTTGAATATGGCATCTTTGCTGATTGATCTGCCAGCCGCACCACGGCTTGATCTTGATTCCATGACGCGGCTTGTTACCAGCAAGGCACCCGCTTTCGACAAAGCAGGCGACCAGCATTATAACCTGATGTCGGCTTTGCATAAAACCTTGCGGTCATCGGATGCTGATGCAGGGCTTTACTGGCTCGCGCGCATGTTGGCAGGGGGCGAAGACCCGCATTATATTCTGCGGCGTTTGACGCGCTTTGCTTCTGAAGACATCGGTCTGGCCGAACCCGAAGCCTTGCCGCGCGCCTTGGCGGCGTGGCAGGCCTTTGAACGCCTTGGCAGCCCCGAAGGTGATCTGGCTATCGCTGGCTTGGTAATTTATCTGGCCACCGCACCAAAATCGAATGCTGCCTACAAGGCATTCAAGGCCGCAATGCGTGCGGCTGACGCCACGGGATCGCTTTCACCGCCAGCGCATATTCTAAATGCCCCGACCAAAATGATGAAAGAGCTTGGCTATGGTGCCAATTATCAATATGACCATGATGATCCAGATGGTTTTTCTGGACAGAATTGTTTTCCTGACGAAATGGAACGCGCGCAATTCTATCATCCGGTTGAACGCGGCTATGAACGTGAAATCGCCAAACGGCTTGCTTATTGGGATAAATTGAGACAGCAAAAACACATGGTTGCCACTAATGACATCAATAATGACACATAGGCATGAGGGCAAAAGACAATGGTGGGTATAACCTTTCCCAGCTTTGCGATGGTGCTTGTTGTCGCTGCCGGCGGGGCGATGGGCGCGGTAATCCGCTATCTTGTATCCTTTTGGGTTGGGGCTGGAATTTTCGGTATTTCGGGGCCACTGGCAACGCTTATTGTCAATATTATCGGTTGTGGGCTGATGGGGCTTCTGGCTGGCGCGGTGGCGGGCGGCATGCTGTTGCCCGACGCATGGCGTGGTTTTGTTGCCGTTGGTTTGCTGGGTGCTTTGACCACTTTTTCTAGCTTTGCGCTTGATGCGGGAAACTTGTTACAGCGTCAGGGTATATTTATGGCAGGTGCGTATGTGGCGGCGTCAGTTCTGTTATCATTACTTGTATTTTCACTGGCTTTTGCGCTGATGCGTAGTTTAATAGGGGCGCAATAATGAACTCTGCCGATGCTACAAAATGGCGCTTTGAAGCGATACCCGAAGATGAGGATGGAAGTCGGCTAGACCGGTTTTTACGTCGGCTTATTCCGGGACTCGGGCAGGGACAGATCGAAAAGATGTTGCGAAATGGTCTGATCCGCATTGATGGGGCAAAGGCCAAATCGGCTAGCCGTGTCGCCGTGGGACAGACAATCCGTTTGCCACTATCCATTGATACGCTGGCATCGGCAAAACCAGCAGCACATGCGGCCACGGCAAAGTCGCTTGCTACTCCTATGATGGGCGGGGCGCCGTTGCAGAAAACCTTTGATGACATGGTGATTGGCGAAGGCAAAGGCTGGATCGCATTGAATAAGCCAAGCGGCTTGGCGGTTCAAGGGGGCACAGGCACCAAACAGCATGTCGATGGAATGCTGGCCGCGCTAGCTACCCGCGGTGGTGAGCGTATGCGGCTGGTACACCGGATTGACAAAGATACATCGGGCGTTCTGTTGCTGGCCAAAAATCTGGGTTCAGCGCGAAGCCTGACCGATGCCTTTCATAAACATACAATCGAAAAAACCTATCTGGCCTTATGTATGGGTTTGCCGCCTGAAGATGGCGCGATCAAACAGGCGATCAGCAAATTGCCAGGCAAGACAGGCGAACGCATGGTTGCCGATGATGACGGGCAATCGGCGCATACATTATTTCGCCGTGTCGATCATGCGGGGCGCAAATTGACCTTGATGGCTTTGCGGCCATTGACAGGGCGGACACATCAATTGCGTATTCATATGGCGTTGATCGGGCATGTGATTTGCGGTGATGGTAAATATGGCGGTGTTGATGCGCATCCGGGCGGCATGGTCGCGCGGCAATTACATCTGCATGCGTGGCAGTTGAAATTGCCTGATGGCAAGCTGGTCATCGCCCCGCCACCCCCGCATATGGTCGCCAGCCTAGATGCGCTGGGGCTATCAATGCCGCCAAAAGGCTGGCGGTTTCAGGATTTTTGATTTGCTTCAAGATAGTGTTTTAAGGAGTGAACATGCAGACGCGGAAACGCTTTTATAAAGATGTGGCAGCTGTCGCGGCGGATAAAGGCTGGCAAATCCAGCTTGATGGGCGTGCGGTAAAAACCCCGGTTGGCAGTGATCTGTTCATGCCGACAGCGGCACTGGCGCATGCGATTGCTGATGAATGGGATGCCCAGACCGAAGATATTGTCCCCGCACGCATGCCGCTATTTGCCTATGCGGTGACCGCGCGTGACCGTGTGGCTAGCCAGCGCGAGGCGGTGATTGCCGAAATCACCAGCTATGGCGGCAATGATCTGCTGTGCTATCGAGCGGATGATGCGGTTCTGGCGGCACGACAGGCAGCAGAATGGCAACGATGGCTAGGCTGGGCTGAGGCCGAGTTAAACGCGTCATTGGTCGTTACCAATTCGATTATGCCTGTGAATCAACCTGCCGATGTGGTCGATGCCTTGCGTGTTTGTGTGGCGGCCTATGATGAATGGCATCTGGCGATTTTGCACCGGACAGTCAGTCTGGGGGGGTCACTGGTGATGGGGCTGGCCTGGCTTCGCGGCGCAATCGACAGCGAGAATTTCTTTGCCACCACCTTTCTTGATGAATTATGGCAAGTCGAAAATTGGGGCAGTGACTGGGAAGCCGAGGATCGGCGTAGCTTTATTCGCGCCGAACTGGACGATGCGGCACGCTTTCGCAATCTGCTGGCAGACTAGGGGATTAATGACTGAAAGATAGAATAATGCGATGCGTTTGTTCACGAAATGTTTCACGTGAAACATTTTTCGGCTGCTCATGTGCGGCGGATATTTAGGATGGTGATAGGGGGGGATGGCATGACAGCATTGGCACCACAGATTTTGACACGATTGTCGCGCTATCGGGCGGATGATCTGGGCCCGCATGCGGCGGCGATACTGGCCGAATTGCAGCGCGCGGCGGCTGTGCCTTTACCCTTGACGATTGTCACGCTGGCGGCGGCGCTGGTTGATATTGTCGCGCATGAAGCGGCGGGCCCGTCTGGCTATCTTGATGGTGCGGCCTTTGCCTATGCGGGGAATAAGGCGGCGCTGGGCTGGCTTCGTGGGCGGCGCAACAGCATTCTGCATCATGAAGCCCCGTCAGATGGGTTGATGGGTGAAGGCGAGGCGGTTAGCTGGCAGATGGCCGATGCCGAACGTGCTATTCACGCATTGCTAGATTATTTGGAAGATATTTCAATCGCCGATGATGGTTATTGAGGCATGATTCCCAAACAGGCGTGACGCCACATGGGGGACGCCACATGGGGGACTCCACATAGGT